>JGI20214J51088_10003769_pt1 | contig 9993 bp, 9 predicted proteins | sample WetSurMetagenome_FD_51088 | JGI IMG/M metagenome (IMG submission 51088) | reverse complement strand
ATGGCATTCGGATGGCATTCGGATGGCAAAAAGCGAATATTCGAATGAATACGAGAAGGGATTCGAGTTGAAGACGAATGGGAAACAGAATGAAGAATAAATGGATAATACTAAGATTCATAAGATACAAGGGACCCTTCCCGCCGTCCCGTTGTGGATTACCAATCAAGTCGGGAATGAGGGACCGGGATGGTTCGCTCCTCTCCACCTTGCCGCTTTGTGCTTTGAGAAGAGCTAAAGAAAGGACTCATGGTACTTTGATTAATCCGGTCTTTGCTTTCTCTTACCGTTTCGGTTATACTGATAAGTGGGAGTGGCGAAAGAATATACGCTAAGGTTACTACAAGGGTCATAATTAAAAAATTGGCCGTTGCATACAAAGGCAAAGGTAAATCCAGCCACGGTGAATAAAGAGTCCGGCCAAAAAAGTCCAAGGGTGAAATGCCCTGGCTCCCATGCTAATCAAAGAGGGGTTTGATACCCCTCTTTTTTTATTGGTGGGTATTCCCTGTCATATCAGCCAAGAATCTATTTGTAACAAGCCGGAATGACAATATCCTCTCCCATCATTCTTCAGGAGAAGGACAAGATAGAAGAGGGAACTAACCGAGGCTAAAGGACACTCACAAACCTCCATCAGGAAGAATCCTTAACTACTTTTTCGGCACTCTCAGCAGGCAACAACGTCTTCTTCAACTTCGACATTACAATTACTTTTCCTATTGACTTTTCTTGATATTTGTAAGAATATAATTAGTTAATTAATAAATTAACTAGAAAAAGGTAATTATATCTCCCGGAAGACTGTTTCCCCTGTACGATAGAATAAATTAGTGTTTTTCAGGAACAATAATTGTGGATTTTAGTTTTACACATTATACATTGATTATGCTCTCAGCGGCTGTTGTCTGCCTCCTGATAGGGTATTTTGCCTGGCGCCGTCCTAATATTACTTCTGTCCGTTTAATAACATTAATAATGATGGTGTTTATATCCGAGTGGTTGATAGCCTCAGCTCTCGGATACGCTACAACTGTACCCGGGTATAAGATTATTTGGGCGAAAATAGAATATATAGGTGTCGTCAGTGTTCCGGTGCTGGTACTCATATTTGCAGTCGACTACTCTTCTCTTAGTAGATATTTGACCGTCAGAAATTTGTTGTTGATATCTCTAGTGCCGGCAGTCACTCTCCTCTTCGCATGGACCAACGAATTACATCATTTGATATGGGCTTCTTATATTCCATATTCCGAAAATGGCTTGATGCTTTCAAGCAAGACCTATGGCATCGGGTTCTGGATATTTTGGGTATACAGTTACTGTCTGCTTTTAGCGGCAATAGTATTGATAACACGTTCTGCACTCATTTCAAGCAGATATTTTTATGGACAGGTCTGGATTTTAATATTTGGTATATTTTTACCATGGCTGGGTAATATATTATACATATTAAAAATCGACCCTCTCGGAAACCTTGATTTAACTCCGTTGTCTTTTGCCAGCACAGGTATTTTGCTATCGCTGGGCATTGTCCATTGGCGGTTGTTCGACATAAAACCTACAGCTAATAAATTCCTTATCGAAAATATGGCAGATGGGCTAATTCTCTTGAATATTCAAAACCGCATAATAGATATTAACCCGGCTGCACTTCGACTATTTAACAAAAACGTCAGCCTAATAATCGGCAAAGAGAGCTCCGAATTATTACCGGCTGACCTGTTTCCCCCTGAGTGGTGCAATAGCTCAAATAACGATCAATCTCAGTTCAAGTTATTTAAAAATGGCGTAGAGAGTATATATCAGGTGTCCTGTACGTCATTTACCGATAAAACAGGAAATATATTAGGTAAAATAATTATATTGCATGACACTACAGAGCTGACTCGTATGCACGAAACACTGGCAGCAACCGAACGTGGTTTGTTGAACCAAAAATTGAGTGATTCTGAGGGAAAATACCGGGACCTTTATCAAAACGCTCCCATTGCATATTATTCAATAGGTACCGACGGCCAGATTAAAGAGTTTAATAAAGCTGCCCTGAGTCTTTTCGGATATTCTGAGACGGAAATGACCGGTAAACCCAGGCTGGAACTATATGCCCCTGAATGTAAAACTAAAGCGGAAATGCTATTCGAAAAGTTCAGAGTTGGTTATTCCGTCGAAGATGAAGAAATGGTCTATCAGAAGAAGGATGGGACTAAAGTTTATGGGCTGCTCTCGGCATCTACTTTACTGGATGATAAAGGAAAGGTGATTATCAGTCGCAGTGTGGTCAAAGATGTTACCGAACGTAAACTGGCAGAAAATAAGCTCAAAGACATTTACAGGCGTTTGACCGAAACACTGGATGGAATTACTCAATCCCTTTCCATGGCCGTCGAATTGCGGGACCCCTACACTGCCGGACACCAGAAAAGAGTAGCAATTCTTTCCCAGGCTATCGCCATAGACATGGGTTTAAGCAGTGAGCGAAGCAATCAGATATATATTGCCGGACTCATCCATGACATGGGCAAGATAAGCATACCGACCGACATCTTGTCGCGTCCGGGCACTCTTTCAAACATTGAGATCCAGATTATCAGGTGCCATCCTCAATCCGGTTATGACATTTTAAAGAACATAGATTTCCCTTATCCGCTGGCTGACTGGGTGCTCGAACACCACGAGAGAATAGATGGCTCCGGTTATCCTTCAGGTTTGCGCGGAGATAAAATAAGCCTGGAAGCGAAGATCATCGCGGTCGCTGACGTAGTCGAAGCTATGTCGTCCCACCGGCCTTACCGGCCTGCTATCGGCATCGACAAAGCACTGGAGGAAATAAGGCAAAACAAAAATATACTTTACGACGGACAGGTTGTAGACGCCTGCCTGGCCATCTTTACCGAAAAAGGGTTTAAATTTTAGCAGTCCCGCTCAGTTATTTATTCTATATACTCCCTCCTGCTGGTTACTAGCTACTCGTCACTCGTAACTTGTCGATTTATATCTTTAAAATAAATCAAATAAAGATAGCTACAATCAGCAATATACTCTTGATACATCGGAAGATTGACTCTGCTGTCTAATGATTGTAAAATCTCAGTAATAAAAAAGTATAAGAGGTGAATAATGGAAATCAAAACGTTATATTTTGAAAAAGAAGGCGAAAGCAATACCGATGCAGCACTGGCTGCCGCCCGGCAGCGAGCACAAGAGCTTGGTATTAAAACCGTATTAGTGGCCTCCACCCGGGGCAATACCGCTATAAAAGCAGTGGACGTNTTTCAGGGTATGAAGGTAGTCATCATCAGTCATGTTTACGGCAGTATGGAACCGAACACCAGTGCATTTCTCGACAGTAACCGGCAGACCGTCGAAGGTAAAGGCGGAAAAATCCTGACCGCGGCTCATGGTTTTGGCGGCATCAATAATGTTTTCCGCTCACCGATGCCAAGACCAACAGGAGGTCCTGCGAGTGGAACGATGCCCGCCGGCGGGCCGCCTCCGGGACCCAGACCGGCACCTTCACCGGTACCCGGAGACATCATAGCCCAAACGCTGGGCGTNATATGCCGGGGCATGAAAGTAACTGCAGAAATCACAATAATGGCGGCAGACGCCGGACTGGTACGGAGCGACGAGGAAATAATCGCTGTAGCCGGAAGCGGTCGCGGGGCTGATACCGCTGTAGTAGTGCAGCCCGCGAACTCACAGCGCTTCTTTGAACTCAAGGTTAAGGAGATAATCTGCAAACCGAGATAGAAGACAAGATANTGGCTGCATCTTATCNTAGAGCGGTGTTTAATGCGATGGATCGTCAGCTTCTTCGGGTAAACGTCTTACTTCAAAGAGCATCCGCTGTCCGATATCCGGGCATAACATCTGGTAGCTGTCAGGATCAGGATAATGCGGGTATGAACCACCCCCTTCAAATATTCTTATAGGATTGAGCAGATTAAAAAGGGCGGCAAGGCATAATGGAGGGGTCGGTGATTTACGATTGACGATGAATACATCGCCCACTTTATGACCGTTAGGGCAATTCCCCTTGCCCTCCTTAGCTATTATCGTTATCTGAATTTTGTGCGGTATTGTTCTCGATCCCGGTTGCCCGGATGGCTGTTGCTGCTGCATAAAATTCTCCTTATTCTGTTTATTTTAGAAGGGGAACTTCCAATTATTTTAATCTACCTGACTAACCGGAAAAAAGTTGGCTACTTCCTCTCCCTTTAATAAAGGAGGACTGAGAGGGTTTCGACTAATTCAGCTTCAAATTCCCCTTAATACCCCTTTGAAAAAGGGGGGAGATTACGTAATTTATGTTCAACTTATTTCTGAGACTACCTTAGAATCCATACCAGTGTGCCCATTCGTCCTGCGGAATTCTGATCCGCGGCACGTTATTTGGTTTATACTCCAGGTCCGGATAACCGATGACAACACCGCAAATGAATACTTTAGACTCAGTAATACCCAGCATTCCCCGCAGCATATCCGGATAGTCCACCAGGCGTCCCTGGATACAGGTGCCGAGGCCGTAAGAGACGGCTGCCAGGCAGAGCGTTTGAGCGATAGTGCCGATGCTCATGATACACCAGGGCATATTCAGAAAAGCTTTTTCCGTATAAATAAGAATAGCATTGGGAGCATCGAAAAGGCGGGAACCTCTTAAAAAGTGAGCTCGTTTCTTCTCCTCTACGTTCTCTGCCCCCGCCGGGTACACAAAACGGTCGAAATTATCCCGGTAGTAAACCGTCCTGCGTTTATCATATAATTCAGGAATCTTGAGTGTAGGTTCGAACTCAAGTCCCGAAGGAGCCCTGGTCCCGGTCTTCTCGATCATGGTTTTACGAAATGTTTCCATGACCTCTCCTCCCAGAATGGCGAATTCCCAGGGTTCCATATTGCCAGGTGAAGGTGCCCACCGGCAGGCTTCTATTATTTGTTCCAGGACCTTTTTCGGAATCGGGTCAGGTTTAAAACCTCGTATGCTCCTCCGGGACTGAATTGCTTCAATAACATCCATAAGCCCTCCTAATTAACTTATATCGGGGATTACGTAAATTATATACTTTTTACAGTTTTATAACATTGTTGAATTCTACCATCAGAAAATATACAATCAGTGTAAGTATCTTTTTGTATCGTAAACAGGCACCATAGTTTTTGATGGCGGCTATTTCCGGCAATAAGGCCTATAGCAACAGCTATATCATGATGATGCCGGGTAATACTATCAGTTACGCATTCAACTCCGGACATATCGCTGATGAAAACGCAGCGGTATTTGCACCGGATGGAATAAACAAGGGGTAAAAGTAACCTCATCGTTATATCACATCGGAGGTTTGGATGAAAAAACAATTACTTGTAATAATATTGCTGGCGGCCATACTTCTNTCGGGTTGTGAGTCAACGTCTGCGACCAGCACAGAGCCGAAAACTGCTTTGTCTGTATCAGCAACAGTATCATCTTCTGTACCGGTACCAATACCAACCCTGATATCGTCTAAACCTGTTGTGCCACTGCCGGTACCTTTTTTGAAATTGGAGGATTATGATGGCGGGTTCTTTAACATTAAGAAACCGGTCGACTGGAGCATCGTTACGGCGGGATATGGCAGCACGCTGGCATTCAATCTCAGAGACAAGGAAAACCCGGTTAACCGGATCTTTTATTTTAACGAGGTCGGTCCGGTATATCTTGCCGAGAAACAGAAGACCATTGATAAAAACTATATGGACATGGGCGGCTATAAGGTGCAGTGGTTCGAAATGCCTGTCGTTGATCCGCTTACCCCGGAGAACTTTCTGGCGAATTTCCAACTGATCTCCGAAACACAAATCGCAAAAAATTTTATGGCAGATATACCGGAATTGGAGAATATCGACATTATCTCTATCAACGAAGAGATGTCACCCATATCCGGCGGGCAGACAAAAACAATACGTGCACTATTCCGGCAGGACGGCGAACTCGGAGAAGGGTTGTTTTATCTTACGGTTGCTCCTCTCATCCCGGTAACCGGTATGCCCAGCGGCGGTATCGGCTATGGATTTTGCTTCGCTGGTATAACCTCGGTCAAGTCTAATTTTAAGTATTATCAGGAGACGCTCACACAGAGCCTGAACAGTCTGTACATATCACAGGAGTATGTCGATGCCGTCCTGAAGGCACAGCAGCAGCAATTACAGGGTATACTAAGAGCCGGTAATACGCTTGCCGAGACATCGGATATTATTATGGACGTGTGGGAAAACCGGAGCCGTTCGGACGACATCATTTCGGAAAAANGGAGCGATGCCATGCTGGGTAACGATCGGGTCTATGACCCGGATACAGGCACTGTCTATGAAGTGCCGCTTAGTTTCTATGATGAATACAATATCAGCCGAGAGGAATACAAGATGGATAACCTTCAGTTGCTCCCGGACAATAATTGGGACCTGTGGACAGCTCCAACCGACTCGGTTGATAAGATTGAATAGAAAATCTACGGTAAAATATAATGGCATTCGCCACGGCAGAAAAGCATAAGCAAGGAATAACCTGATAAGTCAGGCCCAATCGTCTAACGCAGGGTTATAGCACAGAGTGATATCCCTGTATTTGTACTCGTAAGTATATATGTTAATATCAGGCGGCAGTACAATATGCTTGGACTTACCGGTCAGGCTGCCGCACTGCAATGCTTTCAGGGCTTCTAAAAGACGCGACACTAGGCTCATACTCACCGGATATTGTCCGTGGCTGGGATAGATGTCTCTAACTTTATCCTTTAGTGCCAGCAGCTTTTTCATACTGCGAATATACCCCGGCAATGAACGGACTGTGAAGTTCTCGGTTTCCAAAACATCGCCGGTGAAGATCATGCCCGAACTGTAATCCATAAGGCCGATACCATCGGGTGTATGACCGGGCAGCTCGATTACACTGAGGCAGATACCTTCGAGGTCGAAAATCATACCTTCCGTGGCAGGTAGAACATTGGGATGTTTGACGCGTGCTATTCCCAGAGGGTGAGCATAGACCCTGCTAAAAAATTTATCGCCCATAATATGGTCAGGATGGGTGTGGGTATTTATTACGAATACCGGCCTGTCGGTCAATTCCCGTGCTGCACGATCGATGCGGATTTCTCCGAACCCCGTGTCCAGGAGCAGTGCCTGCCGCCGGCCGACAAAGAGATAGCAGCATATCATACCGTCATGCAGAGCCCAAATTCCGGGTTTGATTTGAACTTTTTTCAATTTCTCCATCTTAGCCCAATATTATAAGGGCTAACGTAAAAAAAGTCCATTAAGAAAAACTGAAGCTGGAAACACTAAACCGTTTGATGATATACGGTAAGTCGGCTATAATAAAAAAGTTATCGGCAAAAATATTAGCGCAATTCAACATAAAGTCAGCCGCTAATAGTTCAATTCAGCTTCAGGGAGAGGTGGCCGAGTGGCCTATGGCGCCGCACTCGAAATTTTATTGTAGCAACGGATTGAATGTATTTCGTGCCTACCGCCTGTAATCCGGTGTATTCGCATTTAGCCTCAATAATGGCATTTTTAGAAAACACATTGACAAGGTCTATGGACAAATTATGGACAAGACTTATTAGCGTTACCGTGTAAATTTATTGCCATTCAACCGGCTTAATCAATTGGAATCCATTTTTATCAGTCACAATAGGTGGGAACATACTCTTTGCAAGAGTAGCCCTATACATTAAGAATACATGGTCGGCAGCTTGCTCAATAGCTTCCGAAAATCTATCTGGCGGAAAACCAACAATAATACGTTTATTTTTGTTTAACTTTTTGACTAATTTTATTGCGGGTACTAAATCCCCGTCCGCTGAAATCAATATGGCTGTATCGAAAGCATCGCTTATTGAGTCCGAAATCATTTCTACGGCAATATTAATATCAGTCATTTTTTCTTTAGAATCTAGATATTCACAGCCGCATACGTTACATCTATGAATATTAGTCAGATATTTTCCCTCAATGATCTGTAAATAAGGCTCGAGCGTTTTAAGGGCGTCCAGATAAATTGATTGACGCCTCGCTTTATCTGTCGGATAATTAACTCTGGCAGTGAAATACTTAACAACGACCAAAGACTGATTTGATAGTAACAAATTGTTACAAAGCTGAAGAATATTTAACCAATAATAACGCTTCCAACCCTTATCTCGTAAACCAAAATAAAGGTTAAAACCGTCGATATAAAATACCACTCGCGTTTGATTCATTTAATTAAAAAGAAACGGCCTAAGAGTGACCTCCTAGACCGTTGACCTAGTGTTACTCACACTAGGGATGTTCATATAATATTATACAACCTATTTAACAATTGTCAATAATGTCGCTTTCACTCATCTATAATGTTAAAGCTATCATGCGAAAATAAGGTAGGTAAAGTTTAGGTTATCACCAAAATTTAAGCCTGTTATTTTCGAGTCTCCTATTTGTAACTTTATTTTAAAATAAAACGCCGGGATCTAATCCCTGTCAATCTTCGTTTTTATCTCCCTGTCATCAACCATTGCGTCTTTGCCTTAACAGTATTGCAGTTTGCCTTGAATCTAGGATTTTAAATACCCTAACTGCTTGCCGTTGAGGGTAAGGATAATTTTATGTGATTTTCCACCTTCAGCAAGCGAAGCGGCCGTCTCGGCTAACGGAGCCGGTGCCGGCGGAACCAATAGCTTACCAAATCCTGTCTCTTCGGCTAATACCGCTGCTTCTTCCATCATTAGATTTTTTAAAAACTCCGTAAAGTACGCGGCTTGCTCCGAAGCCGGAAAGTCAGCAATACTGGTTGGCACTTTCTCGAGATTCGCCTCGAGCTCGGCAATTCTGATTTGCGATACTTCAAGATCGGCCTGCTTTTCCGCAACTTCTTCTCGTAATTGAGCTATGGAGCCGTCTTTTTCCGCAAGTCTCGCATTTGCGTTCTCGCTAGTTTCCGTGTTGGTGCTTTCTGGAGTTCCCGCATCTCTCATGGAATTTCTCGCAAATTTCTCGGGATGTGCGAATTTCACGTGACCTGGTATCCCGCGAATATCCAAGACTTTTTCGCAAATTGTACATTTTACTTTTATAGACATTTGTACACCTTCCTTGTATGAAAACATTTGTACTACTTCGAGTAAATAACAAATTTGTACAAATTGTCAATCTCTGAGTGTAAAAAGAGCACCGGTACTTGATTGTTGTTTTTTATGCGCATTTCTATTGGCAATTATACGTTCCATAATGGTTATCTCTTGTTGATATACATATTCCGGTGTATCTTCTCGCTCATCCCAAAGGAGCACAAGATAAAGGCAGAAAAGGGCAGAAAAGGGTTCTCTACTGAACAATCGAGCTATTTGTTAACAACACTTCATTAACCGACGCCATGGTAAGAATCCTGTAATGTTGTCCTAAATCAATACAATATTCATCAAGCTAACAGTGAAAGACGCTTGCCCCAAACAAAATGAGAGTTTGGGGGTGCTGCTTCAAGAAGAGAGGGAATCGGTTGGCCATCCATAAAGAGACGACTCACATCAGTCGCGGCAGCAATCTTGTCAATAGCAGCCAGGCTCTCTTCTAATACGGAGGTAGTGTATGAATATAGCTTAAGTAGAGTCCATTGAGCTATATTACTTAGTCCCCAACGGTCGGTAGAACCTAATCGCTCGTCTGCCTCCCAAACGGAATTTGCTATAGACTTCGGCACCGCTACAAAAGAGTGTTCAGGCTTGGATCTTTCTTGATAGGCCATGATTATTCAGGCAGCTGCCAAGAACCGCACCGAGCTGGCCTTTGCTCATTTCCGCAAGCAAATTTACGAGACTTACCAGCCGTTCATGTAGTTTCTCGACTAGACCTTAGGCGAGTTGCTTGTTTTCCAAACCCCTGTAACCGCGGGCTCTACATGTGCACGTTTCTTGTCGCGCTTGACTGAGGGCAAAGAAATAACAGATATAAAAAAGCTTCATCAAATATTCGGCTTTT
>JGI20214J51088_10003768_pt1 | contig 9995 bp, 7 predicted proteins | sample WetSurMetagenome_FD_51088 | JGI IMG/M metagenome (IMG submission 51088) | reverse complement strand
ATCGAGGGGGAGGAGATTATTGGCGGGAGGGGTTAGGGGAGGGGGAAGAGAGGACAGGAAAAGAAATATATGCCTTAGCAAAATGGCTTGACATTGCGGGGAAAAAAGGTAGTTTATATAAGTTTCCGCACAAGGAAGTACGGAGTACTTATTTATTGACAAAGGCGTCTGCCCCTCTTGCTGGGGGAAGGCGTTTTTTTTTGCCCAACACATCCGGCTGATTGCAGCGCGGAAGTTCTAAGTCGAGGACTCCCTCCTATGGAATCCAGAATGTCACAAGACACCAAAGAGCAGGCAGGTAAAAAGCCCCGCACCGCTCAGGGTAGGAAGCGGACTCTGGCTTTGTTCTACTGCCAGAACACACCGGAAAGCAGCGAAGCCGTAAGGCAAGCCCTTGAAAAAAAGTATGCTTCGAGGGTGCGGCTCTTTCCTATTCCGTGCAGCGGACGGCTCGACCCTTTGCACCTTCTCAAGGCCCTGGAGGAGTTTGCGGACGCTGCCTATGTGATTGCTTGCCCTGAAGGGGCCTGTCGCTATTTTGAAGGAAACACCAGGGCGACGAAACGTGTGGACACGACCGCTCAGACGATTGCTCAGATCGGTCTTGAGAAAGGGAGAGTGGGAATCGTGGCCAACTCAAAAGAAAACCCCAAGCCCCTGGCGAAGCTGGCCGAGGAGATTCTGGACCGAACCCGCGAACTCCGGCCGTCACCGGTGCTGGAGCGGCCGAGAAGGGGGAAGGGGACCAAGGAGAAAAAGGATGATCACAGCAGAAAGAAAACCCATTGACGAGATCAGGGCCATGATTGCTCCCTACAAGAGAGTCCTGGTCCTCGGTTGCGGTTCGTGCGTGGCCGAGTGCGCTGCAGGAGGGGAGAAGGAGACGGGCATGCTGGCTTCCACGCTCCGGATGGCAAACAAAATGGAGGGCCAGGAAGTCATCATCCAGGAGAAAACCCTGGACCGCCAGTGCGTGAAGGATTTTGTCGTCCTTCTTGATGACGTCATTGACCAGTACGATGCCGTGCTCTCCCTGGGTTGCGGCGCAGGGGTGCAGGCTGTGGCGGAGATGTTCTCGGAAATCCCGATCCTGCCGGCTCTCAACACCGAGTTTCTCGGAGAGACCAGGGACCAGGGCTACTGGGTCGAGAACTGCCTGGGGTGCGGGGACTGCATGCTTGACGATTTCGGCGGCGTGTGTCCCCTGGCGCGCTGCTCCAAGCAACTTCTCAACGGCCCCTGCGGAGGGTCCAGGGAAGGAAAGTGCGAAATCAATCCGGAGGTCCCTTGCGCATGGCAAGCCATCATTGACCGCCTCGACCGGTTCGGATCCCTGGAGCGGCTGGAGCAGATCTACCCTCCGAAGGACTGGTCGAGGAAACAGGGCGGGGGGCCAAGAAAGATCATGAGGGAGGACCAGCAGAGGTGAAAGACGTGAGCTGTTTGAAAAGAGTTCTTGATCAGGGCGGATTCGCAGTGACCGCCGAGTGCGGNCCTCCCAAGGGCGCGGACGCAGAGGCCATTCTCAAGAAAGCCGAGCACCTTCGGAACAGGGTGGATGCGGTCAATGTCACGGACAACCAGACCGCCATCGTGCGCATGTCCAGCCTGGCGGCGTGCAGCCTCTTGAAGTCCGCGGGGCTTGACCCTGTGCTGCAGGTGGTGGTGAGGGACCGAAACAGGATCGCCCTTCAGTCCGACATCCTGGGCGCATCGGCTCTGGGCATCCGGAACATCCTCTGCCTGTCAGGGGATCACCAGAGTTTCGGCAATCAACCTCAAGCCGTGGGTGTCTTTGACCTGGATTCCATCCAGTTCGTGCAGGTGGTCAGAACCATGCGGGACAAGGGAACGATTCTGGGCGGAGAGGCTCTGACCAAGGCGCCGGAGCTTTTCATCGGCGCGGCGGCCAATCCTTTCGGCGACCCTTTTGCTTTCAGGGTCGTCCGGTTGGCCAAGAAGGTGGCTGCAGGAGCGGAGTTCATCCAGACCCAGTGCATCTACAATCTGGACCGATTCGAGAAGTGGATGGCCATGTCCAGGGACAAAGGACTGACGGAGAAGACGTGCATCCTGGGAGGGGTCACCCCTCTGAAGTCCGCCGGGATGGCGCGGTACATGAAGAAGAAGGTGGCCGGCATGGATGTCCCCGATGAAGTGGTGAAACGAATGGAGGGCGTTCCGGCCAAGAAACAGGCTGAGGAAGGCCTAAAGATCTGCGTGGAGACTATCCAGAGGCTCAAGGANATGGAGGGGGTCCGAGGGGTCCACATCATGGCGATCGAGTGGGAAGACAAGGTCGCTGAGATCGCCGAAAGAGCAGGCCTGCTGCCGAGACCAGTAATCAGTAAGCAGTAGGTGCAGTAAGGAGTAGGGAGAAAAGAGAGGAAGTTCAAGAACGAACCGCAGAATGTCGAATAACGAATAAAGAATGTCGAAGGAGAAAGTTGAAGCCGTTAACGGTGATGGGTTTCTAAGAAGGTGTTACTCCGGTGAAAACCGGAGTCCAGAGGGTTTGTAGCGATTTGAAGGAACTGGATTCCGGCTTTCGCCGGAATGACGGAAAACGTGATTTCAGGACTGTTTACGAGGTTTCCAAACTTCATTATTCGACATTCCTTGTTCGACATTCGATATTCATTGAGTTTATCAGCTTCGGTGATTGAGATTTAGCCAAGGCTCAGCGATAGGAGCAAGAAAAGGATATGCCGAAGAAGTACGCGATTCACACCAAACCCACCGCTCACCGCTTTAAGGCCATCACCCCATCCGGGATCATCGCCTGGGAAGAAGGCTGCTTGAAGTGCGCCGTGTGTGTCAAGAAGCGATGCGTTTACAAGGTCTACGACCAGCGGAACCTGGATTCCCGCCAGATGGTCGACTCCATCGACAACCAGTGCATGAACTGCCTGAGATGCGTTCAGGGGTGTCCTAAGGAGCTGATCCACAAATCCTCGAGTCCGGAGTTCAAGTCCCTGGGCGACAGGCACTGGACCCCGGAAATCATCGCCCGGCTGTGGTACCAGGCGGAGACAGGGAAGATCCCCGTGTCCGGTGCCGGCTATCCAGGGCCGTTCAGCGGCGAGGGCTTTGACGCCATGTGGACGGACATGTCGGAGATCGTCAGGCCCACGCGGGACGGCATTCACGGCCGTGAGTACATCAGCACCGGGGTGGATCTTGGAAAGACCCCAAGACACCTTGTCTTCAACGAGAAGGGCGATCTCCTGAGCCGCCTCCCGGAATTCATAGATATTCCTGTTCCTGTTCTCATGAGAATGCCGACCTTCGGCTCCATCAGCGAGCAAACCATGAAGGGATGGGCCATGGCGGCCAAACGGCTGGGCACGTTCCTTGCGGCGCCGGCCCATCTTCTGAAGAAGAACCTGGACCCCTACCGGTCTCATCTCATGCCCACTCTGCCTGCGGGTCCGATGAAATCCGGCCGCGGTCTCAAGGGGTTTCGCCTGGTTGAGCTCCCTTGGACTGAGGATTGGGANGAGCGATTGAAGTCTGTCAGGAAGCATGTGCCTTTGGCCCTGGTTTCCGTTCATCTTCCCATGGACAAGAGCGCGAAACAAAAAGCGCTGGCCCTTGCGCGGGCAGGGGTCTCCATCATCCATCTGGAAGGGAGTTATTGGGGCACGGCTGTGGATGATGAATCGACGGCCATGAAGGACATCTTGAGGTCGGTCCACAGGACGCTTATTGAAGAAGGGATTCGCGATGAGATGACCCTCCTGGCCAGCGGCGGCATTGCCATGGCGGAACACGTGGCCAAGGCCATGCTCTGCGGAGCGGACGCTGTGGTCATCGACTTCCCCATCCTGATTGCTCTGGAATGCCGCATGTGCCGGCGATGTGTCTCAGGGCTCTCCTGCCCTGTGGAGATCGAAAAGGCGACACCTGTCTGGGTGGCTTCGCGGGTCTACAATCTCTTCGGGGCCTTTCACAATCAGCTTCTGGAAGTGATGGGCGCCATGGGCATACGGGATGCCCGCCGCCTCAGGGGAGAAGTGGGCCGGGCCATGTTCTTCGAAGAGATGGACAAGCCTGTTTTTGGAACTCTGGGAGAGGTCAAGGAAGGGTATGAACTTGAGTAACCACAAAGTCCCTGACGTTGTGAGAACGCCGTCGCGATTCCGAAATCCGATCGGGAAATACCGCCTCAGTCGCAGCAAAGAGTGCACGGCCTGCGGCAAGTGCGTCGAGAGTTGCCCCTATGGGGTCCACGAAATGAAGAGAGGCCGCGTGCTCACCCGAAATGCCTACCGGTGCGTGGGGCCTGACTGCACGACCCCTTGCACAAAAGAGTGCCCGGCGAAGGCGCTTTCCCTGAGAAGAAATCCTACCTTCGACACCATGGGGGACTACAGGTGGACGCCCGACCTGCTGGCGAGCACATGGCACATGGCTGAAACAGGGCGGGTGCCTCCCGCAGGTCTGGAATACCGGACCGGGGCATCGGGCGGCGGATTTGACAAGCTCCGGCTGGTGTTGCCCTTGCCAGGAAAAGCCCCGGCCGTTGAAGACGGGGATGTGGATATGGGGGTTGATCTGAACCGGCGCAACGACCATGCCCATCGAGTGAGGATCGAAGTCCCCTTTTACGGCGGGGGCATGTCCTACGGGTCTGTGAGCATTACGACCATGCTGAGCCGCATCAAGGCCGCTTCAGCGCTCGGGACCTTTTGCTGCACCGGGGAGGGAGGGTATCCGGACGAACTCAAACCCTATGACGACCATGTCATCACCCAGGTGGCCACAGGGCTGTTCGGGGTGAGGGAAGAGACCATCAAGAGAGTGAAAATCGTAGAGTTCAAATATGCCCAGGGCGCCAAACCGGGGCTGGGCGGGCATCTCCTGGGCGACAAGGTCACTCCCGGCGTGGCCCGGATGAGGGAGGCGGTCGTGGGATTCCCTCTTTTCTCACCCTTCCCATTCCACAGCGTGTACTCGGTAGAGGACCACAAGAAGCACGTGGACTGGATCAAGGCGATCAATCCCCAGGCGCTCGTGTCCGTGAAGGTCTCGACTCCGACAGATGTGGACATGGTGGCGGTGGGCAGCTACTACGCCGGCGCACACATCATCCACCTGGACGGCAGCTACGGCGGCACAGGAGCTGCGCCCGACATTGCGAAAAAAAACATCGCCATGCCCATCGAGTATGCACTGCCCAGAGTTCACCGTTTCCTCATCCAGGAAGGGGTGAGGGACAAGATCACGGTCATTGCGAGCGGAGGGATCCGGACGCCCCATGACGTGGCCAAGATCATCGCTCTGGGTGCGGACGGAGTGTGCACGGGCACGGCGGATCTGGTGGCCTTGGAGTGCATCCGGTGCCACAACTGCGAAAGCGGCCGAGGGTGCGCCAGGGGCATCGCGACCACGGACGCGGAACTCATGAACCTGATCGACCTGGAATGGGGGACGCAGAGGATCATCAATCTCTTTCTGGCATGGAGAAAGGAACTGGTGCGCATCCTGAAAGGCTTGGGATGAAGAGCATCCGCGAGCTCGTGGGCCGCACGGATTGTTTGGTGCATTTGGATTACATGGGGAAGCAGGCATCGAACTCGTAGCTTGCGGTTTCTCCGCAGTTTACAGAGAGGTTCAAAAGCGAACCGCAGAATGTCGAATAACGAATAAAGAAGTCCGAAGGAAGGTACCGTAGCTATTATACTTCGTCATTCGAAATTCCTTGTTCGACATTCGATATTCGGTCTGTTCCTAATATTCGGTGATTCGATCGCGGCTGAGGGGCTGCATTAGGGTAATGTGTATGAATTCACAAGATATGATTACTAGGATAATTCAATCCAGGAAAAGCCTGGCAACAGGTACAGTCTTCCCTCCCCGCTTTGAGACAGAGGCGGAAGGGGGATGCGGGGTGACGGGATTTGCATGCAGCATCCCGGTGAGGGGCAAGCACATTTTCGAGCCCTCGCGGCAGATGCACAACCGGGGAAACGGCCGTGGGGGCGGGATTGCGGCTATGGGTTTTGACCCCAGAATGCTCGGCGTCTCTCCTGAAATCCTTGAAGAGGACTACATCCTCCAGATCGCTGTGCTCGAGGACGGGGTGATGGGGGACGTTCACCGCGAATTCATCGAGCCGTGGTTCCAGATCGACTTCTCTGAAGAGATTCCCCATATCGACGACTACCGGGACATCCACGGCATGGAGGTCCGGCCTCCGGACGTGTGGAGATACTTTGTGAGGGTGAAGCCCGAGGTCCTGGATGCCTTCATCTCCCGTCAAGGACTCCATGGGTTGAGCCGGCGCAAGGCAGAAGACGAGTTTGTTTACCAAAACACCTTCAGGCTCAACAAGGCTTACTACGATGCTTTCGGGAAGCAGAGAGCCTTTGTCCTGTCCCATGGAAGGAATTTTTTCATCCTGAAGATCGTGGGCTATGCCGAGCAGGTGGTGCAGTACTACAAGCTCGATGACTTCAAGTCCCACATCTGGATCGCGCACCAGCGCTATCCGACCAAAGGAAGGGTTTGGCACCCTGCAGGCGCTCACCCCTTCATCGGCCTCAACGAAGCCCTGGTGCACAACGGGGACTTTGCGAACTACCATTCGGTCGTCGAATACCTGAGGCAGCGGAACATCCATCCCCTGTTCCTGACGGACACCGAGGTCTCTGTCCTGCTCTTCGATCTTTACAGCCGCACCTACGGGTATCCCCTGGAGTATGTCATCGAGGCTCTCGCTCCAACGCTGGAGCGGGACTTTGACCAGCTCTCCCCGGAGAAGCAGAAGATCTACAGGGCCATCCAGGCGACCCACATCCACGCCTCTCCCGACGGTCCCTGGTTTTTCATCATCGCTCGAAACGACACGGAAAACCGCAAGCTTCAGCTGATCGGCATCACGGACACGGCCATGCTCAGGCCCCAGGTTTTCGCGCTCCACGACGGTCAGGTTCAGGTGGGGCTCATCTGCTCGGAGAAACAGGCGATCGATGCGACCCTCAAGAGCCTCTCTGATGAAGATCCTCGAGTGGGGACCAGTGCGGACAAGTACTGGAACGCCCGGGGCGGCAGTCACACGGACGGCGGCTCTTTCATCTTCAGCCTGGAGGGAAACGGGTCTCCCGCCGGGGTGAAGCACCTCNCGTGCCTCGACAANTTCGGCAAGGAGGTGAAAGTGNCTTCGGAGCAGGTTCCCTATCTTCCGGGCCGCGTCTACTATGTGCTGGAGGAAGAAAANCGGCAACGGTTCAACATCGCGAGCTTCTTCGANCTCCAGCGGCCCGAACTCCTCTTCGACTACCTCCGGCAGGGCATCAGGACCTGGGACTACTCGGACTTCATGGATTGCCTCAAGGAAATCAGGATCTGGGCAAGAAAAGGGGATGCCTATTTCGAGGTCGCGCTCTCGGCTTTGACGGACATGTTGGACCGCCGCTACCCCACCTATGACAAGAAGAGGCGGTCCATTGTCCAAATGGTGAGCAAGGCGCTGGAATCGATTCTCAGGAGCTTCCCGTCTCTCGATCAAAATGCGCCCGGATTGCTCGATCGAAAGACCACCTATCGCCTGATCGACTGGGAGACTCGTCAATTCTTCAGGGGTCCTTCTTACGATGAAAAAGTCTTGATCATCGATGCGTCTCTGTTCCCGCCTGAAGGGGACTGGTGTGACAGCCGGTTGATGGGTGAGGCTTTCTTCAGGGGCTGGCGCAGGTTCATTGTTTTCGGGCTCAGAGGTCAGCGATTTCACGGGTGCGGTTTCGGCCCTGACTCGGGCGGCGTGCGGATCGACGTTTACGGCAGCTCAGGGGATTATCTCGGATCAGGGATTGACGGGCTCTCCATCTACGTCCACGGCAATGGGCAGGACCAACTGGGCCAAATCATGAAGGCCGGGAAGATCGTGATTTACGGGGACACGGGTCAGACGTTTCTCTACGGCGCCAAGGGAGGGGAGGTCTTTGTGATGGGTAATGCGGCAGGAAGACCCCTCATCAACGCGGTGGGAAAACCGAGAGTGATCATCAATGGAACCTGCCTCGACTACCTGGCGGAATCCTTCATGGCCGGGGACCCTCTCAACGGCGGAGGTTTTGTCATCCTGAACGGACTGGAGTTTGATCAGGAGGGCAGAGTGAAGTCACAGGCCACTCCCTACCCGGGTTCAAACCTGTTTTCTCTTGCTTCGGGTGGCGCCATCTATATAAGAGACCCCTTTAGGTTCGTCGACGAAGAGCAGTTGAACGGTGGAGAAATCGTTTCGCTCGAGGAGAAAGACTGGTTCCTCATCCTGCCTTATCTTCAGGAAAACGAAAAGCTTTTCGGGATCAGAGTTGAAGAGGATCTTCTCAAGGTAGACGGGAAAGCCATGAGTCCTTTTGAAGTCTACCGGAAGGTGAAGCCGAAACCTGCTGCTGACATAAATAAGGATGGGCTACAAGAATGGGACTAATAGCAAGGAGCAGGGAGCAAGGAGCAAAGAGCAGAGAGCGAAGAGTACTCAAAATCCCCCCTCGCCCCCCTTTAGTAAACTACCTTCCCCTCCCCTGGTGGGAGGGGATAAAGGGGAGGGGGAAATGAGGAGTCCGAGAAATGATACCCGTCTTTTCACCCCCACCCTTACCCTCCCCCATCAAGGGGGAGGGGTTTCCGGGGTCGTCGGAGGGGGCGAGGGGGGATTCGCGCGGTCGGCCGTCAACGTGGAGGAAAAGGGTGTTAAGCTGAGAGCTGAAAGCCGACTGCTGATCGCTCTACTCATCGTGCACGCGAAACGTCTTTCATCTTGCCGAAGCGGTTGAAATAGCATATGGCATAATCATCATGGAAACGGGACAGGAATACAAAAAGGCTTTGCTTGCGCTTGAAGACGGGACGGTCTTTCGGGGGCGTTCCTTTACCGGGGACGGTGAAGTCACCGGTGAAGTGGTCTTTAACACCAGCATGGCCGGGTACCAGGAAATCCTGACCGATCCTTCCTATTGCGGGCAAATGGTCACCATGACCTATCCCCTCATCGGGAACTACGGGATCAATGAGGCCGATGTCGAATCGGAGCGAATCCAGGTACGGGCGTTTCTGGTGAAAGAGTACCAGGAATTTCCGAGCAACTGGAGATCGGAAAAGCCTTGCCCGTTATCTGAAAGAAGCCCAGGTCCCGGGAGTGGAAGGAATCGACACCCGGGCTCTGACCAAGCACATCCGTCAAGCAGGCGCCATGAGGGCCGCGCTCTCCACTCTGGATCTGGACCCTGACTCGCTGGTCTCCAAGGCCAGACAATCGCCATCCATGACAGGTCTGGACCTGGTGATGGAAGTGACAGGGAAGGGCCCCGCGTTGTGGAAGGACGGGAAGCCGGTCAAGCTCGAGCAGGGTCTGGAGGGATTCCGGTGGCCTGACGATCCGGACAAGTGGCGCGTTGTCGCCATGGACTATGGCGTGAAGTACAACATCCTCCGTTCTCTTGAACAAAGGGGATGCAACATTTTGCTCCTGCCGGCAAACACGGATTCAGGGACGATCAGCAAACTCAACCCTCACGGCCTTTTCCTCAGCAACGGGCCCGGGGATCCGGCAGCAGTCACCTATGCGGTCGAGACGATCCGGGCGCAGATCGGTGAGAGGCCCATTTTCGGGATCTGCCTGGGGCATCAGTTGGTCGGACTGGCTCTGGGAGGCAAGACGTTCAAGCTCAAGTTCGGCCATCGGGGCGCGAACCAGCCTGTGAAAGATTTGTCCACAGGGAAGGTGGAAATCACTTCCCAGAATCACGGGTTCTGCGTGGACATCAAGTCCCTCAACAACCCGGACATTGAACTGAGCCATGTGAATTTGAATGACGGCACGCTTGAAGGGCTCGTTCACAAAAAAATCCCCCTCTTCTCAGTTCAATATCATCCTGAAGCCTCTCCAGGTCCTCACGATGCCACGTATCTCTTTGACCGGTTCGTGGAGATGATGAGAAGAAGTGCCTAAAGTGAGCTAAAGTGCCCCTCCGGGCCGTAGGCCCTAC
>JGI20214J51088_10003767_pt1 | contig 9996 bp, 6 predicted proteins | sample WetSurMetagenome_FD_51088 | JGI IMG/M metagenome (IMG submission 51088) | reverse complement strand
CATTCGACATAGACAAGAGGAAGATAGGTAAAGACCTTTCAGAAGCCGTGTTCCTGGGGCCGAACTGCACGATCAGATTCAAGGACGTACCGAAACTGGACTGCGAGGTAATGAAAGGACCTGTCTTGGACGGCGTCGCCGAAACGACAAAGGACTCGTTTCTGGTAGATTCGAAACAATTGCCCGTCGATGTCACAAAGATACTGAAGAAGACCGGAGCCCAGGTCCTTGTAAGCTATCTCCCTGTCGGTTCCGAGCAGGCTACGCGGTATTACGCAAACGCCTGCCTTGATGCCGGAGTAGCATACATCAACGCCATACCGGTTTTCATCGCATCAGACAATGAATGGGTAAAGAAGTTCGAGGACAAAGGCCTGCCCTGCATAGGCGACGACATTAAATCGCAGGTAGGCGCGACCATCGTCCACAGGACCCTGACAAAATTGTTCGAGGACAGAGGAGTAAAACTCATAAGGACTTACCAACTCAACGTCGGCGGGAACACCGATTTCCAGAACATGCTCGAGCGCCACAGGCTCAAGTCCAAGAAGATATCAAAGACAGAGGCTGTGCAGTCCCAGATGAAGGACCGGATGGAAGACGACGACATACACATCGGGCCGTCAGACTACATCCCCTGGCTAAAGGACAACAAGGTCTGTTTCATCCGCATGGAAGGAAAGAAATTCGGAGACATTCCCATAACAGTAGATCTGCGCCTCTCTGTTGAGGATTCGCCCAATTCGGCGGGGATAATGGTGGACGCCATAAGGTGCTGCAAGCTCGCGCTCGACAGAAAGATCAAGGGCGTACTGAAAAGCCCCTCTTCATATTTCATGAAGCATCCGATCGAGCAGTACTCTGATTCTGAAGCGAAGATACGGGTAGAAGAGTTCATCAGCGGCAAAAGAGACAGGTGATTTTTCATGTTCCCCGGAAAGAGGAAAAAAGATAAAGTAGATGAAGAGGAATACATCGAAGAAGAAGACGAATTCTTCGATGCGCTCGAAGAAGAATTCGAAAACATCGCCAGCACCTTTGAGGAGATCCGCAAAAGGATACTCAAAGATTCTATCGGAACCGAAGGGAGCCCTTTTGTCTACGGATTCTCCATGAGGATAGGCCCTGACGGCAAACCCAATATCGAAGAGTTCGGAAACATCCCCGGGATCCTTTCAGGCGAAGCTTCGATGCCGAGCGAAAGAGAGCCTCTCACAGACGTTATCGAAGGCGAAAAAGAAATATACGTCATAGTGGAATTGCCCGGAGTCGAGAAAAAGGACATAGACCTGAAGACAACGGAAGCGTTCCTTGAGATCAACGTGGAGACCCCGGAGCGGTCTTATCACAAGAAATTGTCCTTCCCATGCAAGGTGAAGCCCGAGACGGCGAAGGCGTCTTACAAGAACGGCGTCCTCGAAGTGAGGGTGGAACGGATCGAGCAAAGGAAGGGCGGCGGAGTATTCAAGGTAAAAGTAGACTGAGCAGCTGATTTCTTAAAAGTTAAAAAATAAATAATGCGAGGTGTTTTCCGGTGGATGAAGACATTAAGAAACTAAGCGAGCAGGCGGCATTATACGCGGGAAAGCTTGAAAGCGCGCTGTCAGAGATGCGCAAAGTCATAGTCGGGCAGGATGAGACCCTTGAGAAACTGATAATCGCGCTTGTAGCCGACGGACACGTTCTCCTGGAGGGCGTGCCGGGCCTTGCCAAGACACTGATGGTAAAGACGTTGACTGAGACTACAAGTACGTCTTTTTCCAGGATACAGTTCACGCCGGATTTACTGCCGGCGGACATCGTTGGAACGAAGATATACGACCAGGGCAAGGGAACGTTCACAACGCAAAAGGGGCCTATCTTCCATAACTTTATCCTGGCGGACGAGATAAACCGGGCTCCGCCCAAAGTGCAGTCCGCGCTCCTGGAAGCTATGCAGGAACGCCAGGTCTCAATACACGGAAATACCTTCCCATTGGAGCGTCCTTTCATGGTTCTTGCAACGCAAAACCCCATAGAGACCGAGGGAACATACAAGCTGCCCGAAGCGCAGGTGGACAGGTTCGCATTCAAGCTCATTATCGGCTACCCCAAGAAAGCCGAGGAAAAACAGATCATCCGCAGGAACACCCAGGGGATGGACATAAAACCGAAGCACATACTTCACGCAAAAGACATATTGGAAATACAGAAATTCAACCAGAGGATCTACGCCGACGAAAAGATAGAAGACTACGTTTGTGATATCGTCGATGCGACAAGGAACCCTGATGAATACGGCCTGGAACTAGACGGCCTGATAGAATACGGAGCATCGCCGCGGGCGTCCATCTGGCTGATACTCGCGGGAAAAGCCCACGCACTATTGCAGGGAAGGGGATACGTGATACCTGAGGACATCCGGAAAATAGCCTACGACGTTCTGCGCCACAGGATAATCCTTACATATGAAGCGGAAGCGGAAGAAAAGACAAGCGATGATATCATCTCTGAGATACTTGGAAAGATAAGGTCTCCTTAGAATGCCGAAAGTAAAAGAGATTATCAAGAAGGTCCGCAAGCTTGAGATAAAGACGAACAAACCGGTAGAAGGACTAATCGCGGGAAATTACCGCTCCGTGTTCAAAGGCAGCGGCATCGAATTCTCAGAGGTACGCGAATACGTTCCCGGCGACGACATAAGAAGCATCGACTGGAACGTTACCGCGCGGCTCAACGCGCCATTTGTGAAAGAGTTCATCGAGGAGCGCAACCTTTCTGTTTATATTGTCTTTGACGTATCCGGGAGCGGAGAATACGGATCAGAGAAGAGCAAAAAAGACCTTGGCTATGAGATAGCGGCATCCATAATGTTCGCGGCCCTTCGGAACAACGACTCGGTAGGCCTGTGCCTTTTTTCGGATCACGTAGAGAAATTCATACCCAAGCGGCCGGGAAAAAAACACATCCTGCGGATGCTTCGCGAACTCATATACTGCGAGCCGGTTAGCCGGGGAACGGACGTTGAGAAATCTCTTGCATACCTTGCCAGGATAGTGAAAAAGAGAAGCGTCATCTTTGTCTTATCGGATTATCTTACGGGAGACTTCGAAAAGCCGCTCAAGCACCTGAAAAATAGACACGACGTCATACTCATAAACCTTTCGGACATAACTGAAGAGGACATACCGGACATAGGCTACGCGCTCATAGAGGATGAAGAGACGGGGGAACAGATCCTCGTCAACACCTCGGACAAGGATTTCCGCGCTTCATACGTGAAAAATTCCGCAGAGAGGACCGATGCGCTCGAGAAGAGGATGAAGAAATTGAAGACGGATCTTATAAATGTCAGGACGAACGAACCGTTTTCTGTGCCGCTGACAAGATTCCTGAAGATGAGGGAAAAGAGGATGGTGAGGTGAGATGGGCTACGGATTCGGAGAACCATGGATGCTTCTGCTGCTGCTTATTGTGCCCTTAGCATTCGCCCTGTTCCTGGACTACCGGAAAAAGAAGAAAGCGCTGGCCCTGAAGTTCTCCTCGGTCGGGATCATAAAAAAAGCGGACCGAAAGACCACGATGCGCGCAAACCTGCCTTTCGTACTGCTCCTGCTTGCAACGACACTGATAATCTTCGGCCTCGCAGACCCCCATATCCCTCTGAAGGAACTAAAGCAGGGAGTAAATGTTGTCGTAGTCATCGACGACTCTGGGAGCATGGCCGCAAACGACTATGCCCCGACAAGACTGGAAGCGGCTAAATCAGCCGCCGAGATCCTCTTAAAGAGCCTGCAGGAAAAAGACAACGTGGGAATAGTCATATTCGAAACCGGCGCGACGACCGCTTCATATCTTACGCCTTACAAGGAGAAGGCTATCGAGAGATTGCGGGCGATAGAGCAGAAACAGGGGAAAACCGCCATCGGCGACGGCCTGTCCCTCGCCGTTGACATGGCTACTTCTATTCCGAACAAGAAAAGGGTCATCGTCCTCCTGTCCGACGGAGTGAACAATGCGGGAGTCATCTCTCCGGACGATGCCATCTCATACGCAAAAACCAATAATATCCAGGTGCATACGATAGCTATGGGCTCCGACAAGCAGGTTGTACTGGGCTATGATTTCTTCGGGAATCCCCAGTATGCCGAACCCGCGGATGAAGCGACGCTTCAGAAGATATCGTCCGAGACGGGCGGCATATACCATAAATCCGTCGATCAGGACACCCTGAATCAGGTATACAAGAATATGGGCGAGAACATCGAGCGCGAATGGGAGGATACGAGCATCAAAGAATGGTTCTATGCCGCGGCGCTGGCCGTCCTGGTAATAAATATTTATCTGATCTACGGAAAATATAGGATAGTTGTCTGAATAATCCTTACAGGACGAGGGGAATATTCAAGAGTGTATATCTAAAACAATATAATACTTTTTGATTAAATAGAATACTGAATTTCGACAACAATTTTACGGATATCTATTTATAGTATAATAAATAATGGATTAACAGGGAACGAAGGCAAATCATTCCTTTTTTCTGGCATCAATAAAATGAGTAGGTTATTTGACAGAGCTCAGGCGTCATTGGAATTCCTGATGAACTACGGATGGATAATCCTCGTAGGCCTGGGCGCGATAGTCCTGCTTTCAAAAATGGGCGTTTATGCGCCTGCCCAGTGCGCCAAAACAAGCATGGGGTTCTCGGAGATAATGCCTTCAGACTGGCGCATATCTATATCATCGAGCGCCATGATCATACACGCCGACAACTGGGCCGGGAGCGACCTGATATTGAACGGCGCTGAAGCAACCCTGAACGGAGGCGCTTCATGCAGCCTGATCGGCTCGGATTATTATTTGCAACCGGGGCAGAGCGTCACAATGGTCCTGGATTGTTCAGACTTCCTTTCGGACCCGGATAGATACCAGGAAGGGAACTGTTATACTGCGGCAGTAGAATTCATATATACCAATGTCCAGTCCCTGAATTCAGGTGCTAGCAGGGGGAAGATACGGGGCTCATTCGAAATGCTACTGATAACTACCACTACCAGCACGACTACCACGACTACGACAACTACGACGACAACTACCACTACGACCACTACCACCACGACTACAACGACTACGACAACAACTACGTTATGCGCAGGATCCGGGGCCGTATGCGCCATAAACAGCAACTGCTGCTCAAATCAGTGCCGAACGGATTACGACGGAGGGAAGTTTTGCGCTACTGGAAACGACTGCGTTCACGACGGCTCGACTTACAGCCAAGGAGTTAACGCTTCGGTCTGCGCCAGCGCAAGCAACGTTTGGCAGTGCATTGCTGGGACCTGGGTCAGCACAAACTGCGGCTCAGATACATGCAGCGGAACATGCGGCACAGGGCCGGACAGCTGCACATATCTTAGCTATGGATGCACAGCTGGATCATGCTCTTCAAGCGTATTCAGCCTGGATACCGCCCAGGGGAGATGCGACACATGCAAAGCCGCTGGCTACTGGGGATTAGGTGGAGAAGTAGCTGGAACTGAATGCTGCGGCGATGACGCTGCGGAGTACAGGAGGAACGAATCGCAGGGGACAGACGCTCCAACGGCATTCAGCCACGGTACGGTTGCCTGCTGCAATTCCACAGTCAAATGCGTGGAAGCGGGAGGATGTTACAATGACACTCTGACAGTAGGAAGCATCCCGGATAAGGGCTACTGTAATTCCGGAAACTGGCAGGGAGGAGACGCAGGCAATACGCAGTGCGACGCTATAGCCGGCCCCGGAAGATGGTTTGTAGGGGGTGAAGTAAGCGGCGCTTCATGCTGCGGGGACGACTCAGGCGAGTATTACCTCACGCGTCTCGCGGATGCATCAATGGACAACGGCTATGTTTCCTCGGCTGCGGATAATGCCTGCTGCGACGCATCCAGCGACTGCATAGATGATGATGCCTGCTACGCTTCCGGAACGCTTGCTCATGATTCTGATTCTGACGGGGACAATGATTACTGCAACGCGGGAACATGGACGGACTGCAGCGGAAACTCTGAATGCGCAGGCGCAACCCCATATTGTTCGGCAGGAAACTGCGTCCAGTGCACGTTAGACTCAAATTGCGCCCTCTGCCAGAAATGCAACGGAGGAGTATGCGTTTTCCAGACGGCGTCTGAGGACCTTAAGACTGAGTGCCCAGGTGCATTCGGTGGGTGCGCCGCCGATACCTGCAATGGCGCTGGTGCCTGCGGTTACTTGGCCGCGGGCGAACAAACCCAGGCCGCATGCAAGAGGTGCTCCGGCAGCTCCTACACCCCAGTCAACATCGCAGACAACACCCAGGACACGGAAGGAACAAATCTATGCAGTTCCACTTGCGTGAAGTGTTCCGGAGGAACCTGCGTGAATCAGGCAGGCAGCGAGGACTTGTTCAACCAGTGCTCCGTTTCCTGGACCGGATGCTCCAGCATCTGCGTCAAGACCGGCCCGAACGGTAACTGCAACGGCGTGGGCGCCTGTAACACAGGAGGGGGGTCAGCCAATGTCGCAGCAGGCAATGTCTGTAGCGCAGGAAGCGAGTCTGCAGGGGCCTGCAACGCAGTGTACGCATGCACCAATGCCCAGAATACAGATAACGCATATAACAACGCCGGCACGCCTTACTGGACGCAGGGCTACTGCGACGGAGGCGGAAGCTGTGATCGATCCGGTTCGACCCTGGGAGACGGAGACGGCAGCAGCGCCGCATGCCAGTGTATCAAGGCGGCCTCCGGATACTGGAACATCGGAGGAGAGATTGCCGCCGCTGCCTGCTGTTCTGACGACGCAGGCGAGAACAAGAGGACACGGGTATGCACCTCTGGATGTACAACGGACGGAACGGACGATGCATGCTGTGATGCGTCCACAGACTGCGTTTATTCCAGCACTTGCTATGCTAACGCTGCGCTTTACAGCGCATGGAAGTGTAACAGCGGCGCATGGGTCACTACGACAACGACACCGACGACAACCGTGCCCACGCTCGCGGGATGGAGCTACCGCAGGCCCGTTTCAGTACAGGAAAGATCCGGTTCGACGCTAACCAATTATATAATACAGTTTACTTATAACACGGCATCCATCATCTCAGCGGGAAAGATGCGAAGCGACTGCGGAGACGTAAGATTCACGGATTCAGACGGAACTACCCAGCTCAGTTATTACTTCACGGACTGCAATACGGCATCCACAAATTTCTGGGTGAAAGTACCGAGCATTCCGGCGTCAACGACCAAGACGATCTACTTGTATTACGGAAAAGCCTCGTCAACGACAACAGCAGACAAGGCGGTTTTCCTTCTCTACGAAGACTGGGAGCCGACAGGCAAGACCTCAATATTCACTGACGACTTTGAAAGAAGCCTTGTCTCGCTTGACGACTTCGAGGACGGGGACATAGTCGGCTGGACGACAGGAGGCAGCAAGAACTGGGCCGTCAACAGCGCAGTAAAACACGGAGGAACCTACTCAGCAAAATCAGGCGCGATAACGCACAGCCAGAACACATACATACAGAGGACGATAACGGGTCCCGCAACAATAAGCTTCTGGTGGAATGTCGAATCAGAGATATACAGCGGCAGCTGCGCAGACTACCTGCAGTTCCAGTATGACGGCGCCGCTATCTGGACCATCTGCGACAAACCAGGCTGGGCCCAGAAGACGTATTCCATCGGAGCTGGAAGCCATACTATAAAGTTTGTATATGCGAAAGACTCAAGTTATACCCCACCAGGGTACGCTGACGCAGGATGGATAGACGACCTAATGATCACCTATGGCGGCCTGGAGCCGGACTGGACAGTTGGAGGATCCAGCAACTGGTATTCTACGAACCTGGATTCTGCCGCGAGCGGAAGCTGGACCGCAAGATCAGGAGGCATAACAAATTCTCAGAGCAGTTACCTGAGCAAATCATTCAGCGGACCCGCAGTCCTATACGCCAAATGGAGAGCCGACTCAGAGATATTTTGCGGTGCGGGATCGTGCACTATACCCTACTGCGCTACCAGCGGAGGAAGCGGATGCAACTGTGCAGACAAGATATCCACGTACCTGGATAGCCTGAAGCTGACATGGATCTGTAATACGCTGAGCGGCGCCCGGAGCTGGAGCAATACCGGAGTAATAATACCGTCTGGGTCGCACACTGTAAAATGGGATTACACAAAGGACTCATCTTATGCAGTCGGCGCAGACGCTGCGTGGGTTGACATAGTGCAGGTAATGAACCTTGCGAATGCATGGTCCGTATCATCCTCGACCACATCGGGCGGCTGGCATCTTGACTCCGGATACACTTATAGTTCACGCGGCCCGTACTCGGGAAGCTATGTGATAGCGGTCGGATACACGCCTGACAGCGCGACGTCGACCCTATCAGTCCCAGTAAATTATGCGACGCCATCGAGGATAACATTCGCTCTCGCCGGATACATCGAGCCATTGAACCGGGACCAGCTGTTCTTCAAAATAGACGGAGTGACCCAAGAGACCTGGACGGGGGACTTTTCCACTTGGACGAAAAAGTCTTATAACGTCGCATCAGGCTCGCATACTCTTTCATGGGTCTATACCAAGGACTCAAGCTATACTGTGCCCGGGGAATACATATACCTGGACGACATGCTGACATGGGGCTACACGAGCGGCCTCGAACCACTGATAACCGTCGGGAGCGAGGAAGCATTATAAAGAGCCCGTCCTTCGGTCCCGGCCGAACAAAACCCTGCCTTTTTAAATACTATTTTAGACTAGAATAGTTCATGAAAGAATTATTCATGTTACCTTTGGTGGTTATGGTATTGTTGGGCATCGTCCCCCAAGACGATTACTGCAAGTATTCGGCGCCTTTAGGCGGTGTTGCATGCATACAGAACGCGAGCGCTGAGCAGGCTAACGTCTCGCAGGGCTGGGCTAAATTCTCGTCCGTCGAGGAGATGAGAGAGTATATCAAAAAGAACACGCCTGAGGGCGAGACCAGTTATCAGGGGGGAATGATGCTTGAAGATAGAGTAATGACAAAATCATTATCAGTTAATACAGTCAATGTCCCGTCTGCTGCGCAAGGCACGGGTACGGAAAGCATCGCATCCCCGGATTATTCCAAGACAAACATACAGGTTGCCGGCGTAGACGAAGCGGACATCGTAAAGACTGACGGAGAATACATCTATGTTGTCTCCAAGGGGAACATATTCATAGTAAAATCATATCCTGCGTCAGACGGCAAAGTGGTCTCGACCATAAACCTGAAGGACTTAAACCCGCAGGAGATATTCGTGAATGGAAACAGGCTGGTAGTATTCGGTTCTGATTCATGGGAAAAGGGATCGGAAACCTTGGTCGGCGGCAGCGGCGCTCCTATGAGATACCAACGCTATTATTATCCAGATTATATCAGCGCGGCGAAGGTCCTTGTCTACGACATCTCGGACAAAGAAAACCCAAGCGAGGTAAAGGAACTGGACGTCGAGGGAAATTACCTTGATTCAAGGATGATCGGCGACCATGTCTATTTCATAGTCAACCAGCCTTTCAGGTACTATGATGACGACATCATCCTGCCGGTAGTAAAGGAGGACGGAACCGAGTCCAACATCACCAGGTATACGGACATCCACTATTTCCCCAACTGCCCTGACAGATATTACGGATACGCAACGCTAGCATCCGTCGACCTGAAGAACAATGACGTGGAAATGAAGACAGTCCTTTCAGGCAGCGCGGACAGTATCTACATGTCACAGGACAACCTGTACATTGCCGCGCAGAGATATTACATGCAGAGGGGAGGACTCGCGCTCTCACTGTACCCCCAGAGCTCTGAAGAGAAGACAGTAATACATAAGATAGCTGTAAAAGACGGCTCTTTTAATTATGTAGCAACAGGTGAAGTTACCGGCAGGATCCTAAACCAGTTCTCAATGGACGAANACNAAGCGGCTTTTTCAGGATAGCGACGACAACCGGCAATAC
>JGI20214J51088_10003765_pt1 | contig 9999 bp, 6 predicted proteins | sample WetSurMetagenome_FD_51088 | JGI IMG/M metagenome (IMG submission 51088) | reverse complement strand
GACCTGCAAGACCTGCACGACCTTCACGACTCAAAGTATACGGTTCTTGTTGCAGATCCTGCCTCCGGATTACTTAAATATACCGAGTCTGAGTTCCTTAAATGCTGGTATAGCACCAAAAGCGAAGGTGTTCAGGAAGGTACTGCTTTGCTGCTTGAACCCACTCCTGAGTTTTACAAACTGGAGGATGAAGAAAAAAGTAAGCTCAATTTTTTATATCTGTTAAACTATATCAGACCCTACCAAAAGTTTATTTTACAACTAATGATGAGCATGCTTACAGCCAGCGTAATCAGTCTCATCTTTCCCTTCCTAACACAGTCACTCGTTGACACTGGAATCGGAAACAGTAATATGGCTTTCATTGCAATGGTGCTTGTAGCACAACTTATTCTCAGCCTGAGCCAGACCGCCAACGGATTGCTCCGAAACTGGATAAGTCTGCATGTAACAAGCCGGGTCAGCATATCACTCATCTCAGACTTCCTGATTAAGCTAATGAAGTTGCCAATCTCTTTTTTCGATGTTAAGCTTATTGGCGATATTATGCAAAGGATCGGTGACCATAACAGGATTAAATCTTTTCTCACAGATTCGCTGATCAGTATCATTTTTGCAGCAATCACCCTGATTATGTACACTATAATAATGGCTACATATAACCTTAGTATTCTGGGTGTATTTCTTCTTGGCAGCACATTTTATATAGGTTGGGTGGTCCTCTTTCTGAAACGCCGGCGCGAACTCGATTATAAAAGGTTCCAGCAGAGCTCCGCCAACCAGAGTAATATAGTTCAGTTAGTTTCAGGTATGCAGGAAATAAAACTGAATGGTTGCGAAAAACAAAAACGATGGGAATGGGAACGGATCCAGATTAAGCTCTTTAAGGTGACTCTGAAAAGCATGATGTTAAATCAGAACCAGCAGCTTGGGGCAGCATTGATTAATCAATCTAAAGATATATTTATCTCTTTTCTCTCTGCAAAAGCAGTTATAAACGGGGATATGACCCTGGGAATGATGATGGCTGTCCAATACATTATCGGGCAATTGAATGCTCCTATTCAGCAATTTATCGGTTTTACACAGGCTGCACAGGATGCCCATATAAGCCTTGAGCGGCTTAGTGAAATACACGACAGGGAAGATGAGGAGAAACCGGAAGATGATAAGATAAACGAGATACCCTCTGATAAGGATATTGAAATCAGGAATCTTCTTTTTCAATATGAGGGTCCAAATTCAGAAAAGGTTTTAAATAATATCTCGTTGACAATTCCGGCAAAGAAAATTACTGCAATTGTCGGTATAAGTGGAAGTGGAAAGACTACTCTTATTAAACTTCTGCTTGGATTCTATCCTCCTGCAAAAGGTGAAATTCTTCTTGGCGGTACTCAACTTTCCAGGTTTAGCCAGTCTGAGTGGCGCAAAAGGTGTGGCGTTGTAATGCAGGAGGGTTATATCTTTTCAGACTCCATCGCAGGGAATATCGGACTTATTGATGAGGTTCCGGATAAGCTAAAAATTGACAAGGCAACTGAAACTGCGAACATTAAAGAATTTGTTGAAGGATTGCCGCTTGGCTATAATACAAAGATCGGTAATGATGGTCACGGTCTTAGTACTGGTCAAAAACAGAGAATCCTTATTGCCCGGGCCGTATATAAAGAACCTGATTTTATTTTTTTTGATGAAGCTACAAATGCCCTGGATTCAAGCAACGAAAAGAAGATAATGGAAAACCTGGCCAGTTTTTTCAAAGGAAAGACAGTAGTAGTTGTAGCACATCGTCTTAGTACTGTAAAAAATGCAGATCAGATTGTTGTCCTCGAAAAGGGAGAGATTGTAGAGATAGGGACACATAAAGAACTGGTTAAAAAGAAAAATGCCTACTATAATCTGGTGAAGGACCAGTTGGAGCTGGGAGGATAATGTCTTGCAGGTCTTGCAGGTCTTGCAGGTCTTGCAGGTCCTTCAGGTCGTGCAGGTCAATAAGGTCGTGCAGGTCAATAAGGATGTTCCGGGGTTGCTCCCTGCTCCACTCCCTTTGCTTTTCATCTAATATTACAAATCATAAAGTGTTTAAGACATGTCCGAACTAAACAAACAAGAGATCCGGAGCCCGGAATTGCAGGATGTAATGTCTGAAATACCAGGTAGTTTCCTAAGGTGGGGCCTTTTCGTCTTCTTTGGTATTATTGCTATTTTTATTATTGGCAGTTACTTGATAAAAAATCCTGAAGTTGTTACAGTTCCTGTAGTTATAACAACTCAAAATCCACCGGTAACCCTTGTTGCCAGGACAGGTGGTGAAATTGAGAAACTTTTTGTATCAGAGGGAATAGCCGTCACAAAGAATATGGTTATTTCTTGTATTACCAATTCCTGCAATTATGAGGATTTTAATACTTTAAATCTCTTCCTTGCTGAATTGGACCATAACAATGATTGGACTGAAACTGTAAGAACAACTCAACCGCCCATTGCCCTCCTTTTAGGTGAACTTCAGCCCAATTATTCTCAGTTTCAGAGGAATTGGTTTCAATTAAAGGATTACATTGAACAAGGTTATATTCCAGCTAAACTTAAGTTTCTAGAGGAACAGTTAGTTAAAAAGTTAGAAATAAACTGTGAATTGAAAAGGCAGCAGTTATTTCTTATTGAGGACCTTGCCCTTGCGAGAAGCAGCTTTAATCGTGATTCAATGCTCTTTCGAAAGGATATCAGCTCACTCTCGGCGAAGGAATATGAAAAATCGAGGCAGGGATATATTCAGAAGCTTTATTCGTATAGTGTTTTTGTTGCTTCTCTAAAAAATAATGAAGCCGATTCTTTACATATGCGAGAAATTCGTCTCGACCTGCAGATTCAATATAAGAAGGAAGTATTACAGTTTATAATATTACTCGAAGAATCGCTTCAATTATTAAAATCATCGATGGCCCAATGGGAGGAAAGGTACTTAATTAAAAGTCCAGTGAACGGGATAATTACACTTGGCCAATTCAGGCATGTGAACCAGGTAATAAAGGCAGGAGAGATTCTGGCGACGGTTATCCCTGAAACTCCCGCAGATATTGTAATTAAAGGAATTATTCCGGTATCCGGTTTCGGAAATATTGAAGCAGGACAAAAGGTCAATATTAAACTTTCCGGATTCCCATATATGCAATATGGTTTGTTAAAAGGCAAAGTATCATCTGTTTCGCAAGTTCCCGGAGAAAAGGGATTTTATGCTGATATAGAGCTTACAGAAGGTATGACATCAACTTATAAGGAAAGGATAAGGTTTATTCACCAGATGGATGGAACTGCCGATATAATTACAAAAGACACAAGACTGATAAGCAAATTTCTAAATCCATTTAGGAATGCAATTCAGAATTAGTCAATTTGAGAAAGTTTAATAGCTTACTGCTACCTGTCTTCTGGAAAAGGATGACATCAAATAAGTCTCAGAAGTTATTTCATGAAAAGAAGGAACTGTTGTTCACAGTTAATGATTTTATATAAGTAGATAACTATTGTGAAATTGAACCACGTTATAGAACTAACATGAAAGAGAAGGGCAGGAAGTTTTACCCTTGCCCAGAGATTCGCGCTCTGTACTGCTTCTTCCTGCCCGGACCTTTCTCTCACAAGAAAGGGGGTGTAATCATGCGAAATTAAAATTTTTCCGAATATAAAATTTCGGTCTGTGAAATGATAAAAACAGAATACTTTATAAATTATTTATTATTAAATATTTAGGACAATGAAAAATCTTAATAAATTACAGCTCAATTCTGATAAAATAATGAAAAACGAAGAATTGATAACTTTAAGAGGAGGAACTAACTGTTGGTGCTTCTCGGGAGATAAGCAGAGCGGAGGTATATGTGCAACCGGGGTAGCCGGTAGCTCCGATGATTGTGATGCAATATGCGACGCCAATGGTTGTGCTTCATATTCTTGGACCGGATATTAGGGAAGTACTTTTTACAAAATTAATTTATCTATTAAAGATTTAATTAAAAAGTAAACTAATATCCTGCGCTTAAATCATGAGGCTGATTCTCTAAAAGATTCAGCCTCATAATAGTTAAATGACCTATTCTATACATAAAAAGTAAATTAACGATTTATTATGAAGATTGAGAAATACTTCCTAATTGTTGCCATTATCCTTATCATTGGGTGCAAATCGCCTAATAATGGCATTTACGAATTTGATCCAAGGATAATTGACGGGGACGAATTCACTTTATCAGAGATTGCTGATAGTATAATCTATATTCCTCTGGACAATAATCATCCTTTAGATAGAATTACGAGAATAAAACTCACTAAAGATAAGACATATTTAAATTCCAGAAATATCGGCATCCTTGCATTTGACAGACAAGGAAAGCTTTTAAGTAGAATCGGGAGTATCGGACGAGGTCCGGGTGAATATAGGTATTATTTGTTTTTTTGCATTGACGAGAAATCAGGAAGAGTATATAATATTGCAGACCAAAATGAAATTATTCAAGTCTTTTCAGGAACAGGGCAATTTATAAGAAGTTTTTCGTTGAAGGAATATGGAACGTCAATTCTTAGTATTGAATTCTATAACTCTCAACTTTTTGTGCAGTGCGCTATAAATTATCCTGAAGCGAAGTTCGAGTGGATAATTTATGATACCCTAGGTAATGTAATTAAAAAACAAAATCGACATCTTCCATTGTTTTCTACAAACTATGGTTCAAATGAAAATCCATACATGTTTGATAACAAAGTATCTTACTATAACACTTGGACTGATACTGTATTTTCTGTTTTACCTGATTACACGGAGAAGCCATCACTGATTATAAGTCCTGGTGAGCATCGAGAACCGCAATCGAATCTTTCAATTGAGCAGATTATGCAAAAAAAACATTTAAGTATATTAAGAATCTTTGAAACAAAACGATTTATCGTCATAAAATATTTCTATCTTAAGTACACCCTAGCGCTAATTGATAAGAACACTCACAGTACTTTTTTAATTGATTATGACTATGATGACTCAGGAGGAAATCCTGTAAGTGGCATAGAGAATGATATTGACGGCGGTTCCTGGTTTTTACCGGAAAGCTATTTTACAGAAAGTGGCAGAGAATATATGGTTGGAATACAATACCCTTATCAGATCAAAGCACGTGTAGCTAGCGAAGAATTTAAAAATTCGACTCCAAATCTCCCTGAAGAGAAGAAAGCACTGGAAAAACTAGCACATAGCATGAAGGAAACCGATAATCCGGTTTTAATGATTGTCAGGTTGAAGAAATAAAATTCTGCATTACAGACCGTCAAAAAAAATTAATGCATTTTAAACCAATATCATGAAAAGAATTCATTTTCTCTGTGCACTAATTCTAGCCTACTCATGCAGTAACCCGAAAGTAGAGGACCTGAAAACGATTGACGTATTTTCCACTGCAATAGGGAAGATAACAAATCTTTCAGAAGTAGCTGCAGAAATAGGATACATACCGCTTCAGACTACTAAAGAAACTATTATGAGTTATATTTTTGATATTAAATCAGATGAAACAAAATTATACGTATACCTTCTTGATAGAATTTTATGTTTTGACAAAACTGGTAATTATTTATATAAACTTAATAAAGTTGGTCGGGGGCCAGAGGAATATACATTCATTTATGATTGGGATATAAGTCCGGAAAACAATTTACTTATGCTTCTTTCCAATAAGAAGATACTTATATATAAGAATACTGGAAGTAGCTTCGAATTTCTAAAATCCTTAAGTTTCAAAGAGGAACCTTCACATGCAGATTTTGTGCCAAATAATAAAATGATTTTAGTATCCACCTTCTCTTCAATAGGTACAGAACGATTTAGAAATGTATTAATTGATCTTGAAGGAGATACAATTAACATCAGGCCAAACTACTATGCTTTTAATCGAACATCACAAATTGGGTATGCTTCAAGAAATAGCAACATTATCTACATTTATAATAATTCGATCTATTTTAAAGAAGTTACAAGTGATACAATATTCAGTTTAGATCCGATGTGTAAAATCATTCCATGTTTTATTCTGAATACGAACAACTTACAACCAACACCAGATATTTATGCAAATTTTTCTCTGGAACAATTTTTTACTGAATATGCTATCATAGAAAGAATAATGGAAGTTCCGCGATATATATATTACTTTCTACTATTTAAGAAACACCGATCCTTCGGCATATATGATAAAGTCAAAAACGTGAAATATGACATGGATGCGTATACTTTCTTAAAAGATGATATAAGCGGCGGTATAAATTTTGAACCAAAATTTTGCAGTAATGGACTTTTTTATTCATGGGTAGATGCATTAACATTGAAAACGCACATTGCCAGTGAGAACTTCGCTAAATCTGAAGTAAAGAATCCTGCTAAGAAAAGAGAGCTTCAAAAATTAGCTGACTCTCTTAAAGAAACAGATAATCCTGTCCTGATTGTAATGCATCCAAAAAAATGATTATAATCATATAAATTTGGCCTATACAAAGAAGCCTTGATTTGGGGTTCATAAAATATGTTGATGAATTAGTCCTATTATAAAATGTTATTCCTCAGTCTTGGGAAAGTTCTTGTTGGTTATAAGAATAGTTTTCAGTCACTGCCTGGACTGGATTTAATATCTCATTCGAAATAGCCACTTACATTGATTATATATCTATTTACAAAAACAGTTTTTGGAATGAAACGACTAACAAAAAAAGAAGTGGAAGCTATGAAGACCATATGGCAAGCACGAAAAGGTTTCGTAAAAGAGCTTATTCACCTTCATCCAGAGCCAAAGCCACATTATAATACTTTCTCGTCGGTAATTCGGATTCTTGAAGAAAAAGGATTTGTCAGTCATAAAGCCTACGGTAAAGACCATGAGTACTATCCATTAATCTCTAAGGAAGTATACGGAAAAGAATTTATGAAAGAGGTTGTGAGGGAATATTTTGGATCTTCTTATAAAAATGTGGTAAAGTATTTTGTAAGTGAAAGCTATCTCAGTGTAACAGATCTTAAGGGAATTATTAAACTTCTTGAGACCGGGGAATTGAAATCCAAAACCCATTAACGAAAGATTTAGTCGTGTTAAATGCTTTATCAGGAATAATTTCTATAAATTTATAAGCACTTAATAGAAACCTCTTAAAAAGATAAGTCTCATAATGAATATAAAAATCGTCGCAGCAACCCTCCTGATAGTATCAGTATCTATTTCATGCAAACCCAAAACCGCCGATAACCTAGAGGAGATGGCCCGTCGTTCATAGAGACCAAAGGCTTTACTTGAAAAGAACTATTTCAATTAAACAAGCAATACTACCGAACCGTCGTCTGGTCACTAGTACAGAACTAGTTTCTTATGAACTTTTTATTAAAATACTTTTTGAAGTCATATCATATTATTATAAAAATAGTTGGACGACTATTTAAATAGTCGTATTTTTGATATTAATAACTCATAATCCTTTATACAATTAAGAAACAATTTTATGGGGCACTTTATCAAGATTGTTGTGGCTTCTGCACTTATTACACTCACCCTTAATATTAAAGGTCAGAATATCAGAAGGCAGATACAAAATATTGATATCGAAGCCGGCACGAATAAAATGGAAGTGATAAAACTAAGTCAGTTTACCGACAATATTCAATATGTCACTTTCGAAAACAAGGATGATATGTTTATAAATCCATTTATGGATTTTGACATTTCAGGAAACCTGATCATAGTTTCTAACCCTACTGACGGTTTTCTATTATATGAGCCAAAGGGCCATTTTATTTGCCGGATAGGAAGCATTGGCAGGGGGCCCGGTGAATATACAGGGATAGACTTAATTGGTATAGGTGCAAACAAACATATATATGTCCGATCCTTATATGATTTGTTGGAGTTTAGGTTAGATGGTTCATTTATAAAACGATATAATAAGTGCTTTCTTATAAATGATCAATTCTATATGCCTGGGGGATACCTTGTTAATGACTCCTTGATTCTTGGACACATAGCTAATTCGACAGGAGATAAGGAATGGAAAGCATTAATGGTTAGTATAAACGGCACTCAAAAATATTACTATAAGAATTATATAAAATTTAAACCAAAACGGGAGTCAGCCTCTACTCTCGATGCTTATGCATATATAAATAAATTTAATAAAGTACAGTATTATAAAGAGCTGTACAATGATACCTTATTTCGAGTAAATACTAAATTTGAGATGGTCCCACAATATGTCTTCAATCTAGGTAAGTTTAGTGAACCTCTCTCAGAAAGAGAAAAATTGAGTACTGAAGAAGATTATACAAAATGTATACACCTGTTAAATCTTTTTCAGACTCAAAACAGTATTTTTTTATATTGCCAATTTTACCATAATTTCCCTGCAAAGAGACTTACTCCAAAAGCAGGGACTATTGATTGGTTGAACTGGCATAATAAGACAATATGTTTAGGGATATATGATAGAAAAACATCCAAATTAGTTTTTAGTAAACCTTCAGATACAGATAATCCTTTGTTTTCATCGGGCTTATATAATGATATTGATGGTGGACCAAAATTTTTACCAGTAAAACAAGTAAATGATTCTACTTTGGTTATGTGGATCGATGCTAAACAACTTAAAGATCATGTCGCGAGCAATGACTTTAAAAACAGTGTGCCAAAATATCCTGAAAAAAAGAAAGCGTTGGAGAAACTTGCCAATAGTCTTACAGAATTTGATAATCCGGTATTGATGTTTGTGACTTTTAAGAACAAGTGATTAGTCCATAAGAGTCCCCTGAATGACCTCTCACGGACGAAGCCCTGGCGGAACTAATAGGGAGTGACCGGGTATTGTAAATCAAAACCCATTAACGAAAGATTTAGTCGCGATAAATGCTTTATCAGGAATAATTTCTATAAATTTATAAGCACTTAATTGAAACCTCTTAAAAAGATAAGTCTCATAATGAATATAAAAATCGTCGCAGCAACCCTCCTGATAGTTTCAGTATCTATTTCCTGCAAACCCAAAAGCTCTGAAAATCTCGAAGAGATGGCTCGTCGTTCGTCGCGGCCAGAGGCTGTACTGGTAAAAACAGTTAAGCTTGAACCTTCAACCTTTTACCACGAGCTTATCAGCAACGGGAAAGCATGGTCAGCCGAAAAAGCTGTTGTGCCATTCATGGTGAATGGAGTCATTAAGGAGCTTCACATCAGCAACGGCCAGAAAGTAAAATCCGGCGACCTGCTCGCAGTAATAGAGGATTTCGAATATAAAACAGAGCTCATACGTGCCCGTCAGGGTCTTGAGAAAGCAAGGATCGGCTTCAAGGATGATCTCCTAAGCAATTTCTCAACTAGCGACTCAACAGGACTCCCTCCTGCCAAAATAAAGATCGCCAGGATCAGAAGCGGACTCGACGATGCAATAACAAACCTCGGAGTCGCTGAATATAATTACAATAACACCCGCATTTACGCTCCTATCGGCGGCGCTGTTGCCAACCTCGATGCAAAACAGTGGAATCCTTCACAGAACTACAAAAACCTGTGTACAATAATTTTCGATGAGGTTATGAGTGTGGAGTTCCCTGTTATTGAATCGGAATACAGCTTTCTAAGTAAGGGAATGGCTGTCGGCATAATTCCATTCATAAGCGACAGCACTCTTATCTCCGGCAGGATCTCAGAGATCAATCCCCAGGTCGACGAAAACGGAATGGTGAAGGTGAAGGCAGAGTTTCGGAATAATGGCCGCCTGATCGACGGTATGAACGTGAAAGTTGTTATAAGGAAATCCGTTCCAAACAGGCTGGTAGTACCAAAAGAGGCTCTTGTGATAAGGCAGGGAAAGGATGTGATCTTTGTCCGCCAGGACTCCCTTGCCATCTGGAAATATGTTACAGTAGAGTTTGAGAACAGCACCAGCCTTTCTATAAAAGAAGGGCTTGAATCAGGCGACCTGGTAATA
>JGI20214J51088_10003764_pt1 | contig 9999 bp, 5 predicted proteins | sample WetSurMetagenome_FD_51088 | JGI IMG/M metagenome (IMG submission 51088) | reverse complement strand
GATTTTTAACTGCATTAAGAATTGCAGTTTTTGTAATTTCATCAAAAACAATTCGTTTTATTTTAGCTTCATCAAGTTCCAGAGCTTCTTTAAGATGCCACGATATTGCTTCACCTTCGCGGTCCTCATCAGTTGCCAGCCAAACTGTTTCAGCTTTTTTAGAAAGTTTTTTTAATTCAGCAACAACTTTCTTTTTCTCTTCGGAAATTTTATAAAGAGGTTTAAAATTATTTTCAATCTCAACCCCTTTATTTTTCTTCTCAAGGTCACGGATGTGTCCGTAACTTGAAGTAACAAGAAAATCTTTCCCTAAATATCCTTCAATTGTTTTCGCTTTCGCAGGTGATTCAACTATAACTAAATTTTTTGCCATTATAACTTCTTTAATTTGAAAAAAAACGCTTGCAAATTAACCGATAAAAAAAACAAAATTCAAAGTTAATTTAGTGAGCATCCTCATTTAATTACTAATTAGTTCGTTTTTATGATAAAAATTTTGATAATATTTGATAAGTAAATCACAATTATTGATTAAATGTCCTTAAAAGAAGCATATAAATTATTTATTAAACTATTAGCAGTACCATTTATTCTGCTCATAAAAATTTATCAATTATTAATATCTCCATTGTTCCCCTCATCTTGCAGATACAATCCAACATGTTCACATTATACACTGGAAGCATTAAAAAAGTATGGATTATTAAAGGGCGGATGGTTAGGTATAAAAAGAATTGCAAGATGTCATCCGTGGGGTGGAAGCGGTTATGACCCTGTACCTTAGTAATATTAGTTTAGCTCGTAACTCAGACTTTATTCTGAGAGTAAGAACCCAATTATTGAGAGAACGCAGAATAAATTCTGCGCTACGTTATAAATGACAAAAAAAATATCATTTGGAAAAAGAATTCTTAACATCTTTAAATGGATTTTAAAGATTGCAATTCTCTTTTTCATCACCACAGTATTAATGGTATTTGCAATGAGGTGGATAAACCCTGTTACAAGTTCGATAATGATTCAAAGACAAATTTCAGGTTTGTTTGATGGTGAATTTGAATTAATAAAATATCACTGGGTTGATTATGATGACATTTCTAAGTTTATGCCGATTGCCATTGTTGCTGCTGAAGATCAGAACTTTCCTAAACATTTTGGATTTGATTTTAAACAGATTGAAAAAGCATTAAAGGAAAACAAAAGAGGAAGACGTGTAAGAGGTGCGAGCACAATTACTCAACAAGTTGCAAAGAATTTGTTTCTGTGGGAAGGTAAAAGTTTTATAAGAAAAGGAATTGAAGCATACTTTACATTACTAATAGAGCTGCTGTGGGATAAAAAAAGAATCCTTGAAGTTCATATGAACATTGCTGAAATGGGTGATAAAATTTTTGGTGTTGGAACTGCGAGCGTGGCTTATTTTAAAAAACCTTCTTCAAAACTTACAATATCTCAAGCAGCATTATTAGCTGCAGTATTGCCAAATCCTAAAAAATATTCTGCTGTAAAACCAAGTGGTTATGTTAGAGGAAGACAAAGCTGGATAATCAGGCAAATATATTCACTTGGCGGTGCTGATTATTTGAAGGAGTTGTGAAAAACAAAACACTTATTTAGCATCTCTTTATCAAAATCCGAAACATTAGTTTAGTAAATCACTTCAAATCATCTGAGTAAATAAAACACAAAAAAATTCGATAATTAGAAAAAAGATTTTCTTTTTATGGAATTAGAACAACTAGAAATACAAGAAACTAAACAATTAGAAAATTTATATGAAGGCCATGCAGCAAAGTTTAATAAACTAAAGCATACTTACTTCAAAGATTTTCTAAATAAATCCGAGACTTACCTTGATTTTTTGAAGGCAGGGTCAAGGCATTTTGTTTTTCAGCTTCCGGCAAATATTGATGAAATATTTCTTAGGAAAGAAAATGCGCCGTTGTTCTGGCTTTTAGAATCACCACTATTAACATCCTGCGAAAAGATTTTTAATGAAAATTCAAACGGGCACAAAGACTCAGATAGAGATGAAATAAAAAAAAATTTTACAAAATGGGTGATTGCAACTGAACTAAGCCATAAAAAAATATTTGCATCGTTAACAGCTAAAGCACTAAAGAATAGTTTACACACTTCTACATTTATAGATTTAATCTATCATTCACTTATACTGATTTTTGATGAATCAATAAGAAATCCTTACAAAGCCTTAGAAGAATTAGGAAAAGCCCAGACTTTGGTAAATGAAAACATTAGCAACGATGTAGAATTGAAAAAAGAACTTACTTACCTTATTCAACTTTATAAAGGTTTTGCATCAATTGCTATTGGAAATAACGAAGAAGCTTCCACAGAACTGTCTTATGCAATGGATAGTAAGGAAAGCGGAATAACTGCAAAGTTTTATTTTGCTTATCTCTCGGCTCAGCAAAACCGCGAAGATTTTACAAAGGCTTTGATAAAAGAAATTCTTTCCTATGATATTGATAGATTAAAATACGCTATTGACAACAGCAGCATTGTTATGCTGAATTTTATGTTGAACAATCCGGTTTTTCCAAATATTGCTTACTATTATGAATTTTCACCGTATGCGAATTATATAAAATCAGAACTGATAGAAAGTGAATTAGACACAAAAAAAATAATCTCAACTTTGCTTGGCAAACTTAACGAGTTAAAAAAATGTGAATTTGATGAATATTATACAGATGAAACAAAACAAACAATTAAGTTTTTGTATGATGTCTATGATCAGCACTCACAAGACCAATCAGTATTTTTAAGTTTAACAGCAAATTATATAAATGAAAAATTTCATTGGGTACTTGATGATATTTCCTCCAGGATAAAAGAAAAATTGTATGAAAATTATAATCGCGTTATGGGGCTTTATCAAAAAACAATTGAGGAAAGCGAAAAACTTTCAGAGCAATACAAACACGAAGTTGAGGAGATAAAATCCAGTTTGCAAAAAAAACTTGCAGCATCAATACAACTGATTGAAGAGTATGTTAAAGATGAACTATGGGAAGTTGAAGAAAGAAAAAAAAATCTAAATTATCAAAACAATTTCGATCCAGCAGTGTCTTTCCGTAATTCAATGAGCTATAATGTGGTTGTATCAATTATTGTATTTATAATAGGCGGAATTGCAGGGTACTTTAATAATTCAGATTATTTTGAAAATGATTTTTATCTTATGCTTGGCAGGACAATTCTAACAGGAGTTAAATGGTCATCTTTAACGTTTGTAGTTGGATTTTTCATCTCGGCATTTATTTCGGGGTTAGTTGTCTTTGATAGATCCAATGAAAAACAAAGACTTGAAAAAAGATCCCTTGAACTTCAAAAGCAAAAGGAAATGAGTGTTGATATGTTGAAGAAAGAAGCAGAGCAAAAACAAAAAGCATTATCCGAAGGCTACCTGGAAAGAATAGAATCTCACAAGAAAAAAATCGATGACATAAAGAAAGAAAAAGAGCGCCAGGAACCACTGCTTATTACGGAAGCAGAAGAACAATTATCGCCATTCAAAGAAAAACTCAGCCCGCTCTACCTAAAATAATATTGGCTATAGTTAGCCAAGACGCTACTAATGGTCAGTCTTAATAAAGTTTCATAGCATTTAACAACAAAAAGCCGATTCTTACATAATCATGTGTTTGGAATGATTTCTGGATATGGTGTGCAAAAGTACTATGGAAAAAACCTCAATTACATATGGCACTTTCGATCTTTACCATATAGGTCATATAAAATTATTTCAGCGGATAAAAGAATTTTCATCAAAATTAATAGTTGCTGTTTCGACTGATGAGTTTAATCTAAGCAAAGGGAAAAAATCAATTATCCCTTTCGAAAATCGATTTGAGATCATTAAGAATTTAAGATGTGTTGATCTTGTGATTCCTGAAGAATCCTGGGACCAAAAAATAAGTGATATTATCGAATACAAAGTAGATAATTTTATCATGGGAAGTGATTGGGAAGGAAAGTTTGATTTCCTTAAAAAATACTGTGATGTCATTTATCTTCCCCGAACTGAAGGTGTTTCAACGACTTTGATAAAGAATTCTATATCTGATCTTAAAAATATTAAAGTCGAATCAATTAATAGTGCTCTAAACCTTTTACAGCAAATCAGAAGTCAACTTTCATAGCATTAAAAATGGATTTAATCAAAAACCAATTTTAGCATAGAAAAAATCGGATTCCTGATCACTCAAGTTAAAATAAATTGATTGCGGAATGAATAATTGATAAAAAAGTAATCTGATTACTTATGAATCGAAGAAATGTAAAAAATGTATTGATACAATATGAATGAAAATCAAAATACTAAGAACAAATTAAGAGTTGCATTTTATGTTACTGTTCCTTTTCAACTAAGAGTTTTAGAACCGATTGCAGAAGGTTTTGCTCTGCATTTCATAAGCTTTAATGCTGACGATGTTAAAACATGGAATCCGGATGTAATTGTTGTAACTGCTGAGCATGAGTTTCCATTATTTCGAAGTTATTGTGATAAAACAAAATGTGCACTTGTAGGTTTGCGTCATAGTGCTGGCTTTAAATATACTGCCCCGCTAAAAGAATACCTTATGGCAGATTATATCTGCGGAAGTGAATGGGACAAAAAAGATTTTGAGAGAGCAGAAATAAGACCCCGAAAAGAATTTATACTAACTGGAAATGCGTGGGTTGACGAAGTATTTCAGGTTAAAAAGAAAAAGATAAATTCAACCAATCCGACTTTTTTATTTGCGCCGACCTGGAATCCAGATACAAGCGCCGCAGGATTTTTTCATTCTAAACTTGTCACACTTATCAGAAGTGTATACCCCAAATCCAAAATATTAATCAAACCCCATCCGAACACTCTCACTTATGATCATCCATACTTAATAAAGTTTGCAGATATTTATAAAAAATGGATTACCGGCTGGAATGAAGTAGCCAAATTAGAAAATGTTGTTTTTATTGATGATGCTAAGATCTCACTGCCGAATTTTTTCAGCGAGGCTGATGTAATGATCAGTGACGGATCTACTGCAATGTTTGAGTTTATGGCTTTGGACAGACCTATTCTTTTGTACACATCCCCTTCAAAACCATTGGTGGAAAATTATGATGCCGATGCTTTGGGAAATAGGATGCGGGATATCGGTAAAGAATTTTCCAATGAAATAGACTTTGTTGAAAGTCTTCAGAATCTTTTTGAAGATCACACTAAACTTTACTCTAAAAAACAAAATAATTATACGAATGAAATATATGGAGAATACCAGGACGGAAAATCATTTCAAAGAGTAATTGATGCTATTAAAATGTTAAAGGAGAAAATCGCTGTGCCAGTACAAGATAATTTACAAGTAACAAAAAAAATGGGTGATGGACAAAAGCTTATGAGCATTGATGTGGAATCAGAATTTGCTTCATCTATCAAAGAACTTTTTAAAAAAATTGAACCCAAAAAAATTATTGAAACTGGAACTTATCTTGGTCAGGGAACTACAACAATAATTGCAAATACAATAAGAGAATTAAATCTATTCGACAGCGAATTTCATTCAATCGAAGTAAATAAGGTTTTTCATTTACAAGCTTTTAAGAATCTTTTAGAAACCGGATTGCTTGACTTTGTTAAATTACATAATGGGCTTTCAGTTCCGAGAGAACTGCTTCCCACCTTTGAGCAAATAAATAATAGCACCGTAGAAAATGTGGAGTTTGGAGAAATTTACATTGATCACGAAGAACATGAACGGGCTTTAAAATATTTTAAAGAAACAGATTTTTCAGATGTTGAAGATAATATTTTGGAAAAATGTTTAAAAAGATTTGACTACTCCCCAGACTTTGTTTTGCTGGATAGTGCCGGGCACATGGGAAATATTGAATTTAACTATTTGCTTAGCAAAATCTCAAAGACTTGTTATATAGGGTTAGACGATGTCTATCATATCAAACATCATAAAAGTTTGCAGCAAATCCAATCAGATTCCCGGTTTGAAGTAATAAAAATATCAAGAGAAAAATTTGGTTTTTGTTTAGTGAAATTTACTCCATTAAAAAAAACAAATAAGAATCAGGAATCAGTTTCATTAAAATCAGAAAATAATATTTCAATTCTGCCTAAACATATTGTTGCAATTGCTTTGATTGAACATATGGGTGATATTGTTGCTTGCGAACCTGTTTCAAGATATGTAAGAAAAAAATATCCGGATTCTTATATTGTTTGGGTAATTAACGAAAAGTACAGAGAATTGGTAGACCATAATCCATATATAGATGAAACATACACTGTTAGTTGTCTTACAGAATGGATATTACTTAAACAGAGTAAAATCTTTAATGAAATAATTGATTTACATATTCAACGAAGAGTTTGTCCAACTTGTGAGATCCCTCTTCCTAAACAAAACGGAAGATTAGACATAACATTAGATAATTATTATCATCACGGAAATTTGCTTTCGGCTTTTTCTCAGAATGCAGGCTTACCAATTTTAGATGACAAACCAAATGTTTATATCCCATCAAATGTAGCTCAAAGTGTGGATGATTTAAACCTGCCGAATGAATATATAGTTTTTCATTGTCTGTCAAATGAACCAACTCGTGATTGGTCTGATGATAAGTGGATTAAACTTGCTGAAGCAATTACGGAAAAATATAATTTTAAAATTGTTGAAGTCGGTCATCAATCGGTGCTGAATAAAAATAAAAAACTATCCTTTATTAATCTGTGTGGTATAACTACAATTCTGCAAACCGCAGAAGTAATTAAAAGAGCTAAGATATTTATCGGGATTGATAGCGCTGCTGCTCATTTAGCGAATGCATCTCAAACTTATGGCATTATTTTGTTAGGTGACTATCGGGCTTTTAAAAAGTATGTGCCTTACAGTGGTGATTATGGAAAGAACATTAATTCAGAATTAGTTTATTCTGCTCAAGGAGCTGCTTCAGAAATTCCTGTAATAAAAGTTTTATACTCCGTTGAAAAATCTTTTAATCTTATATCTAAAAAGTTTTGCAAAGTCGCAGTTACTGAAACTGAACATATTAATCGAAAAAATTCATTGCAAAAGTTTTTGCATCAATCAGATGTCCGACTATTAGCGTTATATCTTCCGCAATTTCATCCCATACCTGAAAACGATAGATGGTGGGGTAAAGGTTTTACAGAATGGACAAACGTATCAAAATCAAAACCGTTGTTTCCCGGACACTATCAACCGCATTTACCATCAGATCTTGGATTTTACGATTTGAGATTATCAGAATCCAGAATTGCACAAGCTGAACTTGCGGAAAAATATGGTATTGAAGGATTTTGTTATTATCACTACTGGTTTAATGGTAAAAGATTAATTGAAAGACCATTTAACGAAGTTTTAGATTCTGGTAAACCTGATTTTCCATTTTGTCTTGCATGGGCAAATGAAAACTGGACTAAGCGTTGGGACGGCAGAGAATCAGAAATGCTTCAGGAACAAGTATATGGCGGTAACAGCGATGTGATAAATCATTTTAAATATTTATTAAAAGCTTTTCTGGATAAGCGATATATAAGAATTAATAATAAACCAGTTTTTATTATTTATAGACCATCCGCAATCCCTGAGTTACAGGAATTAATTAATACCTGGAGAAATCTTGCTGAGCGTGCAGGCTTAGATGGAATTTATTTGATAGCAATGAAAACTGGTTTTGAAGCTTTCCCCAATAAATTTTGGGTTAATAATGGATTTGATAATGAACTGATTTTTCAACCAGGTAACGGCAAAATTAATAAATTAAATAAATGGCAAAAGCTCTCCGACCTTGGTGCTGCCGAGCATGTGAGTACTGAAGCAATTGTCGTTGACTATGAAAAAGCGTGGAATGTTATGAAAGAGGAATCGAATAAAGATGATAATAGTTTTTGTTGTGTCGTGCCTTCGTGGGATAGTTCAGCAAGACGTGCAAAAATTGGTGCATATATTCTCCAGAATTCAAATCCAAATTCTTACCAACGCTGGCTTGAGTATGAAATTGAAAAAGTAATACACAGAAATTCTGATGAAAGATTAGTTGTCATCAATGCCTGGAATGAATGGGCAGAGGGTAATCATCTTGAACCAGATCAAAAGTTTGGGCATGGCTATTTGAAAGCAACTAAAAATGCAATCGATAATTCACTTATAACCTTAGCCAAAATCAATCTAATAAAAGGGAATATATCCAAAGCAGAATCATTAGCACAAAGAGCTTTACTGATTCAAATAAAAAATAACGCTGAAAGATTTCACTCAAACATAACAGCATTTAAATTAAAGCAAACGCAGTATGATGACGTTTTTGATTTAAATGATACTTATTTATCAGAAATATATTTAACACTTGGCTTAATAAAATATTCTTCACAAAATCTTAGTGAGGCAATTAACTACTTTGAACTATCAAACAAATATGATAGCAGCAAAGTACTTTCGGTATTATTGTTTGCAGACATATTCTTGATGAATGATCAGGATTCAGTAGTTAGAGATGCTTATCAAAAATTATTTACCAACAATGATATTTCTACAGTAGTTTTAGAATTAGCAGAATTATACAGCAGTCTTGAATTGAAGGATGACGCAGAATCATTCAATTTAATTGCATTACAATACAATCAAAGCAACAGTCTAAAATTTACCCTTTCAGAATATGATTATACAATTTTGCGAAGCGGAAGAATTAAAAATATTGGAGTCTCAGCTAAAATCTGCAAAAATGTATATTTCGCCTTGCAAGAGCTAAGCGATGCTGAAGAATTATTAAATAAAAGTTTGTATAACGATGCAATCAATTCTTTTGAAGACTTACTAAAGGCTTTGCCGAATAATATTAAAGTACTTGCAGGATTGGCTTTTGCTAATAGTAAAATACAAAGATTGGAAACAGCGTTAGGATATATTAGTCAGGCTTTAAGTATAGAACCGAATAATCTTAATCTATATAAAATTAAAGCAAGTATTTATCTTGAAAACAATGAGACTAAGAAAGGCTTTTCAATCTATTCACAGCTTATCAGGCAATACCCTAAGAATACTGAATTGCTTCTTGATATTGCTAAACTGCAAATGCAAGTTTGCAATTATGATGAAGCAAATTCAATATTAAAAAATGTTCTTGTAATTGATCCAACAAATACCGAAGCGAAAACTTTATTTTATTCTATTGAAATGGTTAATCAGCAGTAAAAATTTTATATACGGAAAAATATGAATGAGAGCACTTTAACTTTTAGAAATTCTGAAACCAAAAAACAGAATTCCAATTATGAACAAATTACATGTCCGTATTGCCACAGCATCCATGCATTAAAATATAGAAATACAAATGACATCGTTAAATGTTTAAACTGTGGAATTGTTTATTTAAGAACCAGGTTAAATAAAGATGCAATGAAAAAATTGTATCAAGCATACAATACTGATGCTCCTCAAATGTTTCTACCTAAAAATAACAACGAGATTAAAACTAGTTTGTTAAGAAGAGATTATTGGATGAAAGAAATTGTTGAATATCTAAATGTTAAAGATAAATGTTTGGATATTGGATGCGGATGGGGCGCCTTTCTTGAAAATGCAAAATCTTATGGATTTACTCCAAGAGGAATCGAAATAACAAAAAAGGGTGCAGACTTTGCTAAAGAAAAATTAAATATCAATGCAACAAGCGAGCAGTTTCTCGATACTCCTTTTAATGATAATTATTTTTCTCTCGTTACATTAAATCACGTACTAGAACATTTGCCAGAACCTAAAGAAGCTTTAGATAAAATTTTTAATATTCTTATTCCAGATGGGATGTTTTGTGGAATAGTGCCAAATATTAATTCGTTATGCTCTACTTTTACGCTAGAAGGTTGGGAGTGGCTGGACGCCGATTATCACTATGTTCATTACTCACCCATAACATTAAAACAGCAATTGGAAAAAGCCGGATTTATTGTTG
>JGI20214J51088_10003763_pt1 | contig 10000 bp, 6 predicted proteins | sample WetSurMetagenome_FD_51088 | JGI IMG/M metagenome (IMG submission 51088) | reverse complement strand
CGAGGTCGACGGCGGCATCAAGGTCGACAACATCCGCCGCGTCGCCGACGCCGGCGCCGACACCTTCGTCGCCGGCAGCGCGATCTTCGGCCAACCCGACTACGCCAGCGTCATCGACGCGATGCGCGCCCGGCTCGCGCGCTGAGGCGCACCGACGACCCACCGGGCGCACACCGGCGCTGAATCTCGGCTGAAGCGAGCACCCGCGCTACTGCGCGAAGGCTCGTGCGCCCGGCCTCGCACCGTGCTCAAAGTCCCTCGACGCGAGCCTCGGGCCGCGGCGCCTGGCGCGGCATCCGCTGCGGCCGGGATCAACGGTCCGCGGACCGGCGCATCGAGATCAGCGCGGCGCGCGCGCTCTCGTAGTCGAACCCCCGCAACGACGCCTCGACGCCCCTGACGGCGGCGCCGAACTCGCCGCGCAGCGCGGGGGCGAGTTCGCGGAACAGCGTCAACGCCTCGAAGTCCGCCGCCTCGAGCAAGGCGTCCAGGCGATCGAGCGCCGCGGCCGACACCACCTCCACGCTCAACGGGACCGGTCGCGTTTCTTCGCCGGGCAGATGGGCGCGAATCGCAGACACCAGCGACGCAAGCTCGCGCCGCAGCCTGCGTGCAGCCGCCGCAACCTCGTCCTGCGGTCGCGCGCCTGCAACCGCTCGTTCGAGCGTTTCGGCGAGATGCGGCAGGCGCACGGCCCCGATCGAGGCTGACGCACCCTTGATCGAGTGGGCGAGATGGCCGACCACGACGGCATCGGATTGCGACAGCGGCCCGTCCAGATCGGGGAAACCGACGCTGTAGTGCGCTGCGAACTGGCGCAGCACCCTGCGGTAGACGTCGGCGCGGCCGCCGACGTAGCGCATCCCGCGCGCGACGTCGAGGCCGGTGATCGGCGGCGCGTCGGCGCTGGCGGCGACGGGCACCGCGTCGAGGCCGCCCGCCACCGTCGTCGCCGCGCCGGGCTCGCTCGCAGGCAGCCAGCGCAGCAGCGCCGAATACAACTGCACCGGGTTCACCGGTTTGGCGACATGGCCGTTCATGCCGGCCGCAAGGCACGCCGCTCGGTCGTCGCTGAACGCATTCGCCGTCATCGCCAGGATCGGCGTCGTCGCGTGCTCGGTCAGCGCCCGGATCCGGCGTGTCGCCTCCAGCCCATCCATCAGCGGCATCTGCATGTCCATCAGTATCAGGTCGTAGCTGCGGTGGCGCAGGCGCTCGAGCGCCTCGGCGCCGTTGGCCGCCACGTCGACCTTCAGCGCGACGGCCGTCAGCAGCTCGACCGCGACCTCCTGGTTCACCGGGTGGTCCTCGACGAGCAGCACCCGGGCCCCGGCGCAGCGCCGGCGCAAGGCTGCAGGCACGTCGGTGGGCTCGACCGTGACGGTCGGCGTCACCGGAGTACCTTCGCGCAGGCGCGCGCTGAACCAGAACTCGCTGCCGACGCCCGCCGTGCTGCTGACCCCGACCTCGCCGCCCATCATCGACGCCAGGCGTTGCGTGATCGCCAGCCCGAGACCGGTGCCGCCGAAGCGGCGTGTCGTCGAGGTGTCGGCCTGGACGAAGGCCGAGAACAAGGCCTGCAACTTGTCGGCCGCAATGCCGATGCCGGTGTCGCGCACGCGAAAGCGAAGCAGCAGTTGGCCGTCATCGCTTTCGAGCCGTTGGACGCGCAGGTCGACATGACCCCGATCGGTGAACTTGACCGCATTGCTCAGCAGGTTCAGCAAGGCCTGTGACAGGCGCGTCGGATCACCGCGCAACGCGTCGGGCACGCCATCGGCGTGCATTTCGATGACCAGCCCCTTGGCCTGCGCCGGTTCGGCGAGCAGCGCACGGCAGCGCGAAAGCAGCTCTTGCAGCGAGAAGTCGGTGACCTCGAGTTCGAGCTTGCCGGCCTCGATCTTCGACAGGTCGAGGATGTCATTGATCACCTGCATCAGATGCCCCGCCGCGTCGCCGACCTTGGCCAAGCGCTCGATCGCGACCGGGTCGTCGGCGTCGCGTTGCAGCAAGTGAGTGAGGCCGATGATCGCGTTCATCGGCGTGCGGATCTCGTGGCTCATGTTGGCCAGGAACGCGCTCTTGGCCCGGTTTGCCGCCTCCGCTCGGTCGCGCGAGAGGAGCAGTTCGGCATTCGCCTGTTGCAGGCGCAACTCGGTCTCCTTCAGCTCGGTGATGTCGGACACCAGAACCAGGAAGCCGCGCACCTCGCCGTCCAGGCGGTCCGGGATGTAGTCGACCAGTCCATGCACCCGGCGTCCTTGCGGGCCATCGAGCACGCGCTGGTACTGCGACTTCTCGCCGCTCAGCACGGCCGGCAGGACGCGGTCGACGTCGGTCATGCGATCGCTGCCCAGCAACTCGTGCAGCGCGATGCCCTCGATCTCGCCCTCGCGGCGGCCGAACCATTCGCGGTAGGCACGGTTCGCGAAGCGGCAACGCAGGTTCCGGTCCCAGTAGGCGAGCATGCCGGGCTGGTTGTCGGCCACGGTACGGATGAAGCGTTCGCCTTCGACCAGCGCTTCGTTGAGCTGCTGCAGCTGGCGCGTGCGTTCGTCGACCAGCTCCTCCAGGCGGTGGCGGTGGCGATCGAGCTCGACGCCGATCCGCTTTTGCTCGGTGATGTCTTCGACGATCGACAGGTAGTGCGTGATGCGGCCGTCGGCCTGGCGAATCGGCGCCGCGTGCACGAACTCGTCGTAGCGCTCGCCGCTCTTTCGCCTGTTACCGAACTCTCCGACCCAGCGCTCGCCGCGCGCGAGCGCAGCGAGCAGCTCGGCTTCTCGCTCGCGCGGCACGCGGTCGGGCTGCAACTCGTCCCGCAACTGTCCGATCGCCTCGTCGCGGCTGTAGCCGCTGATCTGCGTGTAGGCCTGATTGACGTAGTCGATGCGACCGTCGATGTCGCGCACCACGACGCCGATCGGGCTTTGCTCCAGGGCCAGCGAGAGCTTGCGCAGCTGCTCCTCGGCCCCATGGCGCTCGGTGATGTCGCTGAACGACTCGACGACGGCGGTCAGCGCGCCGGTCTGCGCGTCGCGCACCGGCTCGGCGTTGACGCGCAGCCAGCGCATGTCACCGCCGGGCGGCGTCACGCGGAGCAGAACGTCGCGGCAACGCTCGCCGGTGCGCAACGTTCGTTCGCGCGGCAGGTCCGCGAGCGGCATCGCCGTCCCGTCGGCGCGCACCGGGTGCCAGTCGCGCAACGCGCCGGGCCGCTGCAAGGCGGCCAGGTCTGCGCCGAAGAACTGCTCGGCCTGCGCATTGCAGGCACGCAGACGGCGGTCGAGGCCGAAGATCAGGATGCCTTCGTCGAGCACCGAGATCATCGAACGGTACTGCGCCTCACTTTCGCGCACGGACATCTCGGCACGGCGGCGCTGGCTGATGTCGGAATGGACGACCACCGCGCCGCCGGCGCCCGTGCGCAGCGGCGTCACGTTCATCCGGAACCAGCGTTCGCGGCCAGGGCTGTCGCAGGGGTACTCGTGGGAGAACTGCGCCTGCCGACCCGCCAGCACGGCGGAGATGCCCGCAGCCGCCTCGGCCGCCCCCTCGCTGTGCGGGCCGCATGCCTGGTGACAGATGGCCAGATAGTCGGTCCCGATGCCGGTGCGCGGTGCCGGCTCGCCGGTCGGCCCAGCCTCGTCGATGGCGAACTGACGCCAGGCGGCATTGACGGCGACGATCACGCCGTTGGGGTCGAGCACCGCCATCTGGTCGGGCAGCGAATCCTCGACCGCCTGGACGAGGTCAGACACCTCGCGCAGCGCCTGCTCGACCAGCTTGCGCTCGCTGACATCGCGCACCAGGCCGAGCACCGCCGGCCGGCCCTGAAAGTCGAACCTGCTCGCGCGCAGCTCGATCCACAGTCGCTCTCGGCCGCCGCGGCGCATGAACTGCACCTCGTAGTGGTTCACCGGTTCGGGCCCGTTGCCCACGCGCTGCTCGAAGCGACGCGTCCAGAGGTCGAGGAACTCGGGCGCGACGACGTCGGCGAAGCGCGCACCCGCGAAGGCCGCCTCGTCGTAGCCGAGCATGCGCGGCAGCGACGGGTTGGCGAAGACGAAGGCGTGATCCTGGGCCACGAACATGCCATCGGCCATCGCACCGAGAAGCGTGCGATTGGTCGATTCACTGGCGAGCAGCGCGGCCTCGGCCCGCTTTCGCGCCGTGATGTCGCGCGAGATGCCGAATATTCCGGCGACTTGCCCGGCCTCGTCGTGCAGCGGTCCTTTGGTCGCAAGGTAGACGCACGGCCCGTCGCGAGTGTCGAGTGCCTCCTCGTAGGTCTCGAGACGGTCTTCGACCATTACCGCGGCGTCGTTGGCCATCACGGCCGCCGCCTGCTCCATCGGGAACACGCTGCGATCATCCTTGCCGAGGATCTCGTCGATCGGCTTGCCGAGCAAGCGGCTCGCGGTCCGGTTGCATAGCAGGTAGCGCCCCTGCCGGTCCTTGGCGAAGATCGCATCGCTCGAGCCCTCGGCGATCGCCTGCATCAGCGCCAGCGTGCGAAGCCGGTCGTGCTGCTGGGCGCGCTCGACGAGCGACTTCTCCAGCGCGTCGCGGTCGCGCCCGAGCACGGCCCAGAGCGCCGCGCCGAGCAGCGCCAGCGCGCCAACGGCGCCGATCCATGCGGCGTCGCGCAGCGCGGCCTCGCGCACCTCGCTGCTGTCGACCTTGGCCACCAGGTACCAGTCGGTGCCAGCCACCGGGCGCACGGCACCGAGCACCGACGTGCCGCGGAAATCGGTCCCCGACCCGGCGCGACCGAAGGGCAGTTCGCCCCGGATCGCCCGGGCCGCGAGCAGGTCGGGCGCGGCGAGCGGCAGCGAGTGCTTGCCGAACACGCCGACCAGCCGGTCGCCCTCGCGGCGCACCAGCAGCGTCGCGGCGGTCCGGCTTGCAACCGGCCAGGGGCGTGACACGGGCCGGATCACGTCCTGCGAGTCGAGTTGCAGGACCACGGCCGCCGTCGCCGGGCGCCCGGTGGCGATGAGCGGCGCGACGACGTCGAAAGCGAGACTGCCGGGCAGGCCGTCGACCCGATCGCCGTCGGTGTGCTGGACCTCGCCGCTGGCCATTGCGCGCAGCGCGGCGGCGCGAAGTGCCCGCGGCGGTGCGGCCGGCGCCCCCGCTTCGGCGGCGACGATGTCGCCACGCTCGTCGAGCACGAGCGCTCGACGGTCGCCGAAGGCCTTGCGCATCTCGACAACGCGGGCCAGCAACTGATCGCGCGCTGCGGCGTCGCCCTGCTCGTGCCAACGCCGGTAAAGCGCGGCCCAGAGCGCACTGCTGCGCGCGAAGTGGGCCTGCGCCAGGCGCGCTTCCAGCCAGCTCGCAAGCGCCAAGGCACGCGCGTCGGCCACGGCCTCGATCTGCCGCGCCTCGCCGGCCTCGTGCTCGCGGAAGTCGTAGACGATCGCCGCCGCGGTCAGCGCGACGATGACGGCGGCAACGCCGATTCTGGATGCCAGGCGTGCGCGCGACAGCCTGGCAAGCGCCGCGCCTGGCGTGCCGGCACCGACCGGCGCTGCGCCGGACAAGCGCCGCACCAGCAAATAGAGCAGCGCGGAGGTGACGGCGACGAAGAGCCAGCCCTTGATCGCACCGACCCGCGCGAGCCAGCCGGCGTCGTGGATCAGCCAGGCAAGCAGCCAGTCCGAACCCAGGATCCAGAGCGCGCCGGCCAGCGCATAGCCGAGTGCGATGCGCAAGGCGCGACGCCGGCCCTGCAGCGACCCGACATCGGAGTCGGCGGGCGCGGCCATCCGACCGGCCTCAGGAGGCCCGCGGGACGGGCGGACCTCCGGCGCCGTTGTCGGGGTGACGCCGCGCGATCTCGCAGAACTCGTCGAACCCGTCCAGGAAGGCGTCGAGCAGATCCGGGTCGAATTGCCGTCCACGCTCGCCGGCCATGGCCGCGCGTGCCTCGTCCACGGGCATCGGCTCCTTGTAGACGCGGCGCGAGATGAGTGCGTCGAAGACGTCGGACACGGCCATCAGGCGCGCGGCGAGCGGGATCGCGTCGCCGGCCAGGGCGTCCGGATAGCCACTGCCGTCCCAGCGCTCGTGGTGGTGCAGCGCGATCTGCGTCGCGTAGCCCAGGAACTCGACTGGCTCGCGGGCGTCGGCCACCGCGCGGGCAATCGCATCGGCGCCGAGCCGCGCATGCGTCTTCATGATCACCCACTCGTCGGGCGTCAGCTTGCCCGGCTTGAGCAGCACGTTGTCGGGGATGCCGACCTTGCCGATGTCATGCAGCGGGGCCGACTTTGCCATCAGCGTCAGGCTGTGCTCGTCGAGTTCGGCCGCGAAGCGCGGCTGCAGGCGCACGCGCCGTGCCAGCGCGAGAACGTAGGCCTGCGTGCGCAGGATATGGTTGCCGGTCTCGTTGTCGCGTGTCTCGGCGAGCCGCGCCAGCGCCCGGATCGTGACGTCCTGGATGATCTGGTTCTCGTGCAGGCGGCGGGCCACCTCGCCCTCGAGCCAGCTGTTGTCGCGCTGCAGCCGCTCGCGCGCTTGCTTGAGTTCGAGGTGGTTGTGCACCCGGGCGAGCACGATCGCCGGCCGCAACGGTTTGGTGATGTAGTCGACCGCGCCGAGCACGAGGCCGCGCTGCTCGTCCTCGGTGGCACTCATCGCGGTCGTGAAGATGACCGGGATGTCGCGCGTCTCGGGAGCCGCGCGCAACGCCTCGAGCACCTCGTAGCCGCTCATCGCCGGCATCATCACGTCGAGCAGGATCAGGTCCGGAATCGGCACCTGCCTAGCCAGTTGCAGCGCGCGCGCGCCGGAATTCGCGGCACGCACCCGGTAGCGCTCGCGCAGCAGCTCGCCGAGCACCGTCAGGTTCTCGGCGTTGTCATCGACGATCAGAATCGTTCGCTGCGGCACGAAGCTCCCAGGACCGCCGTGCTGACAGTCGTCGCCTTGTTCGCCGCATCGTGCTCCCCGGAAGGAGTCCATGACGATGACAGTGGCTTACGCCACTGGTCGCCGCGCGTGCACACGCCGGTGGCTCAGCCGACCGGCGCCGGCCGCCACGTCAGCAGTTGCTGGCACTGCTGGCCGCTGAGCGCGGCGTCGACGTCGGTTTTGTCTCGGCGGGCGTCGAGGGTCATGGCCACCACCGTGCCGGCGCTGGCGAGAGCGCTGCTGTCGAAGCCCTTGGACGACGCGATCCGTTGCACGCCGGGCGGCGGCAGCGCCACGGGTTCCGGTGGACTGGACCGGAGCGCAGACTGGGCTGCGCGTGCAGATCCGCTTCGCCACGTCGCCGTGCGCTCAGGCGGCCCTCTCGCGCAGCAGCTCGCGCAGGCCGTACAGCACGCGCCGCATCTCGTTGCGCAAGCGCCAGAGGTAGGTCGGACCGCGCCGCGTCCAGCGGAACTTGCGAGACGGCCCGGGCAGGGCGTCGATCGTCGAAGCGATACGTTCGTCGTGGCCGCAGGGCGGCGGCGTGACCAGGCGCACCTTGAGGCCGAAGGTCCAGCCCTGGTCGAAGACGTGGTCGTAGGGCAGCGTCATCGGCAGCAGGCCGTCGACGTAGGCCGCGGCTGCGCGCCGATTGATCAGGTAGGCGCTGGCGCCGGTGCAGCGGCTGAGCATCACCGCCAGCCGGTGGCCACCGCCGAGGTCGGCCACCGGGACCGGCGTGCCCGAATGCACGGCCGAGAGCTTGACCATACACCGCCAGCCGGTGGCCACCGCCGAGGTCGGCCACCGGGACCGGCGTGCCCGAATGCACGGCCGAGAGCTTGACCATATCCCAGCGCGCCGGGCAGGCGCTCAGCGCGCGCAGCACCGCAAGCAGCGAGTCGCCGAGCAGCACGTCGTCCTCGAGCACGAGGGCGAAGGCCGCCGGGCCGGCGAGGAAGCGGCGCATCGCCTCGACGTGCGACAGCGTGCAGCCCAGTTCGCCGGCGATCGGCTCCATGCCGTGCCGGCGGCGGTAGGCCGGCGCGTCGAGCGCGGCCCGCTGCGCCGGCGTCAGCGCGCGCCCGTCCACCGCCTGGAGCCGCTGCCAGGGCAGGCCCAGGTGCTGGAGCCGGGCGGAGATGCGCTCGCGCCGCTCGACCGCACGGTCGAGGTTGATGACCCAGGTCTGCAGACTGTCCATCGGGCCGATTTTCCCCTCACCGGCACGCTGCGGGCCGTGCCGCCAGGGCGCCTAAAATCGGCCCTCTTCCCACCTGCTCGAGGAATCCCAATGTCGATGTCCGACCGCGACGGCAAGATCTGGATGGACGGCACGCTGGTCGACTGGCGCGACGCCAAGATCCACGTGCTGACGCACACACTGCACTATGGCTGCGGCGCCTTCGAAGGCGTGCGCGCCTACAACACGGTCTCGGGCACGGCGATCTTCCGCCTGCGCGAGCACACCGAGCGCTTGTTCAACAGTGCCAAGATCCTGCGCATGAAGATCCCGTTCGGCCTTGAGCAGGTGATGGCCGCACAGCGCGAGGTCGTGCGCGTCAACAAGCTCGAGAGCTGCTACCTGCGCCCACTGGTCTGGATCGGCGACGCCAAGCTCGGCGTCAGCCCGAAAGGCAACACGATCCACCTGATGGTCGCGGCCTGGCCCTGGGGCGCCTACCTCGGCGAGGACGGCATGAAGCGCGGCATCCGCGTCAAGACCAGCAGCTACACACGCCACCACGTCAACATCACGATGACGCAGGCGAAGACCGTGAGCAACTACACGAACTCGATCCTCGCCAACATGGAGGCCACCGACGACGGGTACGACGAGGCACTGCTGCTCGACGCAAGCGGCTTCGTCAGCGAAGGCGCTGGCGAGAACATATTCGTCGTCAAGAAGGGCGTGGTCTACACGCCTGACCTGTCGGCGGGCGCGTTGAACGGCATCACGCGCGACACGATCTTCGCGATCTGCCAGGACCTGGGACTGAAGCTTGTCGAGAAGCGCCTGACGCGCGACGAGGTCTACATCGCCGACGAGGCCTTCTTCACCGGCACCGCAGCCGAGGTCACACCGATCCGCGAGCTCGACCGCATCGAGCTCGGCAGCGGCAGCCGCGGCCCGATCACAGAGAAGATCCAGAGCGCGTTTTTCGACATCGTGAACGGCCGCAATCCGAAGTACGCCGAATGGCTGACCAAGGCGTGATGCGATGAGCGAAGCGAAAGCCATCGTCGAAGTCGTCGCCGCCGACCTAGCCGGCCCCGGTGTCGTGTTCTGCCCGAACCCCAAGATGCCGCTTTGGAGCAACCACCCGAAGGTGTTCATCGACGTCGCGACCACCGGCGAAGGCCGCTGCCCATACTGCGGCACGGTCTACCGGGTGAAGGCGGGCGAGAAGATCCACGCCGGGCATTGACGCGATGAGCGAAGCACCCCAGTTCGTGCTGACCTTAGCGTGCCGCGACACCAAGGGCATCGTCTACGCGGTCTCGGGCCTGCTCTACCAGGCCGGCTGCAACATCATCGACTCGCAGCAGTTCGGCGACCTCGGCGGTGACGACGCGACGGGACTGTTCTTCATGCGCGTGCACTTCGAGGCGCCGCCGCACCTGGCCGACAGCGCGGCGCTCGAGACGCTGTTCGCGCACGTGCGCCAGCAGTACGGCATGGACCTGCGCTTCCACGCGCTGGCGGCGCGGCCGCGACTGCTGCTGATGGTGAGCCAGCACGGTCACTGCCTGAACGACCTGCTGTTCCGCTGGCACAGCGGGCAGCTCGCGGTGGACATCCCGGCCATCGTCAGCAACCACACCACCTTCGCCGAGCTCGCGGCGAGCTACGGCCTGCCATTCCATCACCTGCCGCTGAAGGGCGGCAGCGACGCCGTGACCAAGCGCGCGCAGGAGCAGGCGGTGGAAGCGATCATCGAGCGCGAGCGCATCGACCTGGTGGTGCTCGCGCGCTACATGCAGATCCTGAGCCCCGAGTTCTGCGCCGCGCTGCGCGGCCGCGCGATCAACATCCACCACAGCTTCCTGCCCAGCTTCAAGGGCGCGCGGCCTTACT
>JGI20214J51088_10003762_pt1 | contig 10002 bp, 7 predicted proteins | sample WetSurMetagenome_FD_51088 | JGI IMG/M metagenome (IMG submission 51088) | reverse complement strand
GGGAGGTTACAGGAAGCAAGATCATTCTGACACCGGAGTCTGGCAAAAACATGCTGCTCGACTGCGGAATGTTCCAGGGTAAGGGGCTCGAGACTGATTCCATGAACAGGGAGCTCGGATTTGATCCTTCAAAGATCGGTTATATAATACTCACACATGCTCATATCGATCACTCGGGGCTCATTCCCTATGTGTACAAGCTTGGATTCAGAGGCTCGATAATCTGTACTAATGCGACGCGCGACCTCTGTTCGATAATGCTTGCTGACACTGCCTACATACAGGAACATGACGTGAAGACCTTCAACAAACGGCGTGCGAAGAAAGGCCTGCCCCAGGTGACTCCGCTTTTTGACCAGAATGATGCCAAAGAGTGCATGTCGCTGTTTATCGGAGTGCCGCACGACATGAAGTTCAGAATAAATGAGAGCCTTAAGGTGAAGTTTACCAACACCGGGCATATGCTGGGGAGCGGGGTTGCAAACCTTTTTGTGACAGAAAACGGTGTTGAAAGGCACATAGCGTATACCGGGGATATCGGCAGGCCGTCGGGCCGGATACTTGCTCCCCCTGTCCCTTTCCCGCAGGCCGAGGTGCTAATAACCGAATCGACGTATGGAGACAGGCTCCACAAGGATGTGTCGTCAGCCGATGATGAGCTGCTGGAAACCGTGATCCACACCTGTGTCGATAAGGGAGGCAAGCTGATAATTCCATCTTTCAGCGTCGGCCGGACACAGGAAATTGTCTATTCGCTGAACACATTCTTCAATGCCGGAAAACTGCCGAAGGTGGATATTTATGTTGACAGCCCGCTGGCCGTAAATGCCACATCGATCTTCCGGATGCATACCGAGGGTCTCAATAAGGAGATCCACCGCATGATGGAAACCGACACCGACCCGTTCGGTTTCAACAGCCTCTTTTATATAACCAGGCAGGAGGATTCAAAAAAGCTCAATGACCATAAAAAGCCCTGCATCATCATTTCAGCATCGGGAATGGCCGAAGCAGGGCGGATAAAGCATCACCTGGCAAACAATATCGAAGATCCTCGGAATACCGTCCTGTTCGTTGGCTATTGTTCTCCCTCAACCCTCGGGGCGCGGATTGAAGGAGGGGCAAAAGAGGTGTCGATCTTCGGGATCCCCCATCAGGTCAACGCGGAGGTGAGGTCATTGGATTCATTCAGCGGCCATGCCGATTACAGTGAGCTGATCAAATTCCTTGACTGCCAGGACAAGAATGCCATCAGGAATACCTTTATCGTCCATGGGGAATACCAGACGCAGATTAATTATACTGCAAGGCTGAAGGAAGCAGGATTCGGAAATATCGAGATCCCGGCGATGAGGCAGGAGTTTGAAGTGTAATACCGGTTTGATGGTTAACTGGTTAACTGGTTAAATTGCCTGCCGGTCAAAACTGATACGACAGTGGGGATGTCTTGTGCCTTTCCCGGCCTCATCCCCTGTGTCCCCCTCTCCAAGGGGTGAGGAGGAGTCTCATATTATGACTTTACTTCCTGCAATCATGTCGTAGCGAACCGCAGACCCCGACCAATGCGTCGGGGCAATCGTGTTGGAGCTGAGCGACAACCCCGACCAACGCGTCGGGGCAATCATGTCGAAGCGAAGCGTAGATCCCGACCAGCGCGTCGGGACAATCATGCAGTCCTAACGGCCGCCGCCTCGTAGAGGCGAAATATTGGTAGCACAAGGACATTCACATGATTGTGCGCCGGAAGATTTAGCCTTTTAAGTTCTAAATACCTCTCCCGGCGCATCAAGAGAATGCGCATTAAGGGTACCAATAAACGGCAATGCCAAAGGTTGTGATTTGTGATTTGTGATTTGTGATTCGTGATTCGTGATCAGTGATATAGTCCGGCGAACAAGCAAACAAGCAGACAACTTGTTAACCAGTTAACCAGTTAACCAGTTAACCAGTTAACCAGTTAACCAGTTAACCAGTTAACCAGTTAACCAGTTAACCAACCAACCAGCTCTCCTCCCTCTACCTGATGTACCTCCTGAGCTCCTTCCTGACCCGCTTCCACTCCGGGTAGAGCTCGGTTAGGAGTTCATAAAACCCTGCGCCATGGTTATGATGCCTGAGATGGCACAATTCGTGGATGATGACGTATTCCGAAAACACCGGGTCCAGTTTTATAAGATCGTAGCTTACAGCTATTTTACCGCTCACGGAGCAGCTTCCCCATCTTTTTTTCATCCTGGAGACCGTAAATACCGCAGGCCGGAGGCTGTAGCCCTGATACCTTGAAGTGATCTCCCCAAACATTTGTGTCAGCCTCCTCCGGGCAGAATACTTAAACCACGATTCAAGGATCGTGTGAATTACGGCAGGGTCGTTATTATGCTTTGTTCCAACTTCGATAATGCCCTCCCCGTTAAGCGTGACATAATTCTTGTCTGAATGCAATATTCTGAGCGTTAGTTCCTTACCTTCGAACAGAAGCCTGCTGCCGTCTGAGGGCATTTCATTGTCAATCTTCCTGAGCGAGCTGAAGCTGTCGAGGCACTTATTTATCCATCCCGATTTTTCCCTGGCAAACCTCTGGATCTCATGAAGGGGCAGCCTCAGCGGGGCCCTGATAATTACTCCCTTGTCGGGGCTTACATGGATGCTGAGGGTCCGCCTTTTTGACCGGACAATCTTATACTCGATGTCCCGGGTCAGAACCGGCCTGTCTGAACTATTCATCCCTGTTCCCGGTTTTTTGGCCTTGCGCCAGAGTTGACAGATAGTATACAAGGCATGCCGTACCATCCATCGTGCATTCATTGGTCGAATAATCGGCATAGTCGTCGTGATAGACGGCTATCGTTGTCTGGAACCGGGCATAGGCATCCCCTTTTGACAGCGAGACATATTTAAGGGAATTGAATATTGAAGGATATACCGGTCCGTCAACCAGGCCTCCGGGGACCTGTCCGCCATTGACGACATACGAAGAGTGGGAATTCACGGGATAATCCCCGTTCCCCGGCAATCCGACGACCATGCTGGTGCCCCAGGGATTGCATCCGAACAGCCAGTCGCGGTGGGCGGCTTCCATCCCCACGAATGTGGAATCACCGCTGAGCTCCCGGTAGAGATGGGCCTGTGCAAGCGACGCAACAACAAGGTTATTTGAGCACCAGATGAACGGGACCCCGATTAGGAACGGGTTGGTTTCCGCTTTTACCTTCATCCTGAGGAGTCCCTCCTTCATATCATTCAGGAATTCCGTCTTAAGGTCCTCGCGGCCTGACACAGCAGCAATACCGGGGTGTCCCATATTGACGAAAGGATACCACTGGTAATGCCTGGCAGTGTCGGCTCCCATCCACGGTGTCACAATCTCCTGGCGGCCGAAGCCGGCGGCAAATTCGAGATACCTCGCATCCCTGGTCAAGCCATATAATTCAACCGCTGCAAGTTCCATGTCGTCCACCCAGTTATCTTCCTCATAAAAATACGGTGCTGTTCCAGGTGCGGTCTGGCAGGTACCGGGATGTTCGATCCCATAGCTGAAGGCGGCTGCAGCCTTTTCAGCAAGGAGCCTGGAGAACACCGGGTCGATTTGCCTGTAAACCTTTGAACCTCTTGCAAATGCCGAGGCAAATTTCCCGGCGGTTGAAGCTGTCCCTGTTGTCCTGTTCTTGTATCTGAAGAGGCCCTGCACCTGACCGGTGCACCTGTATACCGGGCGTTCCTTTCCTTTACCGTAATTTGCGGTATCCCTGTCGGGAAACCTGAACCCGATATGATCCCGGTCGTCTGCTATCTGGTTGTACATCACCCCCGGTGACGGATTCATTTTCAGCAGCCAGTCGAGCCCCCACCTGGCCTCGTTCAGGACATCAGGCACGCTGTCGGAGCCGGGGAGACCGTTAGCAAGAAAATGATCGGAAAAAGCCCCCGGGTTTTCATCCCATGCGAAAAGCATCTGGTACACGGCATTGGCCGAAGTGGTCACATACTGCAGGTAATCAGCCGCATCGTGCCACCCGCCGGTAACCTTTATATGACTCGAATCATCCTTCCCGCCGTAAATAATATACCCGTCCTGCGTGTGGCATGAATCGCGGACATAAGGGTTGAAGCCGCAGCGCTGCTGACGCATGTAATTGAGGAGAAAATCAGAAGTCCCGTTATAGACATCATCTCCGATCCTGAAGGCTGGCGAGGAAGCTTTGCCGGCGATGATACGATAAGTGCCCTGCTTTTTCAACCCGGTGAATGAAAGCCTGTACGTGGACCTGAACCGGGAGAGCTCACCAGAATTTTCAATAACGCTGCTTTTAAAGATAGTTTTGTGCGTGGCATGATCAATGATCCGGAATGATCTCAATTGTGCCCCAGGGATGCTCATAAAGACTGCAACCTTGATGTCACCGGTCCGGTACCCGATCTGGTTGACCCTGATCCATTGATCGTTCCGACAGCTGCTGAAAACCGGAAGGACCAGGACGGCAAATATGAAGAGAATTTTGTTTTTCATTATGGTGAAATATAAAGGACCACGTTTTTAATGGAAATCACCGGTCAGGCACACACAGAATGCATGGCCGGGAATTCCCGGTTTTTACGGCCTTAAGATAATAATCAGAAACCGGATTTCTGAATCCTGTCAGAAGTAAGTGTCAGGACGGTTATTTCGGGAGGCATTCCGATCCTGAAAGGGATCCCCAGGACTCCCAGGCCCCTGTTGACATAAAGGAACTGGTCGCCTTCCCTGTAGAGGCCGTTCCATCTCGGGTAAAAGAAGACCGCGGGGCTCCATTTAAAGCTCTTTGTAACTATGCCCAGCTGCATGCCGTGTGTATGTCCGGACAATGTAAGCCCGATATTGGTTTTCCCCGCAACGTCCTTTATCCACTGGTTGGGATCATGTGCAAGAAGGATATTGAGATCGGTGCTATCGAGCCCGGCCATTGCCTGGCCGACATCACCATAGGTAAAATGCGGGAACGATCCTCTTGTAAGGATGCCTGTAATGCCCAGCCTGGCATTGCCGATCTTTACCACGGCGGAGTTCTGTTCCAGAACCTTATACCCCGAATGGGTGATCTTTTTGGTCATCAGGCTGATGTTGTTATCAACATCAGCCTCTGAAAAATCAGGATCATAGGTGCCAATGTCATGGTTACCGAGGATTGCAAAATTCCCGTATTTTGCCTTTGGGATCCGGAGTATGCTGTCAAATCCGGCGTACTCCCTCCATCCAAATGTCACAAAATCCCCGGTATTGATGAGCAGATCCGGCTTCTCCTTGCTTACCCGTTCCATAACTTCCTTCATCAGTTCAGGGTGGTGGTAATAGCAAGCCATGTGCAGGTCGGATATCTGTACTATCTTCAGCCCTTCGAGGCCCGGATTCAGCCCTTTTATTTTCACAGTCCGGCGTTCTGTCGTGAAATTGAATCTTCCGCCCAAAACTCCCCAGGCCGCAAACAGAAAAATAATTCCAGCCAGGATCAGACCAATGTTTGTCCAGCTGCGCTTGTGCCCGCCGGCTTTCCCCTTTGCAATCACCCCGGCGAAGTGAAATCCCGAAAGCACCATCCTCGGAAATATGACGCCAAAGAGCATTCCTCCCAGGTTCAGCATGATCCAGACATGTTCCGGCTCATCAAAAAATCCGTTGAACGATTCTGATTCGTACCAGAGGATCCAGACCCAGATACTCAGGATGAGGTTTATCGTATAAATGAAATAAAACTTCATCCAGGATTTTTCGTAGAAGTGCTGCCTGATCGTTATATAGGTCAGAATCTCTGCTATGATCAGGAACGTCAGGGTTACCATCAGAGTTAATTTGAAGGTTAAATGTAGTCAAATATAATTGAATGCGGAGATTCAGGGTTCCGGTAAATGGTGCCTGGCATCCTGTAATTCCGGTACCTTTGACTTCAACCCGGCCTGGAAAACAGTCGATCTTTTTGTTATCTTGGCTCTTCTTAAACAATCAGGTTCAGGCATGACAGAGGTGCATTTTTATGATCCTTTCTTTGTCCCGGAAGAGGGACTCACCTATTCCGTAATCGCGGCCAGGCATGCTGGCAAATGGGTACTCGTACGGCCCCGCGACCGTGAAACATGGGAAATCCCCGGGGGGCATATAGAACGGTATGAAACTCCCGGTGAGGCTGCGTCAAGGGAGCTGATGGAGGAGACAGGTGCCAGGCAGTTTTCCATTCAGTGCGTGGCGACCTACAGCGTCACAAAGGACGGCAGGGTAGGATATGGCAGGCTCTATTTTGCAGATATTCAAGAGGTCGGACCTGTTCCGGAAGTATCGGAGATTGCGGAGACAAGAGAAGAAGAATCGCTGCCCGGTAATCTGACATACCCCGATATCCAGCCGGTTCTGTTGGGCAGGGTCATAGAATACCTGCAGGGAGGCTGATCAGCTAAATATACTCAAAGCTGACTTTCTTGAGCCATTTTTCCTCGAGAAGCCTTGCGATCCGTTTGACGACGGTTCGTCTTATTTCGAGATCGACAGGCAGGTTTGGATCCTGATGGGCTATGTTGATCCGGGTGCCGATGATGAAGTGGATCTCATCACAATCCATTATCAGCCTGACAATCTTGTCGGCAGGCCCTTTCCCGAGTCTTGTGCTGTTGTTGTATGACTTTAGTATTTCATTTACCTTCTGAAGCGTAAGGATCCCCTCTGTTACGAGATCTATACCGTCGATAAAGCTCTCGGGAGGCAATTCCGGATCTTCAAAGACGAGCTCGTCGATAATAGTCTTGTCCATCTCCCTGGCAACAATGTCAGCTGTTGTTCCGCCGCACAGGATGACTTTCCCTGCGTATTCCCTGATCTTGCTGGCCAGGTCGGCATCCTTTTCCTTTTCATACGGGGGGCCGGTACAGATCAGCAGCTTCCGCGGCTCACGGAAATAGATCGCGGCGCAGCTTATATCATCCCTCGCTTTATAATTGTCGTTCTTGTGAGCCATTGTAACGATCTTGCCCGAAAGCATTACAGCCGATATGGATGATTCACTTGAAACCAGCGTGGAAGCATAGGTTGCAATATCATCCCTTCCCCAGCCGAACGGGTAAGCGTCTCCACCCATCCCGCTTTGGGAGACCCCGTCGGAGCAGAAGATTATCCTGTCCTCCTTCGAAGGAATGAAACTACAGGTTTTGAGAACTTTCCCCGCATTTCTTCCCTTGTCCAGGACCACCTTTTTCCAGGATGGATCAAAAATCTGGTTCCGCCTGAGGATTATCGTCGATGGATTATCGTACTCGAGGATGTTTGCCCTGCCGCTGCTCTCAATATCGACAATGGTAAAGGTGGAGTAACTGATTTTCCTTTCGCTGCAGACCGGGAGTGTATTCATGATGATCTCTGCTATCCTGTCGACCTCCTTGTGTTCCCTTGTGAAATTGAGTGCCATCGTTGCGGTGAGCGTGGCCAGGATGTTTGCCTTCACCCCGTGTCCCATACCGTCCGAGAGGACAGCGATCACCCTGTCCTCCTCCTTGATATACCTGTACAGGAATACGTCGCCGGAGATCCTTTCTCCGTCGAAGTTCCTCTGCTGGCTGTTAACTTCTATGTAAAAATCCCTTGTCAATCTATTTCTTTGAGGGGGCCTGACTCATAGACTTCTTTTTATATGACTCTATTATCGAATTCAGCATCTGTTCGGTTTCAGACGCCCCTTCCCCGAGCAGGAATCCGATCTTCTGAACCATTTCAAGGTTTTTCTCGATCACCTCGCTCACCCGGTTTGTAACCTCCTCACCCTGCACTTCCGGGGAATAAAGGTCCCTCATGATTGCTCCGCACATCCTGTTTTTCTTGATCGGGAAGATCGAGATGTTCAGCATGCTGTCCTCGAAATGGATATCCTTGCTGACCACGGGTTCATCCTCCTTAAGGACGAAGGTGAACATGTTATATACGTTGAAGGGCATGAGCGTTTTGATATCGGCGCCGACCAGGCCGGGAATGATCTCGGAAATGGCCCTGGCGTCTTCTCCTATGATATTGATAAAACTATGGTTTGAATGAAGGATCTTCAGGTTATTGTCGACAATGACCACTCCGGTTGGCAGCTTTTCAAGCATGTTGTTCATCATGTCGGATGCGCTCTGGGCAATCTCCTTTTCCCTCATAGCCAGCTCCTCCGATTCCTTCAGGGCCCGCTTTGTCTCTGCAAGCTTCCTGTTCGTCTGTCTCAGTGTTTCGATATACTCCTGCTTGTTCCTGAGGTTGAACGTGTGGCACATTTCGGGGACTGCCAGTCCCTTCGCCACAGTCGATGCAAACTGGCGGCATGACTGGTAGCCGCAGGCGCCACAGTCGAGCTCTTCGTCGGGGTTTTCCTTGCCAACGATCTTCAGGACCTCATTGATCGCCTCCTCAGGCGGCTCGGGTATCCTCTGGTCATCGGGAGTGAAGGTCCTGGAGAAGTCCAGCTTCGACCACTTGTCAATGTCCTTTTGCCATTGCTTCTTGTCGAGCATATTCACCCTCTTTTCAGCGTAGAGCCTCACAAGGGCCCTCCTCCTGAAGCGCTCCGAGTGCCTTCCCATCCCGGGCCCGAGCAGGCACCCGTGGCAGAAGAAAAAATTGAAGTGATGGTGAATGGTGTCGATATACTTGTCGAAATCATTTATGCCCTCAAAAACATCCTCCTGCCCGGCAGCAGTTATCACTCCGCTTGTAGCAATGTCGCGCTTGATGCCGGCCGCCTGGATTATCCCGGCAGGAAGTGGGTAGAGTGCACCCCAGTGCCCGTAAGGTGGATCAAATTCCGACATTTTGACGACACGCTCCTGTATGTTGAATTCTTCGAAAAGCTTCCTTAATTCGATAAAGGTGAGGATCGAGTCGACAAGCTTACCATCACGGTACAGGTATGACTCGTCCTTGTTGTCGATGCATGGCCCTATGTAAACGGTTGCCACGTCCTCGCCGTGGATCTCCTTAACAACCATGGCAGTCGCTACCATGGGAGAGACCAGCGGCGCAAGATTCGGAACCAGCTCAGGATGATATTTTTCTATCAGCTTGACTATCACAGGGCAATTGGCTGTCATATAGTACTTGCCTTCAGACCTGTTGAATAGTTCAGCGTATCTTGCGGCGATCAGGTCGACCCCGAAAGAGTTCTCATGGACATAGTCAAAGCCAAGCAGCCGGAGCATGCCGACAAACTTCCTGTAGTCAGTGATGTCATCGAATTCGGAAGCAATGCTTGGAGCGACAAGGGCCGCCGTTTTGCGGTCGGAAGCAAGCAGTTCCTTAACATCCTCCCTCGAATCCCGGAATTCGATTGCCGAGGGGGAGCAGGCGATGTAGCACAGGCCGCATCCGATGCACCTCCCGGGGATTATCGACGGGTGATCCTTCTGGGCCCTGACCTCGATTGCATTTACCGGGCAAACCCTGACACATGAGTATGAGTTCCTGCATCTCTGGTCATTTATATAGAAGATCGGTTTCCTTTCGTTCATTTTAATTCGGGATAGATTATTCTATTTGATGGTTCCGAATTCCTGTTCGAGGATGTTTTCAATTTTGGAAAGGGTCACATCCTCAATGGTCCTTTCGTTTATCCTGAGGTTGGGGCCGTTGCTGCAACGGTTCATGCATCTGGCGCCCCTGAATATGATCTTGTCCTCAAGGTGATTCTTCCTGAGGTACTCACGGATATAGGCAACTACGTCACGGTTTCCCCTTGAGAAGCATGAGCTCCCGAGACATATCTGCATTTCAATCTTATGCGCCATTAACCTCCTGATAAATGAAACAATTGCAAAAATAGTAATTATTTCCCAATGCCGTTTCACTCCCCCTTCAGGGGATCGGGGGGCGACAAATCACAAATCACAAATCACAAATCACAACCTTTGGCATTGCCGCTTATTGGTACCCTTAATGCGCATTCTCTTGATGCGCCGGGAGAGGTATTTAGAACTTAAAAGGCTAAATCTTCCGGCGCACAATCATGTGAATGTCCTTGT
>JGI20214J51088_10003761_pt1 | contig 10002 bp, 8 predicted proteins | sample WetSurMetagenome_FD_51088 | JGI IMG/M metagenome (IMG submission 51088) | reverse complement strand
ATTCTTTAAACCGCAAAATTTACCCGAACTATAATATACTTAAGCCTTACACCGAAATATTATTTTCGGAAAAATTTAAAAACGGAATTGAAATAAATTTCAACACCAATAATCTCGATTTAATTAAAATTGAATTTTCTACTCCTTTCGGAAAAAATGTAGCAGAGATTACAGCAGGTGTTTTTGAAAAAGGAGAGCATACTTTCTACGTCAGACCCGACTTTCTAAAAAAAGGAATCTATTGCGTCCATGTGTTTAAAAACGGAATGTACTTGTATCAGAAAAATTTTATAAAATATTAATTATTTCTTTTCCCCTTAAAGAAGCTCTTTAATATATTTCCGCATTCGGTATCGAGGATTCCGCCGGAGACTTTTACTTTATGATTGAGTGATTTGTTATTGGTTATATTTATTACGCTTCCGCAGGCGCCGGATTTTGGGTCGAATGCCCCGAAAAACAAATTATCTATTTTGGAAAGCACAATCGCCCCCGCACACATTGTGCAAGGCTCGAGCGTTACATACATCGAACAGCCTTTCAAGACTTTTGAATTGAGATAAGCGGAAGCCGAAGTTATAGCGAGGATTTCTGCGTGCGCGGTAGGGTCTTTCAGGGTTTCGATTTGGTTGTGCGATTTCGCAATGACTTTATTTTCAAAAACTATTACACATCCTATTGGAGTCTCTTTTTCTTCGTATGCTTTTTCCGCTTCACGAAAAGCAAACCTCATATAATTTTCGTTTATATTCATTAGATTATAAGATTTGAAGATTATAAGATTTAAAGATTCATAAGATTATAAGATTCATAATACAGAAGACATTTTTACATTTTCCTTTTTATTTCCATTTTTCGTTTATCATTTCTTGTTTTCCACTTTTTACTGTTGCACTTCTTTCGTTTCGGTTTTAATTTTTCTTTTCATTATGTCACTGAACGTAAAGAATTTGTATCCTCTTTTTTTAATTATATTAAGACCAGACAAATAATTCTGATAATCTTCTTCGGTAAAAATTACTAAATATACCTGGCTTGAAATTCCATTTTTAGCTTTTGCTAATATCATATTGAAAAAATCCGTTATTTTCTTTTTACTGCTTTCAGAAGAGTTATACCTGGTCAGGATTGTATCCTTGTAAGCTCTTACCGGAAATTTAGAAAACTCATCGAGCAACTCCATTTCCATTTTATGCTGCATTTTAGGATTTCTCAAAACTATTCCAGCGGCTTTATCGAACTCATAACATATAGTACGGACTTTTGCTCTCCAGTCTTTTTCTTTCATATCGCTTCTGAATTCTGCCTCGATGTCGTCTTGTGTTCCTATGTCTGCTTTTACAAGATAATCTCTCTTCGATTCAAGCACTATTGTTTGCAGGTCAAGCTTATTTATATCATCGGGAAGCATCACGGAAAATTTTTCGCTTGAACCTAATACTTTTTCCAGAAACGAAGGATTGTATCTTTCGACGTAATCGAGCACTATGCAAATATCTGCCGTCTCGCGTTTTATTTTATCCGAATAAATAAAATTTACTTTTGCGATAGCTTTTTTTGATGTGTCGGCAGAATAATAAATATTAAACAGCTGGTTGTATGTCTTCGGGTCTTCAAATGACGTTGATGTTAATTTGTATCCGTTCAAAAGGTTCACTATGTCGAGATTCAACTCCGCAAAAGGTACATCTCTCGGAATGGTTACTTCTTTCAAAAATAATAGATTGTCGGTTTTAATTTGCTGTTTGACAGGTGGTTTTGGATTTTTGTCAATGGGCTTTTTTGTTTTTTCTTTTTTCGGTTTTTCGGGAGGCTGGCTATCCGAAATATTTCTTATCCATTCCGGTTTAACTCCATAGCAATAAAGTATCGAATCTATTTCACGCGGAACATTTTTCTTTATTTCTTCAGGTGATACTTGTTTAGCTTCTACCTTGTCTTCCTTTTCTTGTGTTGCCTTTTCGGTCTCTGTTTTCGAACACCCCCTTATAAATACGAGTATTACCGCAAATATGAGAAGAGAAATTATTAATAAAATTTTTATTTTCTCGGATTTTTGCATATATTTTTTCTTTGTAAAATCTTTTTTAAATGTATTAAAATTGCTTTACTATGTTTTTTATCTCACCCCTAATCTCTTCAAATATATTCGTTGCATTTTCGATTTTTTCATAATCCAAAACTTTTAAAACATCATCTACATATTTTTCGTTTCTTGCACCTACAAGAACACAATCCACACCGTCGATAGAGTTTAATATTAAAATTGCTTTTTGCGACAAAGATAAACCATGATACTTTTCTTCAATAATATCATTCATAACGGAATGTATATACTTTCCTCTTTTATCCGCTGTTACCCTGTAAAAATTACTTAAGTAATTAAATAATCTGAAAACTTCTTTAATGTATTTATTAAAACTTTCAAGCGTGTAATCATCCGATACTTTTGCTTCGAAGTAATCCATCAGGTAATTAATACGCGGTGAAAAATAATTTTCTATAATATCCGTCAGGTGCTCATAACTCCCGAACGTCAAAGCATTATCCTTCATATTTTCTCCAAAGGTAAGCAGAGATTTAATAACCTTCACATCTTCGGGAGGAATTCTGAAATTTGGAAATTTTTCTTTCAATAAATCGTTTTCTATTACACATAAAAATTTTACCTGTTTTAATAATTCGCTTTCAGTAATTTCGGTATATTCAAAATCGGCAAGCCTTATAAGCCCCTTTGATGTAATTGCGTTCAAGGGACGGTTAACCAGAACCTTTATCCCGTTTTCTTCTGCGCATTCTATTACGGATTTTCCGGAATGATTTTTCTCGAGTACCGCATTCGATTCTATCAGGTTAAAAGGAAGTTCTATGAACTTGAAATTATTATTTGCTTTAATGGAGTCCGCGCAATCTATAATTTTTTCGAGTGATATAAAATCGAAATAATTTAATGCCCGGGGAAAAGAGTTTGAAGATACACCGTAGGATTTTATTTTTCCTTCCGATACTTTATCTTCTAGAAATTCAAATGCTTTCTTTATCCTGGAATAATATTCGTCGAGTGTATTTGCGTTATCTTTTTCGTTCAATTCCGCCCATTTTAAAAAATATTCCGGATTATGCAGTAAGTAAACATCTATGTATCCATAATTATCATTCTGGTTTAATCGGAAGAGCTGCCTGTTGATTTGGTCTTCCAGAAAATCGGGACTGATACAGTGCCACAACCCGTCTTCGATTTCCACAACTTCGTTAAATGGTGTGCCTTGTTTTTTTTTCTTAAGTGCAAATTTATAATTCTGCCCTTGCATATATCCGCCTTTTGTAACAATTGTAACATTCTCTCTACGGACTTTTTTTTCGGTAATCAAATCTGAAATTACATTTCCAACCAATATTTCACTTCTTCCGTCTGTATAGTTTGCCGATGTATCTATAAGGGTAATTCCGTTTGTTACGGCTTTTCGAAGTGCATTATAATGCTCTTCGACCCTATCGTCAATTCTGTAACCGCCAAAACCTATTCTCGAAATGCTCATAGAAAATCCTCCATATATTTTTTTATTTTTCAGGTTTCACCGAAAACTTTTTCCATACAAAGTACACAGGTATTCCAAGTAAAACAATTCCAACACCCGGCCACGTATACTGCGGTTTATAAATTAAAAGAATAACACAAATAAAAGCAGCCATAATAATATATAAAGCCGGTAAAAACGGATAGCCAAACGTTTTATAAGGTCGCTCGACGTTCGGCTCTGTTTTTCTTAACTTAAAAATTCCCGCTATGGTAAGTATGTAAAACACAAGAACGGCAAAAACAACATAATCCAGTAAATCGGAATATGTTCCCGAAAGACATAACAAACTCGCCCATACTGCCTGGAAGAGCAGAGCAATTGCGGGTACTCCGTGTTTGTTTAATTCACCACTTCTTCTAAAAAATAAATTATCTCGTGCCATTGCATACGTAACTCTCGCACCCGCAAGAATCAAACCATTGTTACATCCGAAAGTTGAAATCATAATTAACGCTGCCATTATTATTGCGGCATTATCTCCGAGAAAAACTGAAATCGCACCGGTTGCAACTCTGTCGCTTGTTGCGAATTGTATTCCTCTTTCAAAAGCGGTTAATCCCTGCGGACTGCCTTTCAAAGGTAAAATGAAAAGATAACTAAAATTAGCGGCAATATATAATAAAGTAACAATACCTGTTCCGTAGACAAGACTAAGAGGAATTACTCTTTTCGGCTCTTTTACTTCTCCCGCTGTAAAGGTCACGTTATTCCATGCATCACTCGAAAAAATCGAGCCGACCATAGCAACTACAACTGCTATTATAATTCCAAAACCCGCAAGTGGTTCAATCGAAGAGACTGCATTATCTTTTACGTGTATCCATGAAGCCGACCAGAAATCGGAAAAATTAATTTTCATCGCTAATGAACCCGCACCCAACGATAATCCCAGGATAATTAACAAAATCAAAGCAGTTGATTTAGTAAACGTAAATCCATTTTGAACCAATTTACCAATCTTAACACCTTTTGCATTAATAAAAGTCAGCACTGCAATACTTATGATTGCCAGAATCTGTGCCGCAGAAACTTTAAAACTCCCTGCCTGTATTAGTATATGCTGTTCGGAAAACCAGGGAATCAAAACTCCCGTATATTTTGCAAATGCTACAGCGACTGCTGCTATTGTACCCGTTTGAATTACTAGATAAAAAGTCCAGCCGTATAAAAAACCAATAAGCGGATTCCACGATTCACGTAAATAAACATACTGACCTCCTGCGTGTGGCATCATTGCCGCAAGCTCTCCGTAACATAATGCGGCGGCAAGCGTAATCACTCCGGTTGCAAGCCACGCAACAATCAGCCACCCGGGAGAACTTACAGTACGTGCGATATCGGCACTAACGATAAAAATACCCGAACCAATCATACTTCCAACGACAAGCATTGTAGAATCGAATAATCCTAATTCTCTTTTAAAGGTGTGTTTATTTTCCATACCTGATTTTTATTGACATACTTTTACAAGACAATTTGTACCTAAATTATTTATTATTAAATTGTTTAGCAACGTTAAAAATTGTAATCTTTAAATCATTTTCATTGTTATTAAATTACAATGTTCATAATTTACTAAATCTTATATAATTAATAATATGAATGAAAATTCCCATAAGAACAACAAATATATTATTGTTTCCATTTTAGATAATCCGGAAGGATTAAAAGTCGGTTTAATACAATTGAACCGTCCTGATGCGTTGAATGCACTTAACATTCCAATGCTGTATGAAGTGCTTAATGCTTATGAAGCATTCGATGAAAACAATGAAATAGGATGCATCGTAATAACCGGTAATCAAAAAGCTTTTGCGGCGGGCTCCGACATTAAAGAAATGGCAGGCATAGAAACGGTGGAAATGTATTTCCGCGATAAGTTTTCAATCTGGGACAGAATAAGAAAAATTAAAAAACCCATAATTGCTGCCGTTAGCGGATTTGCACTTGGCGGTGGAAATGAACTTGCTATGAATTGCGATATGATAGTTGCGGCAGAGGATGCAAAATTCGGTCAGCCTGAAATTAACCTCGGAGTAATTCCGGGTGCGGGCGGTACACAAAGACTAACGCGAGCTATCGGAAAAGCAAAATCTATGGAAGCCATTCTTACGGGTAAACGGTATTCTGCAAAAGAGATGTACGAATTCGGTTTAATTACAAAGATTGTAAGCAATGAAATTTATCTTGATGAGGCAATAGTTCTTGCAAAAGAAGTATCAAATAAACCGGCCGTTGCAGTACAGCTTGCAAAAGAATGCATCTTGAAATCATTCGACACTACAATCGAGGGCGGAATTGAATTCGAGCGAAAAAATTTTTACCTGCTGTTTTCAAGTGAAGATAAAGTTGAAGGTATGAATGCGTTTATGGAAAAAAGAAAACCAAAATGGAAAAACAAATAGAGCGTTTAGAGTGTATAGAGTTCTTAGAGTTTATAGAGTAAAAAATTTGAAATTCTTTTGTTATTAAATTAAAAATAAAAACTTATACATTTGAAAAAAACAAAAATATACCATTTTACATTTTCTGTTATTCTATTTTTCATTATCCTATTTACAGGTTTTTCAAATGCCCAGGATAAAGATATCCCTCTTGAACAGGAAAAGAAAAACGGGGATTTTACAGCGGAAGAAATAATCGAGCGTAATAAACCTGCTCTTGTATCTATATGGTATCATACAAATGATTATTTTTCATATACAACATATTCTTATACATATAAAGATACTGTACTTTTAAGCGGAAGCGGTTTTATATTTTCAAAAGAAGGCCTTGTCGGAACTAACAATCATGTTATTTCGGGTTTTGACAGCCTTTTTGTTAAAACAAGCGATGGTACATTTTACAATGCCGAAATAGTTTATGTTGAAGAAAAAAACGACCTCGCAATATTAAGAATTCTTGATTCAACAAAAAAAGAATTCCCCTTTGTAAAACTCGGGAATTCAAATGAAGTAAAAGTAGGACAGAACATTTATGCTATAGGAAGCCCGCTGGGCTTCGAGTATACAATATCGGAAGGAATCGTTGCCGCACTAAGAGAAAACGAAAAGGTAAGCTTCACCGACCCCGATACCTATACCGTGATAGAAAAAACCTTTGATAAAGTTATCCAGATTACCGCTGCCATATCCCCGGGAAACAGCGGCGGTGCGCTTTTCAGCGGAAAAGGAGAGGTTATCGGCATCACGACTTATTCTTATGGTTTTTATGGAAATCTGAATTTTGCCATTGCCATAAATAACTTAAACAACATCATAAAGAATATTAATTTCACCGATTTAGACAGCAATGAAGAATATCAAAAAAAACGTCTTCAAAATTTATTTACTACTAATATAAAATTAGCAGAAACCCATAAATCCAAATTATATTCGACATGGTTTTATTCCAAGCAAATAGATACGATGAAGAAGGTCGATACTTTTTATGTGAAGCAGGATTCTTTAAATAAAATTTATTTAAATAAAGCAGAATATTATTATAACGTCTGTATGGATTTGAGACCAGATACATTTTATGTATATCAAAACCTTATGGAGCTTTATGTCTATACGGAAAATTTCCAAAAAGCAGAAGATTTATATAAAAAAATTAAGGAACGATTTGACTCCGATAGCTTATTGAATACATTATCTTCTTCGCTTGCAGAAGCATATTCCACATCTAAAGATTACAAAAAAGCACTTACGTTTTACGAAAAAATGTCTAAAGTAGATACGGCAGATAATTTAATCAGATACCAGATTGCATACCTTAACGAAATGATGAAAAATTATAAAAAAGCTGTAACGTATTATAACGGTTTAATCAAACGTGACTCAAATTATATAAATGCTTACATCCGTCTTGGCGATATTTATTACAGGCAATTTAAAAATTTCGATAAAGCAAAAAAATATTTATACGAAGCACTTTTCCGAAACGAAATGCTTTACGATTATGGCTATGGAAATATAGACCTGTATTATCTTCTCGGTATGATTGCCGTAAAGGAAAACCGAATGACCGATGCAATACTCGTTTACATAGATATGAAAAAACTATATTTGTATAACAAAGAAGATAAACTTAAACGGCTGGAATTACTTAAAGCTATAAGAAAAATGCAATAGCTTATTTAAAGTAATATTTTAAATTTTTAATGTTAAATTTTTATTTTTATCAACAATGAATATAAAGAATTTATTTTTTCGGGTTTGGTTTTCAAATATTTTTATTTTTATTTCGTTTAGTATATTTTTATTGTTTCCTAACTTTTTGTATCCTCAATCGGATAGCACTACTTCTTTAAGTGATTATTACCCCCTCGTAAAGAATATTAATTTTAAGTACGGAGATTATCTTTTTAAAACCATTTACGATACAAGCAATTGGTGTTCGGTTTTAAAGGTTCAATATAAAAATAAAATTATTAAAAAAGAAAGTTTTGACGGCTGGGTTGATACTATAAATGCATTCGATTTTAATGGTGACGGCAAAAAAAACTTGCTTATCGGTTCTTTTACCGGGGGCGCTCATTGTTGTGTGATGATTTTCCTGGGCGTTATGGAAAACGGTGATTTCAAAATACCGGATACGCTTTTTCTTGGAAATGCCGGATTTAATATTACCGATTTTGAAAAAGACGGGAAACTTGAAATAGAAACCGCAAGCGATATGTTTGCATATGCTTTTACAAATTACGCCGAAACCCGCTTCCCACCAAAAGTTTACAGGGTTAAGAACAAAAAATTTGTGAACGTAACAAAAGAATATCCAAAACAGGTAAAAGATTATATAGAAGAACTTAAAGCAGATTTAAAAGAATTAACCGATATAGGATTTGAATGCTACGGAATTAATGACGACACGTTTAATACCGATGCAGGTTCTGTGAAAACTATTCTTGCCGCAATTACAGCTTGTTATTACTCCATAGGTGAGGTAAAAAAGGGATACGAACTGATTGACAAGAGTTACAAATGTCCAGACAAAGATAAATTTGTAAAGATTTTAAAAAATGAATTTAGACTAAAATAGAATCCGTATAACTTTAATAAAAAAAGCCCGATGAAAAATATCTTTCACCGGGCTTTGTAGCTGACAGAAAAATTTATTTAATAACAACCATTTTTTTAATATCCGTAAATTTTTCTGTTACAATTCTGTAAAAATATACTCCACTTGCAAGCGTTGTGGCATTAACTTCTACAGTGTAAAAATCTGCCTTAAGATATTTATTACTCATAATATCATTTACTTCTCTTCCAGAGATATCATATATTTTTAAACTTACTCTTGAATCATTTGCAAGGGAAAAACTTATCTTTGTCGTTGGGTTAAAAGGATTCGGATAATTTTGTAACAGTTCAAATTTATTTGGCAGCAAAATTTCTATAAAATTATTCAATGCATAATATTGCATATTGCCGTTATTATCAATTTGCTTCAGTCTGTAATAATACTTTCCCGTTTTAAGTTTATTGTCTGTATAAGAATAATTCGTGGGTGTTGTTTTTGTTCCACTCCCTTTTACAAATCCTATATTATACCATATTGTTTTCGAATTATTTTCAGAGCGATATATTTCAAAGCCACGATTATTTTCTTCGGAAGACGTCTGCCAGTTAAGAGTAGCGTTATCTTTATTTACAGTCACGGAAAAATTCATCATTTCAACCGGCATTGCCTGTGTACATTGTTTTCCTGTTCCCGTTAAATTTCCTGTTATATTTCCGTATGAAGATGCGCAGATATCGACCCCTGTTCCTAAATTAATTTCTGCCCCTGTACCAATAACTATGTTTTGAGAAAACATATTTTTGTTTGCAAACAATAGTATTATTATGACGGTTGTTAACATAAGAATTGCTATTTTTAAAATTCGATTTGACATTTTCGTTTTCCTTATTTAAGTATTATTGAAAAAAAGTTTTGATAAATATTATCCTTTTTTTCTGATGACTATTCCTGCAACAGAAAGAGTTATTGCAGATAGGAAAATCCACAAACCTGTATTTGAACTTTCGGGAATGATGCTTGCTGTTTGTGTCGTAAGGGGTTTTTTCTCCAAAACAGCTAATCTCTTTTTTAAATCTTTAATTTCGTTTTGTTGTTCTTTTACTGCTCCTGTTAATATACTTGTTAACGTGGCATATTCTATAGATTTCATTCCTTCATTATCGGTATTTACTAATTCGGGAAGATATTGTTCAAGTTCTTGTGCTATAAAGCCAAAATGATTTCCTGTTTTTGAATCTTCTTCATTCTTCATATCGAAGCGGACAGGATTTAAACTCATAATATACTCTAAAGCGTTTGTTACAGGAATAATATTCTTCTTTAAACGGACGTCAGATGAAGATGCCCAACTTCCTGTACTGGTAACGTGACCCTCATAACTTCCACTAATCTTTACCTGAAATTTGTATGACGG
>JGI20214J51088_10003760_pt1 | contig 10003 bp, 4 predicted proteins | sample WetSurMetagenome_FD_51088 | JGI IMG/M metagenome (IMG submission 51088) | reverse complement strand
CATCGCTATACATTCTCAAGCGATGGTGAAGGACATATCATTCTTGATCTTATCCATGGCATTTACAATTACGAAAACAAGGATGTATGGACATTTATCAGGGTTGAAAACGACACGCTTGTTACAGGCTTCCGTCAGACTAACGGATGGGCCCGTACCCGTATCGTATATTTTGCCATTGCCTTCTCAAAACCTTTTGAGAGTTATGGATTTGAGAACAGTGCCTCCGCACAGGTGTACAGAGGCTTCTGGCGCAGGTTTGACCAGACAGAAAATTTCCCTGAAGCAGCAGGGACAAAAATAAGGGGACATTTTGATTTTCACACTTCTATAGGAGAACAGATAGTGCTTCGTGTTGCTCTCTCACCTGTGAGCACTGAAGGGGCCATTGCAAACATGAAAGCAGAAGTGCCTGTTGCCAATTTTGATGCCGTGCGCCGGCAGGGAGAGGTCCTGTGGGATAAAGAGCTGTCAAAGATATCAGTCAATATGATGAACCATGATGATATGGTTAACTTTTATACCGCCATGTATCATGCTTTTCTCTCTCCCACCCTCTAATTGGATACTGACGGGAATTACAAGGGACTCGATCAGAATGTGCATCATGCTGACGGGTTTGATAATTATACAACATTTTCATTGTGGGATACCTATCGTGCATTGCATCCCCTGTTTAACATAATTGAACAAAAACGTAATGCCTCAATGATTAATTCAATGCTGGCACACTACGACCAGAGTGTGCATCATATGCTACCGGTTTGGTCCCACTATGCAAATGAAAACTGGTGTATGATTGGTTATCATGCGGTGCCTGTTATTGCCGATGCCATCGTGAAAAACATAGGTGGGTTTGACTACCGGAGGGCACTTGACGCCTGCGTTAAAACGGCGCATAACGGATGGTACGACGGACTTGATGATTATATGAAACTGGGATTTGTGCCCGATGAGAGGTCTGGTTCATCAGTATCTGTTACATTGGAATATGCATACGACGATTGGTGCATTGCACAAATAGTAGAATCGTTGCATGCAACGATTCTACGACGACCAGATTTTCCAAATCTTCTGGATGAATTTAATGCCCGTTCAAAAAATTACCTCAATGTATGGGACGCCTCTATCGGATTTATGAGACCACGATCAGCCAGCGGATCTTTCAGGAGATCATTTGATGTGCTTAGTACACACGACCAGGGATTTATAGAAGGTGATGCATGGAATTACAGCTTCTTTGTACCACAGGATCCCGAAGCGCTCATTAAACTTATAGGAGGCAACAAAAGATTCGTTCAGCATCTCGATTCTCTTTTTACAATGGAGTTACCCGACAAATATTTTGCAGAGACAGAAGATATTACCCGTGACGGAATAATTGGTAATTATGTTCATGGTAATGAACCTTCGCACCATGTGGTTTATCTGTTTGATCATGCCGGGGCTCCGGCAAAAACGCAGTACTGGGTAAGATATATCATGCCCCGCATGTACAAGCCAACACCCGACGGACTTGGAGGCAACGACGACTGCGGACAGATGAGTGCATGGTATATATTCAGCTCATTGGGGTTTTATCCTCTGGCCCCTGGGAGTAACAGGTACGATCTTGGCAGTCCACTGGTAAAAAATGCCATTATAACCCTGGAAAACGGAAAAACGTTCACCATTGAAGTTGTAAATCAGGGAGCAGACAATGTCTATGTAAAAAAGGTTGTACTAAACGGAAAAACATTGGACAGAACATGGATAACTCATGAGGAGATAATGGCCGGAGGGAAACTTGTCTTTTTTATGAAGTGAGATTTTATAGAAACCTATATTCATCATCAGAAATATGTTCCAGCGTTTCAAGGTTCCATAGTTCCATTACAAACTTAACTCTGGAACATTGGAACTCTGGAACCTTGAAACGCTGTAATTGCCATCCTCTTTTGACTATTTCCCGTTAAATGCCTTCAGTCCGGAATCGAGCCACTCCAGATAAGCCTTTATATCAAAGTCAGTCCCGCGTGGTTCAACCAACGGTTTGCCGTTAGTATCTACAATTGCATAGAGAGGCAGTGAGTTTGTATTAAACATTGTTATCTCAATATCTTCATTCTTTTTCCCCATAGTCTTCTTTTCCTTCCCGTCAATCTTAGATACAAACACCTCATCAGCAGGCAGGCTGGTCCTGTCATCAAGATAAAGGCCTACAATTACGAAGTTATCCCTCAATCGTTTTTGAACTTCCGGGTCTGACCAAACACGTGCGTCCATTTTCTTACAATTTGCGCAGGCATGGCCTTTAAAATCTATCAACACCGGCTTATTGATTTTAGCAGCGCAACGGAGTCCCTGCTGCAGGTCGAAATAGCCTGACAATCCATATTCAAAATGAAGGAAGTCGCCATATTTTGGTTCTTCGCATAAGGGATTGAAGGCTGTTTTAACCTGTTTCTGGTCTTTTCCGCTATGCAGTGCTTTCATAAGGTTAAAGCCGGATGTCTCCTCTGCCGGCAGCAAACCAGAGATGTTTTTGAGCGGGGATCCGAAGAGTCCTGTTCCAAGGTAAACGGCAAAGGCAAATGATGCAATTATTAGTAACAATCTGAATACCCCGGGGTGTTTAACAGGAGTGTCGCTCCTGAACCTGATTATACCCAGTAGGTACAAGCCTATAAGAACAAATATAATAATCCATAAAATGAGATAAACGTCACGGGATAATATTCCGAATGAATATACGGAGTCAATTGCTGATGCAAACTTAAGACTGAATGCAACCATCAGGAAGCCCATGACCACCTTTACCGAATTTAGCCATCCGCCCGACTTTGGCATCTTTTCCATAAGCGACGGGAATAGTGCAAATATTGTAAACGGCAGGGCAAAGGCCAGTCCGAATCCAAACATGCCAATGGTAGGACGCAGCACATCACCCGAGGCAGCTTCTACAAGCAGGGCGCCTACAATAGGGCCGGTACATGAGAAAGAGACCAATACTGTTGTAAGGCCAAGAAAGAAAGCAGCCAATGCTCCTCCCTTATCAACTTTTGAATCCGAGGAGTTAACCCACCTCGATGGCAGCACTATCTCATATGCGCCAAAAAATGATAATGCAAATGCTATGAACAGAGTAAAGAAAATAAGATTAGGTATCCAATGTGTGCTCAGTGTGTTTGCAAACCCTGCTCCGGCACTCGAAAGAGAAACCACAATTCCGAGAGATGAATAGATGAGAACTATTGAAAATCCAAAAATCAGCGCTTTTGTCAAAGCTGCACTTTTTTTATCCGCACCCTGTGAAAAGAAAGCGACAGTCATTGGGATCATCGGGAAGACACAAGGTGTAAGCACTCCTGCAAAGCCTGCCAGCAAAGCCAGAAGGAAAAATCTAAGCAGCCCCTCTTTTGCTGCCGGTTTAACAGGAGATGCAGCTGTTGCCGTAATATTTTCATTGCCCTTAATTGTAACAGTAAACTCAACATCGCGCGGAGGAAGGCATTCCTTATCGTTGCACGACATGAATGTGACTGTTCCCTTCACTGACGAAGGATAGTCTTTCACTGTTACTTTCTGGCGAAACTCAGCCTTGGTGGCATACATGCCGATATTCATCTCAAAGCTGTTGTCAAATTTGACTTCAGGCTTAGTAACAGCATAAGGTTTATCAATAATTGAATATCCGACAGCATTTTCAAACGCAAAGCTTGTTGCAATAGGTCCGCCTTCAGGAATATCCATTGCATACATGTGCCAGCCCTGGTCAATGTTGGCTGTAAGAACAATATCATAAGTATTATCCCCCGTCTTTTCGCTTCCAAAGTTCCAGGAGACAGGCTCAAGAACCTGCGAATGAACAATGAAAGGCAATAAAAAAAATAATATGATAAATACTGATTTCTTCATTTTGTATATGTTTTAAGCTTTTAATGTTTTAACAAGGAAATATGCATCTGTTTAAAATAAACTTTTTGAAAAAAAGTACTTCTCATTTATCAAATGCAAATATAACTTTAGTTACAAAAAAGTATTGTCTTTTAAGCATTTCTAACACTTAAGCAATTGAAAGGCTATACCTACATTTACTTTTACTCTATTAAGTTCAAAACATATAAAGGCTAATGTTTGTTTATTCTGCCAGGTGTATTTTCTGCTTATTTATATAAACATAAATAACAGGTATGCCGTAAAGCATACCCGTTACTCCAATCAGGAATGTTATAGAAAACTCTAACCAACCTTATTATTTCATCAGTGCTTTAAGATGCGAAGCCAGCTCCTCTCCTATTTTATTATCAAGAACTATTTTCCCTGTATTATCAATAAGGAACATAGTTGGAATAAGTTTGACCTTATAAGCATCAGCTATTGTGCCATCCGTATCCCGAAAATTTTCCCAGACAAGTTTATTCTCTTTAACTGCATTTTTCCATGCATTAGCGTCCTTGTCTATGGATATGCTAACGATAGTAAAGCCTTTGGATCCATATTCATTATATAATTCTTTAAGGTTCGGGATCTCTTTTTTACATGGAGCACACCATGAGGCCCAGAAATCGAGGAGAATATATTTATGACCTGCCAGCAGGTCCTTAAAAGCTACTTTAGACCCGTCTTCTCTGGTTGCGGTAAAATCCGCTGCTGTTTTTCCTTCCCACGATTCACGAGGCAGATTTTCTTTGACAATTTTGCCATAATAGCTTTCCTGCACCTCCTTTGGGAACTGATTGTACCAGCCGCGTTGTTCTTCAGTGAAGTATGACATGGTATTAAGCATCATGAATGGGCCCCACCAACTATCTTTGTTGCTAAGCACTGCATTTGTTGATTCATTTTTAACCTTTTCAAAGAAAATTTTTTCCCTGTCAACCATCGCTTTGTACTCATCGGTTTTTGATAATGAAACCAGAACAGCGTTATCCTTGTCTTTTCTGGCTTGCAGTACCTTTTGACTGATTTCTTCACTATTTTTAGCATTCGCCTTATATAATGAATCCAGTTCCTGGTGAAAGTTCATTTTCTTTAAATAGAGATCATGTGATGCTGATCCTCTAATAATTACAGAAGAGAAATCGTAGTTTCTTTGATCACCAGAACCAGTTGCAACAGGTGCACCTTTAATGAATATTTTGCTGTTCTCCACCATCACAGGAAGATATCCGCTGCCGTCGGCTATCTTTATGTAATAAAAGCGCGGTTCGGGCACTGTGTCTCTAAATGTAAAAAAACCATTTTTTATTTCTGAGAACGCTGCAGGCTTTTCCTCTTTCATAGTTGCACCCGGGATTAGCTCAATTTTAGTATTGTCGGCAATGCCATCAAACTCACCTTTAATAATAAATGAGTTGTGTTTTGATGAACAAGAAAGCATAGCTGCTGCAAAACATATCGCCAAATATTTAATATATTTCATACGTATATAATTTATTATAAAGGTCGTATGAAACCACACATGATTGAAAATGAATTATATTTATTCGTGTTTGTGATTTGGATCAATCACGTGGGTTTCATATTTCAAATTTTTTTCAGTTTTCCACATTTTGTGTTATTGTCCCATTCCCTGGATTCTTAATTGCACCCATAGGGAATGGCATTGTCCATAAATGAGATGTAGGTGACAATGTTTTAGTCTCGCCATCAACTGTTTTTGTCAATGTCCGGGCATAAGCTGTTTCGAGGTTATATCTCCTGGCATCGGCAAAAGGCATTATTGAAAAAATCAGCTCATTATCTTTTGTTCGGCGGATAAATTCAATGGCTTCAGCCTCGGTTGAAGCAGACAGGTCAGAATAAGCTGAAGCGAGGATACGAGTTTTACGAACATCATTAAGGATATTCATCGCATCAGAGTATTTGCCGGCACGTGCAAGACACTCAGCTTTTATCAGATAAACCTCAACGGTTGTCATACCTCCATAATTGAAGTAACCTGCAGTAGTACTCTTGAAGTATGTAACGGAGCCTAATGTGTAAGTTTTCCAGCGGGCAGCAAACCGGGCATCTCCTGTTTCAAAGTTTGAGGCACGTGCAGCAGTTAAACTGCTTTCTGAAGAAGAATAATAAATTGAACCATGGCGGTAATTATAATTCTCTACATAATTATAACCAAATGGAGAAGTTGTTTTGACATAAGATGAAGCGTTTTCTATCTGGCTCTGGTATGTTGCATAATATTCGGTCCAGTCATATAGTAAGTCATTCTGTGCCAGGGCAAGATTTGCATATTCAAGAGCTTTTGTATAGTTGCTCATTTGCAGGTATGCGCGTGCAAGAAAGGCATAGGCTGCCCCAAGACTCGGATGAAGGATAGTCATACCCTCCTCAGGGAGGTAACCAGCAGCAATAACCTCTTCAACATTACTAATAATAAAATCATACATCTCCTGTATTGTCACCTGAGTATAGGCTGCTCCGACATCCGCACTTGTTATTAAAGGTACGCTCAGTTTTGTTGATGCAGTAGATGCTTCATAGGTGTCGGCATAGTAATTTGTGAGAACGAAATAACACATGGAACGTATAACCTTGGCGTAGGCTGTCACTTCATTCTTCTCTTCATCTGTAGCCTCGGTGGCATCAGGAGCATTCTCAATGATCAGATTACAGGAAGATATAGCTGCATATGTATTATAATATGTAGTCTCATCACTATTATTCAGTTCTATCCTGTCAGCTGACTCATCCCAGTTATAGTTAGCTTTCCACAAAGGATAATAGCTTAAGTTAGATGATGAGACATACATATCGTTAAGCAATATAATTGCTTGAGTAACATCAGTTTTCTGACAGGTATATTCATCTCTGAGCAAAGCTTCAAAATCACTCAGAGTTGTTGGGATCTTTGAGCCCTTTGGCTTAATATTTAGGTAGTCTTCGCATGATGTCAAAGTTATGCACATCAGGCAGACTATAGCTAAAACGATTTTTGAAAATATTTTTTTCATAACCAATTTCTCTTTTAGGTATTAAAAATTGAAGTATAATCCACCTACATAGCTCGGCTGTGTATATCCGCCAAGCATATATTTTGCTTCCTTGCTTTTTGCAATCATAAATACATTCTCGACATTAAACTGCAGCCTTGCACTCTTCATTGCAATTTTATGACAAATGACCGGAGGGATGGCATAATTAAGCGAGATGTTTGATAGTCGAATATTAGTAGCATCAAGAATATTTATATCTGCCATTGAATATATTGTATACAGGTCTTCAGAAAAATCGGAATCTTCTGCAAAAACTGCTCGTGGGATATTGGTGTGGGCCTCGTCTCCTGTCTGTTTCCATCTCTTTGTAATGTTTCTGTTTATTTTTCCACTGAACGATGTAACATCACTGTAGGTAGTGTATGAATAACTGTTTGACAGGAACGGCAGGAAAGTATTACGTAGTTTATGCCCTCCTTCGTATACAAAAAGCATTGAGAGAGACCACTGTTTATATATTACATCAATGTTAAATGAGCCATTGTATTTTGGCACACTTGACCCAAAATATTTAATATCATCAAGGTCTGTTGGCTGGTATGTGACAGCATTACCATCTGCATCATAAACCTGTGGAAGACCGGTGCTGCTCAATCCGGCCCATTTATATCCATAGATTGAATTATACGGATTGCCTATTCGCGGATATGCTTCCGGATAATCGAGTTGCAGAAAATAAACCGGAGCCTCTACATTAACATAAGTTACCTTATTTTTATTGTAACCAAAAAGTGCAGATAATTTCAAACCAAAATCTTTTGATTTAATAGCGTCTCCATTAAGGCTTATTTCAAAACCTTTATTTGTCATTTTGCCATTATTAATTGTATATGTGTTGTAACCGAATCCTTCTGTAGGTACACCCATAGTATTTGCAAGGAGGTCTTTACCCTGTTTATTATAAACATCAACACTACCACTAAGTTTGTTGTCAAACAGAGCAAAATCAACTCCCACATTTGTAGTTATTGTTTTCTCCCAGCATAACTTAGGGTTTGGGCGTCCGCTTACAACAGCATAGGTACCTCCGACAGTACTGCTTGTATAATAATTTGCCGTTAGATATGGAGCAGAATTCTTTGCAATATTACCCCCAATGCCATAACTGGTTCTGAGTTTAAGCATATTTACATAAGGGATATTAAGGAATGGTTCTTTATCAAGATTCCATACAGCACCAACTGACCATGTAGGTTTATTCTGATATTTGGAATTGGTACCCCAAAGATTTGAACGGTCCCAGCGTAAACTGCCAGTTAATGTGTATGTGTTTTTATATGTATAAGCAGCATTGCCATAAAGAGAAACATATCTGTTTATAAGTTCCCGTTGGTATTTATATTCTGCATTACTGATATATCCATAACTATATACACCATAATAGTAAGTATTTATTAGAGATGCTTCATCTATGGTTGAATATGATAACATTTCCGGGTCGTAATTAAATAATTTATTGGCGTTATACTCCACTTCATTATTGCGTACCTCAAAACCCGCAATTGCAGTAATTTCATGAACATCTTTGAACTTTTTATTGAAATCAAACTGTTGCCTGAAATTATATGCGTTTGTTTTATTTACTCTGTTTGTATAGATATCTCCGTAAGGTATATTGAAGACCGTTTTACCTGTAGTATAATTATAAGAAGCAAATTCATTAACCAATGATCGGGTTGAATAAGAGTTCTTGTCTGAAATAAGGGAATAATCATAATTACCATATTCATTCTGGAAAGCAACGCTGTATTTCAGCCAGTCGTTAAATTTTATTACTGCGCGAACATAAGTACGGTTACTGAAATCTTTTGTTTTTGCAATGTTTTTACTAATCTCATCAAGTGGTGTTATATCCATACTATATAGACCGTAGGTTGTAAGAGTATTTTGATCATCAAGACTGTATCTGTCAGCAGCTGTATTTGTTATTGCATCCCCGTTGTCATCAACAAGGCCATCATAAGCAAGATAGTTGTATCCGGGGGATAACAAATCAAAAGTCTGAGTGGATCCATCAGCAATGTTTGTATATGTTCCCAGATCAAGTTGTAACCAATCGCGGATATTAGTCGTATTGTTTAAATTAATGCCATATGATTCATTTTCTGAATATTTATCTTCAAGCCTGTTGTTTTTATAAGTTAATGAAGCCTGAAATGAATTCTTGTCGGTTGCTTTGCCAACACTTGCATTGTATTGTTGTGTAAAGGCATCTCTTTTACCATATTTGGCAACATCATCAAAATACCTGTATCCTTTTGATGAGAGATCCGCTAATGTGCTCTGTAATTCATTCTGTGTAATATTACCGGCATAGTAATTAAGCCATGCTTTTATTCCGCTTGAGGGATATACTGAATTATCAAGATAATTCTGAGCATATGTTGCAGCAGTTGAAAGAGTCAGATTGGGGTTTGTCTCTGCCCATTCTGTTTCAAGATCAACAATTGTTGAGGCATCAGCCAGATTACCCTTATAATTATTTACAGGTGTGAGAGTCCAAGTATTTGAAAACGACACAGTCGGAGTTCCTTTTGCTGCTTTTTTTGTAACTATAACAACTACACCATTGGCAGCACGAGCTCCATAAATAGATGCTGCAGCTGCATCTTTCAGAACAGTGATGCTTTCAATATCTTCTATGTTTAAAGATGGGATGCTCTCTTCAAGAGAGCCTGTATAGGAGTATCGGGTATCTTCAACCGGGAAACCATCAATAACATATAAAGGCATAGCATCACCATTCATTGTTGTAACTCCACGTATAAGACCATCGTTATAACCTGCAATTTTCCCTTCCATTATAGAACTTACCGAGCTCAGACGTTTATCAGCCCAATCAGTGCTAGACACTTTTGTAATTGCCCCTGTTGCGCGTTCTTTGGAAATAGTTTGATAACCTGTAACAACTACTTCATCAAGCAATTTTAATTCCGGGATTAACTGCACAGTGATAGTACTGCCGCTTACTGCTAATTCTTTTGTAGTGTATCCTACAAAAGTAAAAACAAGCGTGTCTCCAA
>JGI20214J51088_10003759_pt1 | contig 10004 bp, 10 predicted proteins | sample WetSurMetagenome_FD_51088 | JGI IMG/M metagenome (IMG submission 51088) | reverse complement strand
CTCTCAGCGTGCCGGAGTGGTGAAATTGGTAGACGCGCTGGACTCAAAATCCAGTGAGCGCAAGCTCATGTCGGTTCGATTCCGACCTCCGGCACCAACAAAATCGAGGTTCTCCGAAGGTACAATCCGTGAGACCCTTTATTATAAAGGCTTTCGGCCTCATTAATGGTCGAAAGCCTTTTCTGTCTCGGCTTTCCAAAGCTACTACATTGCGTCTTTGACGGATTGGTCAACAGTTTGGTCAACATTTGACAAGTAGCCCTGAAGTCGTTTGACGGCTCCACGGGTATCTTCCAGGTCCACGGTGTTGTACCGGTCGAACATCTCCCTCGGCGAGTGTCCAGTCACTGCCATGATTACGGATTCGGCAACCCCCGCTTTCCTCATATTTGTGTTGAAGGTACGCCTGATGTCGTGAAAGACAAAACCGTCCTTGGCAAATCGGCCGTAGGTTATTCCTGCGCCTTTGCAGGCTTTCTTAAGAGCTGCCCGAATATCCACCACAGGTCCTCCCCTGTGCAGAAATACATGACTGTCTTGAATGGATCTTGGAAGCGATTTCATGACTTCCAGAAGCTCATCGCAGATGGGGATCGTTNTCGGTTCCTTGTCCTTGGTATCGGAAGCCTCAAGCCGGATAAGGCGGTTCTTGAAGTCCACCTTGTCCCAGGTGAGATGTAGAATTTCGCCTTTGCGCATGCCTGTGTAGTATGCGGCGGCCAAAATCCCTTTCAAATGTCTTGAGGCACTGACCATGAGGCTTTGGAACTCCGGCGGGGCAAGAACTCTCTTGCGTGCATTCATGTTACGCTTAAGCAGTTTTTTGATTACCAATTGTGGAAAGGGGTTTGCGGAGTGAGAGGATTGCGATATGACTTCTCAAAGGATGACCCAAGGCGGTGACTTTTGAGCATGCGTTGATGCTTTAATCGAGTGGGCCGGTGTTTACAACTCCGCTTTTTACCATAGTTGCGATGTCATCTTCAGCGTAGCCAAGATCGAGAAGGACCTCGCGAGTGTGCTGTCCCAGGAGGGGCGAGGGCCGCTGGATCGCCCCCGGGTTCATACTGAGCGTGAAAGGCACATTCAGCATCCTCACGGGACCCGCCTTGGGATGAGTTACGTCTACTACCATCTGGTTCTCAAGTACCTGCGGATGAATGAAGACTTCCTCCCTATGAAGCACCGGACTGTGGGGCACATCTGCATTAGTAAGAGGCTCAAACCATTCGACCCGATTTTTTGTCAAGAAAGCTTGTTCGAGTCTGCTATGGATATAGCCACCCTCCTGAAACCTTTTTAGAGGTGAATCAAATCGCGGGTCATCGGCCATAGCAGTCAATCCTAAGACATGACATAGTGATTTCCATTGCTGATTCGTCATTGCGACCGGCACGATATACTTGCCATCCTTGCATCTGCAGGGCGTGTGATAATCCCATAGCTCTTCTCGGAAGTCGTCCTTCAGCGGCCTTCCAAGCTCCCTTTCGCCGCAAACCATGTCGGGAAGCTGCATAAAAAGCGTCTGGGAAAAAAGAGTACTGTCAACTTGCTGCCCATATCCATGCTTTTCTCTTGCGAAAAGAGCAAGTGTAACGGCGTATGCAAGCATCATCATGGTCGAGCAATCAGAGACCCATATTCCTGAAACCATAGGTCTCGCGTCGGGCCCGCAAAAACGCATTGCACCGCCAAGGGACTGCAGAACAACGTCGTAGGCACGCTGGGCAGAATAGGGGCCTTTCTTTCCGTACGGCGTCATGGAAACATAAATCAAGTCGGGCTTTATCTCTCTAAGGTTGGCATATCCGATTTCAAGGCGCTCCGCTACACCGGGCCGGAAATTGTGCAAGAACACGTCCGATCTCTCGACTAATTTCAAGAGGATTTCCTTGCCTCTGTCTGCTTTGAGATTCAGGGCAATGCCGCGCTTGCTTCTGTTGATAGCGAGAAAGCCCCTTTCCTCACCGTTGATGGGGGCATTGGCAAAATACCCTCTTGCCTGATCTCCCTCAATAGGCTCCACCTTGATGACATCAGCTCCCTGATCCCCCAAAAGCATGCTTGCGCCAGGTCCTGCCCATCCCTGGGATATATCTAGTACAGTGATACCGGCCAAGGGGCCTTTCGGTTTACTCTTTGGTTCAGTTTGCATGGCTTGCCCTCAGTGCTTTCTTCATAATTTTACCAGTCTGGTTACGGGGAAGGTCATCAACGAACTCAACGTATTTCGGAATCTTATAATCGGCCAAATGNTGCTTACAGTGTTCCTGGATGTCATCAACAGTCATCGTATCGCCTTTTCTCAAGATCACGTAAGCTTTGACCACCTCGCCGAAGACTTTATCCGGTACCCCTATCACCGCAGTTTCAGCCACCTTGGGATTCCTGGAAATCGCATTTTCTACCTCTACGCTGTAAATGTTCTCGCCACCCCTGTTGATCATGTCTTTGATCCTGTCCAGGATGTACACGTAGCCGTTTTCATCGATCTTTCCGAAATCACCAGTATGAAGCCATCCGTCACGAATAGCCTCTCTCGTGCCTTCCGGATTATTCCAATATCCAAGTACAATCTTTGGCCCTTTGATCAGAATTTCACCTGGAGCGCCCGGACCGCAGGATGAGCCATTCTTGTCCACGATACGTACTTCCTCAACCGGTACGACGCGGCCCACAGCCGACATCTGGTCAGCCATCTCCTCATGGTCGAGGATGAAATCCAGGGTGTGAGTTTCTGTCAAACCAAAGGTGTCCACAAATCGCGCCCATGGCATTTTCTTTCGGAGCAGGTCGAAGGTCTCTTTTGATTTCGGCGCCCCTCCGGTTATCCCGACTCTAAAAGATGTCAAATCATAGCGGTCAAAATCAGGATGATTTGCGAGTAACCAGTAAATCGTGGGAACATGGACCATGAGGGAGATTCGCTCGCTTTGAATAATTTCGAGTACCTTTTCGGTTTTGAACTTCCTCATGTAGAGGCACGGAACTTTCATGTAGATCGCAGCAAAGCTCGTCATGATCGTCCCGGCCGCATGAAACATAGGGAGGACATTAAGCATCCTGTCTGTCTCAGGATTGGATTCGAATATGTCATCAATAAGCATACAGGCAAGGACGATTCCTCGATGGGTCTGCATAGCTCCTTTTGGGTATCCCGTCGTGCCAGAGGTATACATCAACATGGCCACATCTTCCTCTTTTAGCTCTACCACGGTCGGCTTCTCCACCGGTTCATCAAGGAGCGCGGAAAATGGCAGCGTGCTTTGCGGGATTTCAGATCCTCTTACAAAGAAGTGTTTCACCGATGCTAATTGGTGTCTGAATGGCGCGAGAACCTCCCAGAAAATATCATCCATGAGCAGGATGCTGGACTCTGAGTTATTGATCTCATAAACGAGTTCCTCTCCTGAGAAGCGGTTATTTAAAGGGACTGCAATTCCCCCGAATGATGTGATGCCAAAAAAACTTAATGGATACTCGATGTCCGTTTCCATCAGAATGGCTATCCTGTCGCCTTTCTTAGCGCCAAAGCGATTNTGCAACGCTCGGGAAAGCCTCTCTACCTTTTCTCCGAACTGACCGAATGTCCATCTCCTGTCTCCGCTGACGAGCCCTTCTTTTTGAGGGGATTCAGTCACCGTCCTGTGTAGAAGCGCCGCTAAATTCCTAGGACGCCCCTTTAACAATCGAAGGATGTCATCCCCTATCTTCTCCTCAGTTATCCGGTTCCGTTTTAGCCGATAAGCAGTCATCATCTTTTGATCTCCCTCGCTAAGCGAGATCAGCCTAGGAAGATTTTAGTATTCAAAGATAGCCCTTTCACTTCATCATGGCAGGAAGCCACAAAGTAAGGGCAGGAAAAGCAAGCAGAAGCNCCATAACGACCATGTCACAGATCAAGAAAGGAAAGACGCTCTTATAGATGTCCGCAGTGCTCACATCATCGGGGAGTACACCCTTGATGACAAAGAGGCTCATCCCAAAGGGTGGGGTTTTGCCTGCCATCTCGACGTTAATAAGAAGCATGATTGTGAAAACCATGTCATTGAAGCCGATTGTTCGTATGATAGGCATGAAAATTGGAAGCGTGATCATTAGTATGGAAAGCTGATCCATAAAACAGCCCAAAATCATCACCAGAATCTGCATGCAGATCACCAGCATGACAGGGCTTACATGGATTCCTACGGTCATTTCAGTGATGGTACTACCCGCTCCACTAAAGGCAAGGATCTGGCTGAAAGCGGTCGAGCCAACAAGAATGAAAAAAATCATTGCCGTTGTTTGCAGGGTTCCGTCTAGTGCCTTTTTCAGAACTGCCCAACTCAATTGTCTGTACAGGGCGGCCAACACCATGGTGCCCGCTGCTCCCAAAGCAGCAGCTTCCGAAGGAGTGCAAACCCCTATGTATATTGTTACGGTCACCAAAAAAACGATAAGCGCCATGGGCAGTACATTGGTCGCTATAGAAAGGGCTTTCTTCGAAACGCTTTTCGCCTGCACTTCATAGGGAGCGGCGTGCTCAGGTCTTAATGTGCATACAAGGGCAATGTAACCCCCATAGACGACCATCAAAAGAATGCCCGGAACAATGCATCCAATCAGATAATTGCCCACTGACACATTGGCCAAACTGGCAATGAGTACGCCCATGGCTGTTGGGGGGATAACCATGGCTAGGCTGCCGCATGTGACAATAGGGCCGATGCTCATGAATTTGCTGTATCCATATTTGCGCATTTCTGGGAACAGAAGTTTACCGTGAAGCGCTGTAGATGCTAATGCGGACCCGCAAAGAGCTCCTACAATGCCTCCTGATCCGATCGCAAGCAAGGCGAGTCTCCCTGGTAGTCGCCCAAGAAGCTCATTCATCGTGTCGATCGCTAGGAGCCCGATTCGGGTTGCGAACATCAGTTCGCCCATAACAATGAAAAGAGGAACCGGCAGCAGCGTAAAGGACATGACCGACTGCATGGAGCTGTAAATGAGTTGATGAAGTCCGGCATCACCGCCGAGGTAAATCGCAGATCCTGTTAAGCTCATTACGAGAAATGCAAAGGCCACTGGCATGCCTATGGCCATGAGCATAAACTGGCCACCAAACATGATAGCGAGAACCATCCACCATTCCATAATGTTGACCTTCTACCCTTCGCTTTTCAGCGGAGCATCGGGAGATCTCCACCTTTGATAATAGGTGTATGTCTGCCTTGCAAATTCGATGGCAAGAAGCAAAGAACAAACGCATATAACAAAAGAAAAGTAGTACTTAGGCACTTTCAGAAACTTGAAAATGTGCGTGCCCCGCTCGTAGCTGTAGAGAGTGGCCACGCCTCCGTAATAGGCGAAAATCAAACAGCCCAGCGATGCGATTGCGGATGAGATGGTATTAAGGAGACTCTGCACCAAAGGTTTGAAAAAGCTGGATATGAAATCGACTCTGACGTGGCTCCCGACTCTCAGACACCACACGGAGGCAAAAAAGGTAATCCCAACCAGGCAATATTCATTGACTTCTACGACCCACGGCAAAGCCATGCTTTTGAAGATCATGCGCAGGACAACGTCGACGACCACGGAGCAAATCGTGAATAATAGCAAGGCTCCCGCTACAACCCAGAATCCTAAAGCAATCTTGTCGATGAAAGTGCCGACCGTTCTGAATACACTCATAGGAATGCCTCCCCAAAGGGTCTAATACGCGAGGGAGAAACTGAGTACCCCTTATAAAGCAGTGACCCGTGATTGTGGGTTGCACTGTGCTTTTCGAGATCCGCTATTTTCGAATCATTGCCTCCATTTTGGCCCCAGTTTGGGGGCAGGCTTCCTTGACCATTTTCCAGGCGGCATCGTTGGCCATCTTGAGATATGCTTCGGAGTCTTCAACGGTGATTAGTTCTTTGCCCTTTTCCTCTTTCAAAATCTTGAACGCCTTTTTCTCGTACCCCTCGTAATAGCCAACCATCTCAGTTTCCATCCAGAGGACATTATCCATGACAATCTTCTTTAGATTGTCGGGCAGACTTTTCCACGCATCCAGGTTCATATGTGCAACCGTATTCATCTCGTAGAACCCAGGCGAGATAACGTATTTAAAAATGGATTCCCATCCATAGGAGAGAGGGCCGTCAACAGGCCAAGCGAAAGCGTCAGCAACACCCCGCTCCATAACACTGAAGACTTCGGAAAAGGATGTATTCATGGGGCTGGCTCCCAGCGCCTTTACAAAGGGCTCGTATCCGGGATTGCTTCGAATTCGCTTCCCATTGAAATCAGAGATCTTTCTCAGGGGTTTGTTGCTGAAGAAATAGAAGTGACCCGGATAGCTGAATCGGCCAAGATACTTCACATTGAGTTTTTCTTGGTGGATCTTATCCATCATGTCATAGAACCCAACCTGTCGCTCTGCCAAGGGGGGAATTGTTCCATATTGAAAAGCAAGGGCTTCCTTCAGGTCTCCGATATAGTACGCACTGCAAGTCGCAACGAGTTGAACAACACCTGTTCGCACGGCCTGAATCTGTTCAAATGAAGGAATGGCTTCAGGNCCGCCTACCAGTTGTATCTTCAGTTCGCCTTTGGATTGCTCCTGAACACGCTCGATGAATTTTAAGAAGTAATAGAGATGATGATCTGTCTTGGGAAGGAAGGAGACACACTTCAAGGTAATCGGCGAGGCGGCGTTAGAAACTGGCACAAACACCAATGCGCACAAAATGGAGCACGCAACAATTGCCAAACCAAACCATTTCTTTTCCATCCTGTTCCTCCTGCAGTAGGGTTTAAAAGGACCTTGCTGGCCAAAATCAAACGTTCCCAATTCTCCTGTCTGCCTAGGGCCACTGGGGAGACCGAACCTTAACGTAGGCCGGTCTACAACTCGCCCCATGTGCTTGCTACCTAACAAAAGAGCTAAATGGAGTCAATAGAAAAAATTCATATCTGGTCCGGTATGGTTCTTATATGAGTCAGTAGATATATTTAACGTAATTAAGGATATTAAAACATAATAGAATGGTCGCACTTCGGTGGGGAAAAAGAGTTTTCAAGGACGCTAGAAAAGCGGGACAAGAAGGTCATTGCAGAAACATTCGATTATACACGAATGGCGATTCGAATATTTTCGAGGGTTTGAAGCACCTTGAAAGAGAACGTCTTTCTTGCATCGTAATAGATGAGATCACCCTTCTTTAGATCATATGAATTGCTTTCATACTCGAAGGTGCAAGCTCCTTTGAGTATGTATACCCAGTGGTAGGCCTTGTCTTGGGTTGGATTAATGCCCGCACCCGGATCACCTCTGTAGTGGTTTACGAGGATGTTGCTTGAAATCTGACCATAGGGAGAGAGGATGGTTATTTCAAAATCTTCTCCTGTGATCTTTCTGAGGGCTGAACTGTTCTGCAGGAGGAAATCGCCCCTGTTATCCGCCAGGAACTCATGTATCGGTTTCCTACACACATGCGATATTTCAGCCAGCAACTCAACAGAGGGAGATTTCGCTCCTGTTTCGATTCGTTGTAAAGTGGCTTTGCTGGCACCTATCTGTTTTGCAAATCGCTCTATGCTCAGTCCAAGGAGTTGGCGCTCGCTTCGAATTTTCTCACCTAGGATCCTTCTATCCATAGATCGGCTCCAGCGAGGTATTCAGGGATTTCGGTTTGCCTCTTACGTCAGGTCGAATGAAGACCCTGTAAGAGGAACAGCGGTGGGATTATAGGCCCATTTGCTTTCTAGCTCAAGCCTTGCTTTGACTCGTAGGGCCCAATAAATCAAACTTGGTGGCATCGGATTCGAAGTTTTCCGGTAATTGGTATAAGGAGCTGCTTTTTCATTTTCTCGTTGCCTTGGATTATTTTTAATGTGTAAATTCATATAGTTAGATGCACTCAAAATCCAGTGGTCCTCGCGACCATGTCGGTTCGATTCCGACCTCCGCACCGACAAAAAGCTAAACCGTAAAGGGGTTATGGGTTGACCATAATCCCTTTTGCGGTAACAGGCGTTTACATGGATTTTAGCCGTTTTTAGCCGGTGTTGCGGCTCGTATGGCAGAAATCTGCCAGGAATTCTCTGTGCGTTATTTAGCGACAATTTTCGATTACAAAAAAATTGTATCCCACCGCTGTCGATGTTATGGTGCGGGCGATCGCCGGAAGCCACCGTTATCCTTAATTTGGAGCGCACCATGAAATGCATTCTGATATTGGTGGTAGCTTTCATGCTCGCCGCATGCGGCAGTACTGGCGTAGTCCCCAAAGGCGACGGAACCTACACGATTAGTAAAGAAATTTCAAAAACGTTTTCCGGTTCACCGGATAGTGTGAGGGAGGACTTATATCAAGAGGCCGCCAATCTTTGTGGTGGAGAGCAAAAAGCGGTCGAGACACTCAAGCTGGAAGTCACCCCGGCTTCTGGTTTTACTAAACCGGGCAACGTCTTCTTAGAGTTCCGATGCAAGTAAGCTTTATTGATCCGATGTGTCGCCTACCTTTCGATTAAGAATCCATTATATTTCGTAGTGATATTCGAACGTGGTGAAGTGCTTTTTCCAAGGATGGCGAGGCACGGAAGGCTTTTAAGGCCAGGATTGGTGCCGAGGTTTTTTCGGGAATAATCTGTCCTCAAATCCAGCGGTACTTAGTACCATATCGGTTCGATTCCAACCTCCGGCACCATCGGATATCAGGGGCAAGCGCCATTGCGCTTGCCCTTTTTCTTACTGGCTTGAAAAATGTGCCTCAAGGATATGCGGTGTTTGGCCTTGACACAAAAGAGCCGAAGCCCCTATACTCCTTGCCTCTTAAAGAAATTTCCAACGGTCTAGTTGAGGTAAGAAATGAAAAAGATTCGTGTGATTCAGTACGGCCTTGGCCCGATCGGATGCTCGACGGCGCGCGCCATTCTCTCCAGGGACAACCTCAAACTGGTGGGCGCCGTGGATGTTGACCCCGCGAAAGCGGGAAAAGACCTGGGCCACCTGCTGGACGGCAAGAAACTGGGCCTGAAGGTAGTGAAGACCGTGGCCGAGGCCCTGGCCAAGACCAAGGCGGACGTGGTGATGCACACCACCAACTCCTATTTTGACCTGTTCAAGGGGCAGATCCTGGAAATCCTCAAAGCCGGGCTGGACATCGTCTCCACATCGGAAGAGCTCTCTTTCCCCTGGCTGGCCCACCCCAGGGAGGCTAAGGCAATTGACGCAGCCGCCAAGAAGGCCGGCAAGACAGTGCTCGCCACGGGGGTCAATCCCGGTTTCCTGATGGACTCGCTGCCGCTGTTTCTCACGGCGATTTCCGAGCGGGTGGACAGGATTGAAATTTCACGGATTCAAAACGCCTCGCTTCGGCGGGGACCGTTCCAGAAGAAGATCGGCTCCGGCTTGACCAAGGATCAATTCAAGGCTGCCATGGCTCAGGGCCGCATGGCCCACGTGGGCCTGGTCCAGTCGGTGGGGATGATTTTCGACACCCTGGGCAAGAAGCTCGTCAAATACGAAGAAAAGATCGATCCCGTGCTCGCGCAGAAGGCGATCAAGACGGACTTCTTCGAGGTGGAGCCGGGACAGCCCTGCGGGCTGAACCAGGTGGCGCGCGCATACGATGAAAAAGGGGAGTTCCTTACTCTCACCTTCATCGCGGCGCTCGATTCTAACGTGGACGAGGACCGGATCAAGATCAGCGGCCAACCTAACCTCAACGTGGTTCTCAAGGGCACCCACGGAGACGTGGCCACCCGGTCGATTGCGGTCAACGCCATCCGGCGAGTCAAGGAGGCGGCCCCGGGTCTGGTAACCATGCGCGACCTGCCTATTGTGACGATCGGATAGGGCGGCTTGGAAGGAGGTCAGTGCCTGATATGGACATAACGGACTGGATTATCAGAGCTGCGATCTTCGGTGTGCTGGCTGCTGTAGTGATCGGCACCTTTCAGAACCTCTACACTGCCATCAAGAACAGAGGAAAGAAGTAAACTGCCGTCGGCTGAAGCTGAAAGTTCTA
>JGI20214J51088_10003758_pt1 | contig 10005 bp, 10 predicted proteins | sample WetSurMetagenome_FD_51088 | JGI IMG/M metagenome (IMG submission 51088) | reverse complement strand
ATCGCAGACGACGGTCTTTTTCGCGCACTCCGCGCCGTAAAGCTTTAAAATCCGTTCGATATGCGACGGCGAGATCACGGTAACCACGTCGCAGGCGCGCAGAGGAGCCGCCATCTTGCGCAGTTGATCGGGCTGGGCTCGCAGCAGATCGCTGCCCCAGAAGGAACAGGCCCAGCGGGCACGCGGATAACGCCGCTTCATCGCGTACCCAAGCGCCAGATCGCGCTGCGACAGGTAATGGTTATGGATCGCGTCGAACGGACCGAGCTTTCGGAGCGCCTGCGCGTTCGCGCGGATACGCGCCCACATACGAAGCCGCGGGATATGGCGGACGATGGTCAGGCGGTGCGTATCACGATACACCGTCACGCCGTGCTCCCGATACCAAGCATCAAACTTGCCCGCCTGTTCCCAGATCGGGAAAATAACAACCTCCCAGCCGTCGGGCAGAAGCACGTGCTCTGCGTACCGTTTGGTATACACGTTGTCGATATCGGCAATCAGTAGAATCCTTGGGTTCATGCGCGGCCTCCGATCTTGAGCGCGCCCATTCCCTCGCGAAGAAGCTGGCGGAGCGTGTGCCAGAGGATTCCGATTTCGTTACGGAACAGGTAAAGCGCAAGCGCGTAGACGACGCCTAAAACGCCGTACTTCCAAAAATCCGACGCTGCCAGCAGATAATTCGCGGTCGAGGCCGCGAGCATCAACCCTATAGTATAGACTACGTAGCGGTAGTCGCGGATGGCCTTGAAATAATGCTGCCCGATTATCGTGCGCAGCGTCACTGCGACGACAGCGGCCGCGGCGGACGCGATTGCAGCGCCGGACGCGCCCAGCACGGGAATGAGCGCGTAACATATCGCGATATTCAAGAGTACCGATATCGCAAACACGATCGTGCCCCAGTAGGTTTTCTTTCGGATGCCAATTCCCATATCCGTAGTCTCGCCGAGGCAGTAACAGATCGGCCCGAGAAACAGAAAAGGAAAAAAGATGGCCGAACCCCGGTATGCCGGCCCCAGCAGCAGGAACACCAGCGCCTGCAGCAGCGTGATCGTCAGCCCGAAGCCCGTGAGCAGGCAGGCCATCACCCGGTGCACGGTGTAAAAGCGCGCGGTTTCACCCTTTTGATAGTTCTCATACACATAGGGCGCCCAATAGGTGTTGAAGCCCGCCTGTATCACATTGACGGTCGCCGCCATCCCCATTGCGGCGGTGAAAATGCCAACGCTTGCGATATCCAGCATGTTCCGCAGCATCACCGAACTCATCGATGTGTTCATCCAGCCGATGATGGTAACGGGAATCAGCGGCGCGGCAAACGCGGAAACCTCTTTCACAAACGGCTTGTCGATCTGACTTTGAAAGCGGAAGTTGAAACTCTTGCGCTGGATGAACAGAAACACCAATGTAAACGTGCTCATCAGCAGGGTGAGGAGAAGAATGGCGGGTTTGGCGGAGGACGAGGAGAAGCCGACCGCAAGATAGGCAATTTTCGTGAGCAATACCTGAAGCACTCCCTGCAGGGTGTAGAGCTTCGGGTTCTGCTCCATGCGGTAGATCAGCGAGAGGTAGCGAAAGATCACCGTGAAAAAACTGAACAGAAACAGGCATACGAACACGCCGAAATCTGGCGTTACCATCACTTGCTCGCTGATAAACCGCCAACCGAATAAAAGCAGCAGCGCGGAAACGAGGCTGAACGCAAGCGATGTGGTGAGGCAGAACGTTAAAAGCGATGCGCGGCTGGCTTTGCCCGGCGGCTCCAGGAAGAAGCGTACGAACGCCTGATCCAGCCCCAGATAGCATAAAGCTCCAAACAGCGCCGCATAGTTGCTGAACATGCCGATCTTTCCGAGTTCGTCGGGGATGAACAGGCGCGTAGCGATCGGCGTGGCAATAAAACTGATGATAAAGGCGATCCAGGAGGTCATGGAAAAACCGACGACGTTTTTGAGAAAATGCTTTTTGGATGGCTCCATGCTACGCATCATCCTTTTGCGACTTTTTGGGGAGCGTTACGGTAAACCGCGTGACGTCTTCGCCGCTTTCGCAGATGATGGCGCCGCCGCAGGGTTCCAGCGTGCTTTGGACGATGGATAGCCCCATGCCTCGGTTTTCACCCTTCGTACTGACGCCCGCCTCGAAGATCGAATCCCTGAGTTCCTCGGGGATCGCCGCTCCGTTGTTCTCGATCGTAAACAGGTACGAGCGGATATTCTCCTCGATGGCCAGGCGGATTCGCGGCTTGGCTGCCTCCTTCGCCGCGTCCATCGCGTTGTCTATCAGGTTGCCGAGCACCCGGCACAGCTCCCACGCGGGCATCGGCAGCCCAGCCAGCGGGCTTCTGATATCCAGCTGCAGCTCGATATGCTCCTGCGCGCATGCGCCGGCTTTTACCTTTAACAGCGCGTTTACCGCCGTGGACTGCGTGGACAGAAAGTTCGATACCTCGCGGATATCCCCGTAGACCTTCTCCAGATAGTCCGTAGCTTCGGCGTACTCGTTCATCTCCATCAGGCTGTAAACGACCTGCAAATGGTTAAGGAAATCGTGCCGCTGGGCGCGGAGGGTGTGGTTCAAGTCGTCCATCTGCGTATTGGTTTGCTCCAGATCAAGGATCAGCCGCTGCCGCCTGCGGGTCAACAGCGCCTCGCGGATATCCAAAAACGCGCCCCAACTGGCCATCAGCCCGCCGAGAACAGCGATCCACAGGACAAACTTCTGGTTCTGCAGGTTGATGCCCGTAAGCAGCGTATAGACGATAAACCCAACGAGCACGGCGATTTCGGATACGTTGACGACGACGGAATACAGCGACGCCTTGAGGATGTCGATCTGTTTGGTCGGCTTTCTTCGGTTCACGTCTTTTTCTCCCTCCCGAACCTGTGCTCCAGACGCGCCTTCAGCTTCGCCTCGCTGCCCTGATCGCTGGGCCGGTAATAGACGCGGTTCTCGTAGCCCTTGGGCATATAAGTCTGTTTTACGAAATGTTCGGGAAATATATGCGGATATTGATAATCGGTGTTCTTCTCGTTTTGCGGGGTATAGCTCTGATCGCGCAGAGGTTCGGGCACAGCGGAGAAATCGCCGTTTTGCGCGTCCGCTTCGGCTTCGCCCAGCGCTTCGACCACGCTGTTGCTCTTTTCTGCCATGCAGATGGCGAGGATCGCCTGCGCGATGGGGATGCGCGCTTCGGGCATACCGACGGTCTCCAGCGCGTTGGACGCCGCGTGCGCCTGCAGCATCACCGCGGGGTCGGCAAGCCCCACGTCCTCGCTCGCGTGCACGATCATCCGGCGCACGATCAGCCGGGGATCGACGCCCGCATAGATCAGCCGCGCGTACCATAAAAGCGCCGCGTCCGGATCGCTGCCGCGCATACTCTTGATAAATGCCGAGATCATGTCGTAGTACAGGGATTCATCGAGCTTCAGGATCGGCTTTTGCACGCTCTCCTGCGCCACAGAAAGCGTGATATGCTTGACGGCGTCTTTATCTTCCTGCGTGGTAAGGAACGCGAGCTCCAGCGCGGAGAGCGCGGTGCGCACGTCGCCGTTGGACATCCGCGCGATATAGCGCAGAGCGCCGTCCTCTAAAAGTACGGAGTAGCGCCCGTACCCGCGCTCCTTGTCCCGAAGCGCGCGTTCCAGCGCGGTCAGGATATCGTCTGCGGTCAGGGGTTTAAAAGCGAATACGCGGCAGCGACTGACGATGGCGGGCGTCATGCTGGCCATCGGGTTTTCCGTGGTGGAGCCGATAAAGCGAATCAGGCCGCTTTCAATCGCGGGGAGAATGGAATCGCTCTGTGCCTTGGACCAGCGGTGGCATTCGTCCAGCAGCAGGTAGGTTGCCTTACCCTGGCGGGTTCGCCGCTCGTCGGCCTCCTTGAGCACCTTGCGTACGTCCGCAACGCCGCTGGTGACGGCATTCAATTTTACGAACTCGCTGCCCGTCATCCCCGCGATGATATGCGCAAGCGAGGTTTTACCGCTGCCAGGCGGGCCCCAGAAGATGCTGGACTGCAGCTTGTCCGCCATGATGGCGCGGCGAAGCAGCCGGCCTTCGCCCACCAGATCCTCCTGGCCTACAAACTCCTCAAGCGTCCTCGGGCGCATGCGGTCGGCAAGCGGGGACTGCGTCGGGTGGTCTTCGATTGTACTCCACAGCGTTTGCTGATCAAAGCTTTTCATGGAGTGATGAAAAGGGTGGGATCCGTTCCGGCGGGGTAGACGACCTGTTTCTGATTGCCGCTCCCGATCGTATACTCGTACTGCAGCGAACCGTTTGTATCATAATATCCCGTATCGGTGCTCCAGCCGGTGATTACGAGGCTCAGATAGGCCAAATTCGGGTAAGCGGACGGCGCGAAGAAGTTGAACATTCCTGCTGGGTGTATTCGTCCGGATACATCGCCAGATCATAGGTGCCGTAGAGCGTATAAAGATCGCCGGTCGTGCTCATCTGGATGGGATGCATGGCCGAGTCGAGTCCCCGGAGGAAAAACCGCACCTGCGTTATATCCATATCCGAGTTGTTTTTAAGGCTGATATGCGGCTTGCCGCTTCGGATATCGAGCGTTTTCACGCTCACCGCGCGGTAGAGGGAGCCGACGTTTACGTTAAGCGTTATGGTGTACCCGCCCTCCTCGGTCGTTCCGGTGATCGTAGTGCGGCCCCAATATTTCTTGCCCTCGACTTTGACCGTGGTAGTGTCTCCGGATACATCCGCGATGCTTGGATCCTCAGACACCCAGGTCATGTTATGGTTGGTGGCGTCGGAAGGCACAAGGTTGACCGTAACGTGGCCGTAATACCCCTGGCCGACGCGGATATCGGAACGCGGATAGGTGACACCGGTCACGGGTACCAGCACTTGGATCGTCGTTGTATCGCTTTTTTTGCTTCCGTCGACGGTGGTCACGGTCACGGTCGTCGTACCGCCTTTGAGCGCGGTGACCAAACCGTTTGCATCCACCGAGGCGATTTTCTTGCTGCCCACTTTGTATGTTACCGCCTGGTTGGAGGTGGTGGAAGGTAAAACTGTCTGGCTGAGTTGTACGCTTCCGCCGAGGACGACGTCGTAGGTCTCCTGGCCAAATTCCACGCCGGTTGCGAGTTTGAGCACGGTGACCGGCACGGCGAACGTGGCGTTTGCGTTATCCTTGCAGGCCGCCGTGATCACGGTTTCGCCGAGCCGCACGCCGGTGACGACCCCGCGGCTTGAAACAGTGGCTATGCTCTCGTCGGCTGATGCCCATAGAACGGTTTTATCGTCGGTGTCCGCCGGGGAAACGCTCGCCTTAAGCGTTGCGTTTTTACCTTCGGCCAGAGTCAGCGAAACGGGGGAAACCGTCACGCTTTCGGGAGGCTGGTTGACGGTAATTCGGGTTTTATCCGTCGCTTTGCCGTCCAGCGACGCCGCCGTAATGGTCGCATGGCCGCGGCCGACGCCCGTTACCAGCCCGTCTGCTGTGACCGTGAAAATGGATTCGTCGGACGAGGTAAAGACAACGCCCTGCAGTGTCGCGTCTTTTGGTCCCACGTTGCCGTCAGTTGCAGCGTACCCCCGATCACCACGCTGGTTTGACCGGCGGCGATCTTGACTTCCTTCACGGGTACGATGACGGTGACGGGGATGGTTACGCTGACGGTTTCGTCGTATTTGCTGGTGGCCGTCAGTTCGCAGACGCCGGCACTCAGCGCCCGCACCTTGCCGTCCTGTTCAACGGAAGCGATGCTTTCGTCGCTGGTTGAGTAAACCACGCCTTCGCGCAGCGCGCCTTTGGGGGACACGGTCGCGTGCATCGTGATATACCGCCCGACGGAGAGGGTCAAGCTGTCGCGGTCAAAGGTCAGGGTTGCGGCATCGGCCCGGACGGCGGTCCATGCGAACAGCACGAAAAAGGTAATCAGCAGACCCGATAAGAATTTATTCATAACAAATTCCCTCCATCCGAACCAATGTTTCATCGCGTCTAATATAACATAAATCACGCGCTTTGAAAACCGCGCGCAAGCGCAATCCAAGAGGCTTCACATCCTATAACGGACGGCGGCGTTCAAATCATCCATCGAGCGCGCACATTGATTTTTTGGCAGAATCCTGTATAATTCTTCCCAGAGACCGGACCGCATACGCGATATGCCGGTTCATATAAGGCGGTGGTTTATTACCATGGAACGAAACGTGAATTATCCGATTGCGAATTTGCATGATATCACCATCCGGCTGGCCTGGGCGCAGCTGGAAATGTACGCCGACGACGTCGACCAGATTCAGGTGATCGCGTCGGGCGACGAGCATACCCTCGGCGATCTTCGCATTGCGGTGATAGAGGACAAGATACTGATCGAGCAGCCGCAGTACGGCATCACGCTGGATATTACGCACGGGCACTGGATGCAGCTGTGCGTACGCGTACCCAAGGTTTGGGATCAGGAAATTCACGCCAATACGATCAGCGGACTGATCGTCGCGCGCGGGCTGGGCGGCAGCCGTATCGAGTTGGAAACGGTCACAGGAGACCTCAAGGCGGTCAAGCTCACCGCCGGTCAGATTTCGCTGAGAACCACCACGGGGTCGATTCACGGAGATCAGCTGATGTCCGAGCGGCTGACGGGCCGATCCGTCAGCGGCGATATCGCGCTTGACGACGTCTCGGCGCAAACCTTGCGTTTCACCAGTATCAGCGGCGAAATAAACCTGAAGCTTGGATCGGAATTTGAGCAGATGGATATCCGCACGGTCTCGGGGGATTGCTCCGTCCTCACCGGCGTGGAAACGCTCCGCGTGTCCATGTGGTCTGTGAGCGGGCGCAAGACCCTGGAGGGCGTCACCCTTACGGAAGACGAAAAAGCGCCGATCCTGCGCGCAACCGGCGTATCGGGCAATTTGAAAATTATCGGCTTACGCAAATCATAGGAGGAAGAGCATGGCAAAAAATCAGTTCGGCGGATTTGGCGGCGGGGGAAACATGCAGCAGTTGATGCGGCAGGCGCAGAAACTGCAGGAACAGATGGCGAAAACGCAGCAGGAACTGGACGAGCGCGAGTATTCCGCGCAGGCCGGCGGGGGCATGGTCAGCGTTACGGCGTCGGGCAAGGGCGAGCTCAAAAAGATCACGATTAATCCCGCTTGCGTGGACCCTGACGACGTGGAGATTTTACAGGATATGGTTCTCGCGGCCGTCAACGAAGCCCTTCGCCTCGGCCAGGAAGCCAAGGAGCGCGAGCTCGGCAAGCTTTCGCCCGGCATGGGAGGCATGTTTTAATCTATGTCGAAACCGCTTGAACCCATCGCGCGGATGGTGTCTCAGCTGTCCAAGCTCCCCAGCATCGGCCAGAAGAGCGCGCAGCGGCTGGCGTACCACATCATCTCCATGGATTTGGACGATGTGCGCGAGCTTGCCTCGGCAATCTACCAGGGCCGCAAGGAGATCCGCTATTGCTCGGTGTGCGGCAATTACGCCGTTTCCGACCTGTGCGAGGTTTGCAGCGATCCCGATCGGAAGAACGGGCAGCTTTGCGTCGTGCGCGATCCGCGCGACGTTGCGGCGATCGAACGCATGCGCGATTANGAGGGNGGCTATCANGTGCTGCAAGGTACGCTCTCGCCGATGGAAGGGATCGGACCCGACGACATCCGCATCAAGGAATTGCTCGCGCGGCTTGCGGACGGGCAGATTCAGGAGGTCATTCTCGCTACCAACCCCGATATCGAGGGGGAAGCGACCGCAAGCTATATCGCGCGTCTGATCAAGCCGATGGGCGTGCTGGTAACGCGCATCGCGCACGGCGTGCCTGTGGGAAGCGATTTGGAATACACCGATGAGATTACCCTCGCCAAGGCCATGGAAGGCCGGCGGGAGATATAACGGAGGGCNCACAATGCCCCAATGGGAAATCTGGCAATGGCTGATGCTGGGGATGCTTGCGCTGCTTCTCGTTCTTGCGGCGCCGGCGCTGGTCGCGTCGCTTCGAAAGAGGGATGACCGTTCCCTCGAAGCCTCCCTGCGCGCGCTGCAGGCGTCGCTGGGCGAGGACGGCCTGCGCCAGCGCGAGGAGCTGCTTCGCACCCTGCAAACGATCAGCGACGGGCTTTCGGGGATCGTAAACCGCGGCGCGGCGCAGCAGGTAGCCCAGTTCGAGGCGATGGACGCGCGGCAGGCGCGCATGTACAATTTTACGCAGGAAAGCATGGGTAAATACGAACTGCGCATGCAGGCCATCGATAAAACGTTGGAACAGGAGCTTGCCAAGAACGAAACCCGCATTGAAAAAATGCGGGNNACGATCGAAAAATCCATCACGGATATGCGCCAGGAAAACGAGAAAAAGCTNGACGAAATGCGCAAGACCGTGGATGAAAAGCTGCAGGATACCTTGAACAAGCGCCTGACGCAGAGCTTCACCCAGGTCAGCGAGCAGTTGGAGCAGGTGTACAAATCGCTGGGCGAGATGCACCGGCTTGCCGAGGGCGTCGGAGACCTTAAGCGCGTGTTGAGCAACGTGAAACGGCGCGGTGTTTGGGGCGAAATCCAGCTTGGGAACCTCCTGGGTGAAGTGCTCACCACCTCGCAGTACGCATCCAACGTGCAGGTACGCCCGGGCGTCGTTGAGCGCGTGGAATTCGCGGTTTGCCTGCCCGGTAAAGACGATGAAAAACCAGTGTATCTGCCAATCGACAGCAAATTCCCGCAGGAGGATTTCGCGCGGCTTGCGGAGGCGAGCGATAAGGGCGACGCGGAGCAGACCGATGCCGCGCGCGCCGCGCTGATGACCGCCGTGAAGACCGAAGCCAAGCGCATCGCCACCAAGTATATCGAGCCGCCGTATACCACCGATTTCGCGATCATGTTCCTGCCGATGGAAAGCCTGTATGCCGAGGTTGTGCGCAACTCCGAGCTGGTGGAGGGTATCCAGCGGGAGCTGCGCGTGGTCATCTCGGGGCCGAGCACCTTGCTTGCCATGCTCAACAGCCTGCAGATGGGCTTCCGCACGCTGGTGATCGAAAAGCGTTCCGCGGAGGTCTGGCGGCTGCTGGGTGCGGTCAAGAACGATTTCGGGGTGTTCTCACAGGTGCTGCGAAGCACACAGGAAAAACTCGATCAGGCCAGCACCAACATCAGCAAAGCATTCGTGCGCACCCGCAGCATTGAGCGCAAGCTGCGCGGCGTGGAATCGCTGGACGCGGGCGAAACCCGAACCCTGCTGGGCGATCTGGACATCGCGGCGGAAAGCGCGGATACCATGACGGATTCCGATAACGCGGATCAGGAGTGAATCGCGTTTTCTTTAAGGAATTTATATTTCGCACATTGCGTCGGGTATCGTAAGAAAAGCCTTGCAATCAAACGTTTGCAAGGTTTTGTAACAAGCGGAATTAGTCCTTGCTATTTCGGTCGATCGGTGGTTTAATTGTAACGGTTTGTAAGATTGTGGAAAGGGGGCGCCCCTTTTGAATATACAATGGTATCCCGGGCATATGGCAAAGGCAAAACGATTGCTCGCGCTGCAGCTGTCCAAAACGGACATCGCCGTGGAGCTTTGTGACGCGCGTATTCCGCTTTCAAGCCGCAACCCGGATTTGAACCGCCTGCTTGCCGGTAAGCATCGTGTGTTGCTGCTGTGCAAGGCGGATTTGGCGGACGGTGCCGCAACCAGCCGCTGGCTTCAATTCTTTGGCCGGCGAGGGCATCCGCGCGATGGCCTACGACGCGACCCCCCAGAAAACCAAACGCGCGGGAGAGCTGATGGATCAGGCGGCGCAGGAGTTTTACGAGCGTGCCGAGCGCCGCGGAATCAAAAAAACGCTGCGGGCGATGGTCGTGGGTGTGCCAAACGTCGGTAAAAGCACCTTCATCAACCGCCTCACAGGCAGCGCTACCACAGAGGTCGGCGATCGGCCGGGAGTCACCCGCGCCAACCGCTGGGTGAAAGTCAACGATTATCTGGAGGTACTGGATACGCCGGGCATGCTCTGGCCCAGGCTCAGCGACCAGAA
>JGI20214J51088_10003757_pt1 | contig 10007 bp, 8 predicted proteins | sample WetSurMetagenome_FD_51088 | JGI IMG/M metagenome (IMG submission 51088) | reverse complement strand
GTTATGCAACAACGGACCTGGCCCGTAACATGAGAAACTGCGAGACCCTGGGTACTAAAGAGTTTACCAGTGCTGTAATAAAACGATTATGATGATGTTCTTAAAAGCATTTCTCATTGATTATTAATTATTTAATAATATGATTGACAAACTTTCCGAGTCCATAAAGAGGACAACAATAATTGACAAAGAGCTTTTCACAAAATATAATGTGAAGAGGGGACTACGCAACGACGATCATACAGGCGTACTTGTTGGACTTACAAATATTGGTGATGTAGTTGGCTATGACCGCATGCCTGACGGCTCTTTACAGGCAGTACCCGGTAAACTTATATACCGTGGTATTGACGTAAAGGATCTTGTTGGAGGTATAGAGAATGAAAACAGGTTCGGATTTGAGGAGGTAGCATATCTTCTTCTTTCAGGAAACCTTCCAGACAAAAGCGACCTGGCTGTTTTTACCGGGCTGGTTAATGAGCTTTTTACTTTGAGTCAGGACGAGAAAATGAATATTCTTTTTCTTCGTGGTACTGATATAATGAATATCCTTGCACGTCAGGTACTTGTAATGCATACATTTGATGAGAATGCCGATGACAATTCCTGCGAGAACCTTGTAAGGCAATCTATAAACCTTATTGCCAAGTTCCCTACAATAGTGGCTTATGCTTACCATGTAATGTGTCACAACCTGCAATACAAATCACTCCATATTCGCCACCCGCAGAAAAATTTGTCACTTGCAGAGAATTTTCTCTTTATGCTAAAGGGTAAGAATAACTATACCTATCTCGATGCCCGGGTTCTTGACCTGGCTCTTATCTTACATGCCGAACACGGCGGAGGAAACAACTCAACATTTACCGCCAGACTGACCAGTTCGACAGGCACTGATACCTATTCTTCAATATCAGCTGCAATTGGATCTCTCAAGGGCCCGCTGCATGGTGGAGCAAACCTTAAGGTTATTGATATGTTCAATCACCTCAAGGAGAATATAAAGAACTGGAACAGTGATGAAGAGATAGCAGATTACCTGTATAAGATACTTGATAAAAAAGCCTATAACCAGAAAGGTCTTATCTATGGAATAGGCCATGCGGTATATACTATTTCTGATCCCCGTACTGAGTTGTTGAAAGAGATGGCACGAAAACTGGCTAAGGAAAAGAATCGCGAGAGAGAGTTTGATTTTCTTGAGAGGTTAGAGGCAAGAGGCGTAGACGCTTTTATGAATTTCAAAGGAAATAAGATACATAAGCAGGTCTGTGCCAATGTGGATTTTTATTCAGGTTTTGTGTATGAGATGATCGGACTGCCAAAAGAAGTATACACACCGTTGTTTGCAATGTCAAGAATAACAGGCTGGTGTGCACACCGTATTGAAGAACTTAATTTTGAAAGCCGGCGTATTATACGGCCTGCTTATAAAAACGTTGCCCCAATTCAGAATTTTGTGCCACTGGAAAAAAGATAGGTGCTGACTTTGTTCCTCTCGTAGTTGTCTCAGGATCTTATCTGCCCGTCACCCCTGATTATCCATTTATAGCTCGTCAGTTCAGCCAGTCCCATCGGACCACGGGCATGCAACTTCTGTGTGCTTATACCTACTTCGGCACCGAGGCCGAACTGACCGCCGTCAGTAAAAGCAGTGGAAGTGTTGGCATATACTGCCGCTGCATCAACCTCATCCAGAAACCTGTCAATATTTTTCTGGTCGGTGCTTATTATCGCTTCGGAATGTTTAGAACTGTACTTCCGGATATGATCCAGTGCCTCCTCAATATTACCTACAGTTTTAACTGCTATTTTGTATGAGAGAAATTCGGTCCCGTATGATTCGTTTGTGGCATTCTCAAGAAGCGATTTGGGATATTGCCCTTTTAGTACTTCATATGAGGGTTTATCAGCGTAGACGGTGACATTTTTATCTGCAAGCGGACTCAGAATCTCAGGAAGGTTATTTAGTTGCCCTGCGTTAACAATAAGACAGTCGAGTGCATTACAAACACTCACCCTGCGGGTCTTGGCATTGTTTATAATAGATGAGGCCTGTTTTATGTCGGCAGTCTCATCGAGGTAGGTATGCACAATACCTGCCCCGGTCTCAATTACAGGTATCTTTGAGTTTTCTGCGACAAAATCAATAAGCTGTCTGCTGCCACGGGGGATAATTACATCTATATAACCGCGGGCGTTGAGCATCTCAAGCGATGATTCACGATCTGCGGGCATTAGTTCACATATAGAAGTGTTGAGAGAGAAACTCTTAAGCACCTTTTTTATCAGGCTTACTGCCGCTTCGTTAGAGTAACGGGCATCGCTGCCTCCTTTGAGAATACATGCATTCCCTGACCTGACACATAAGGAGAATACATCAAATGTAACATTGGGTCGTGCTTCGTAGATGACGCCAACCACTCCAAAAGGAACAGATTTCTTTGATAGAAAGAGTCCGTTGGGCATAAAACGTTCTTCAGTAATCTTCCCCAATGGCGATGGCAGAGCAGCCACATGTAAAATATCAGAGGCAATAACTTTTATTCGCTCTTCATTAATTAAAAGCCTGTCATATTTAGGGTCGGCATTGCTCATTCGTTCAAGATCCCTGGCATTTTCGGCAATAAGAAGAGATGTCTGATGCACTAACTCATTGGCAAGTTCTGTCAGAAGGTCATAAACCACTTCGCATGGGACCCTTGCCAATTCATGGCTTGCGGCGTTTACGCTTTCAAAAAGGTGCTGGTGTTTCATGCCCGTAAGTTAATCATCATTTCTTAAGTATAGATAGTCATAATGAACCACAGGCTTTGCATTGTGCTCACCAATTTTTTTCAAAGCAGTTTCAGAACTATATTGGCTCTTACCCAGACCAATGAACTTGCCCTCGTGATTAATTATCCTGACTATATCTCCTTTCATGAAATTACCTTTAACGGCTGTAACTCCAACAGGCAGAAGGCTTATGGCTTTGTTAGATTCAAGTAATTCAAAGGCACCTTCGTTTATGTATATCTCTCCCTTTGAATAAAGGGCAGAGTGACTAAGCCATTTCTTCCCATGAGATGAATCGGAAGCAGGTCTGAAGTACGTCTGAATTGTATCGGGTTTCTGGTTAATTATATCGAGAAGAATATTGTCGCGTTTACCATTAACCAGGTGAACATGTATACCTTCATCTGCCACCTTTCTGGCCATGCCAAACTTGGTAATCATGCCGCCTCGGCCAAATCTCGATTTTGTGGGTGCTATGTATTTTGAAACCGTACCATAATTATTGTCAATAACAGGAATAACCTTCGACTCAGGGTCAGATGGGTCTCCATTATAAATGCCATCCACGTTGCTCATAATAATCATAGCATCAGTCTTCATCATTGATGAAAGAAGGCTGGCAAGCTCATCATTGTCGGTAAACATCAGCTCTGTTACAGACACAACATCATTCTCATTTATTATAGGAATAATATTATGTTCCAACAGCGTCTCAAGACTGTTGCGCGTATTTAGATAATGCCTGCGATCACGGAAATCTTCCTTTGTAACCAGTACCTGAGAACAAAGCATATTATGATTACCGAACAAACGCGAATAAATATTCATTAATTTAACCTGTCCTACTGACGCCCAAAGTTGTCTGCATGAAACCGGATCACTGTTTTTCCTGCATGGAAGTTCCTGTTTTCCAGACGCAACAGCTCCGGAAGAGACAAGTAATATGTTGATCCCATTTTTTCTTAATACTGCCAGTTGATCTACTATTCCGGCAATACGTAGCTCATCTATCATCCCGTCATCCCGCGTTAGCACATTTGAGCCAATCTTAATAGTTATTGAATTATACATTTAAAATGAATAAATATTAATTTATAGCAAAATAAATACATTTTTTCCTATTCGGAAAGAAAAATGCAATTATTAATTTTAGTAATTATCAATCATTGCTGTTCAGCTAAGTTTTAAAGCAATTTGAATTGAAAAACAGGTAAATGATTATTAACTATCCGGGCAAATTCAGGCTTTTTAGAAATTCAATAATATACATTTAGCTCATAAGTGCCCATTATATTGTATTTTAATATTCAGGATAAAGTGTGAATGATGTAACTAATTTCCAGAGTTGTGTAACAATTCCCGGGGCTAATAGGCTGACCTTTGTTCAGATATGGTAATTTATTCTGAAATATGGAATATACAGACACCTCTGAACATGAAATCTTTTTGTTATTAGAAGCTTTTTATCAGAAATACGGATACGACTTCAGACAATATTCCCAGGCCCATATCATGCGCAGAATCTCAAACAGGATGGCGATGTCGGGATTAAAAGAAATTTCTCAAATGCAATATAAAATTCTGAATGACGAAGCATTTGCTTCACTTTTTTTACAGGATTTATCAATAATTGTAACCGAAATGTTCCGGGATCCGGGTTTTTATAAGTCATTACGGGAAAATGTTATACCTGTTTTAAAAACCTACCCGTTTATAAAAATATGGCATGTCGGATGTTCAACGGGCGAAGAAGTATATTCAGTGGCTGTCATTATGCAGGAAGAAGGCTTGTATGACAGAACTACAATTTATGCCACCGATTTTAACCAGCAGGCTTTGAATAGGGCAAAAGAAGGAATCTTTTCCAATACAATGATAAAGGAATATACTGTCAATTATCAATTATCGGGCGGGCGAGAACCATTCTCGGATTATTATACTTCATATTATGACAATGTTATCATGAATCCGTCTTTGAAAAAAAATATTGTATGGGCAAATCATAATCTGGTAACTGACAGCGTATTTGCAGAAGTTCACCTGATATTATGCAGGAATGTGCTTATTTATTTTGATAAAAATCTACAAAATAAAGTACAGCAGCTTTTCTATGATAGCCTGATTAATGGAGGAATATTATGTCTGGGCTCAAAAGAAGGTTTACGTTTTACTGATTTTAATGAAAAATATTCTGAGTTGGATAAAAAGCAGAGGATATTTAAAAAGAAATATTAAAAGATGCATTATAAAGCGATCGTCATAGGGACTTCTTCAGGAGGGATGAATGCTCTGAGAGTTATGTTTTCTATTTTAACTCAGGATTTTAAAACTCCCATTATTATAGTACAGCATATTGGTGCGCATTCAGATAACCTATGGATAAAACTTCTAAATGATAAATGCAATCTCTGTTTAAAAGAAGCGGATGAAAAAGAGAAAATTGAAAATGGGGTAGTTTACATTGCTCCGCCTAATTATCATTTATTAATTGAAAAGGATAAAACTTTCTCTCTTACAATTGATGAACGGGTAAATTATTCAAGACCATCAATTGATGTCTTGTTTGAATCGGCAGCCGAAGTATATAAAAGCAGTTTGATTGGGGTTGTACTTACCGGCTCTAATCATGATGGCACCAATGGCATAAAACGAATAAAACAATACGGGGGCCTGGTAATTATTCAGAACCCGGAAACAGCTGAATCTTCTTTTATGCCTGCATCAGCTATTGCTGCTGTTAAACCTGATTATATCTTATCTCTCAAGGATATAGCAGAGCTATTAATGAAACTCGATAAACAATTAATAAAATGACACTAGGTAGAAAAATATCAATAGGATTTGTTGCTTGTGTCTTAATACTTCTCGGAGTAGCATTTCTCTCTTTTAAAAACAGCAAAAAATTCATCGCTTCAAACAACATGGTGGATCATACGAATCAGGTATTATCTGAATTCGAACAAATATTGATTTCTACTCTTGATGCTGAAGCAGGCACACGTGGCTTCATCATTACAGGTGATACTAAATTTCTTGAAGATTTTTCAGACTCCAAATCAGAAGGAGTTGAACATCTTGATAAAGTCAGGGAATTAACAAAAGATAATCCCGATCAACAAAAGAACATCGAGGAGCTCGATAAAGAAATCAAAATGCGTTTCGATAATTTAAACATGAATATAGATTTTCGTAAAAGAAATTTTGAGGAAGGCAGAGAATCTATTGCTTCAGGAGAAGGTAAAAAAATCGAAGACAGAATAAGAAAAATAGTTGAAAAAGCAGAGGGAGTTGAAAAGGCCTTACTTTTAGAAAGGAAACAAACAAGTAACGACAATGCCAGCAATTTTAATGTGGTTTCTGCCATTTTATTTATAATTATCATTCTCATTCTTGTTGTGGTTTACGTTATTGTTACTACAAATTTAAGAGCACTTAAAAGGGCAGAGGATGAAACTGCCGGTAAAAACTGGCTTCTTACAGGCAGCGCCGAACTTAACGAAAAAATAAAAGGAGACCAAAGCATCGAAGAACTGGCAGGTAATACAATTAGTTTTTTATGTACCTATCTGAAAGCTATAATTGGAGTTGTTTACTTGTTCAATGATAAAGAAAAATCACTTTTTCTTAGCGGGCAATATGCCTTTTCGTCTCCGGAAGATATAAAAGAAAAATTCGCTCTTAATGAAGGACTGATTGGCCAGGCAGCTAGGGAGCATAAACAAATTTCAGTAACAGATATAAACGAAGAACACATTCGTATTACATCATCCTTCTTGAATGCTAAACCTAAAAATATACTTGTTACGCCATTCTTGTTTGAAGGAAAAACAGTGGGTGTGATAGAAATTGGCAGACTTACTGATTTCAATGAAACAGAAATAGAATTTATTAATGTTTCTCTGGCAAGTATTGCAATCTCAATCAAAATGGCCCAACAAACCCAGGAGAGGGAGAAACGTGCAGCAGAGTTAATCATTGCGAATAAAGAACTTGCTTTTCAAAACGATGAAAAAGAAAAGCGTGCAAATGAGTTGGTTATTATTAACCGCGAATTGGCCAGACAAGCCGGTGAACTTCAAACGCAGCAGGAAGAACTTAAACAGATGAATGAAGAGTTGGAAGAGCAGGCCCAGAATCTGAAGCAGCAGCAGGAGGAGTTACAATTGTCTAATGAAGAACTGGAATAACAGACCCAGTCATTGGAAGAGAAAAACAAAGAGGTTGAAGCTGCAAAAGATGACATTGAGCAAAAAACAAAGCAACTGGAAATAAGCAGTAAGTATAAATCGGAATTCCTTGCAAACATGTCTCATGAGCTGAGGACACCACTTAATAGTTTACTTATCCTGTCAAAAGATTTATCTGAAAACAGAAAGAAAAATCTGGATAGTATCCAGGTTGAAAGTGCAGAAATAATTTATAAAAGCGGCACAGACCTTCTTTCATTGATTAATGAAGTTCTTGACCTTTCCAAGATTGAAGCAGGAAAAATGTCATTAAATATTGAAAAAGTATCACTGAAAAATTTTATTGATGATCTTATTCGCGAATTTAAACATCATGCTGAGCAAAAAGGATTGAAGCTAACCTGCAAATTGGATAAAGAATTGCCGGAATTCATTCATACCGATTTGCAACGGTTAAATCAGATATTGAAAAATCTGTTATCTAATTCGCTTAAATTCACCGAGGAAGGGAGTATAATTATAAATGTTGAACGATATTCAGAAACTATGTTGAACATTTCAGTTAGCGATACAGGCATTGGAATTCAGGACGATAAGCAAATGGCAGTTTTTGAAGCTTTTCAACAGGCTGAAGGGGGCACTTCAAGAAAGTATGGCGGCACGGGTTTAGGTCTTTCCATTTCACGTGAACTCGCAAAATTGTTAGGAGCAGAAATTAAGTTAAACAGTAAGATAAATGTAGGCTCTACATTTTCAGTAATTATTCCGCTGGAAATACATCCTGAACCGGAATCCTTCAATATAAATACCACCAAAGAAACTGTTTATACACCCCGCTCTGAAAACGATGCCAGATATCTGAATTATCCCTCCATTGGAGATGACAGAAATTCGATAATCAAAGACGATAAAACAGTACTCATAATTGAGGACGACCTGAACTTTGCCTCTATTCTTCTAAAACAGGCCAACAATAAAGGATTCAAATGTTTGTCTGCTGCCAGCGGAGAAGATGGCTTATTGCTTGCATTAAAGTATAAACCACTGGCAATTATTCTTGATATGGGACTGCCTGGTATCAATGGGCATCAGGTATTGATTGAACTAAAAGCAAACCCATCAGTAAGGCATATACCCGTTCATGTTATTTCGGCAAATAACCACTCGCTGGAAACAATTAAAGAAGGAGCAATTGAGTATCTGACGAAACCGATAGAGAAAAAAGAGCTGGAAGAAACATTTAACAGAATTGAAAATTCTATCAGCAAAAAAATAAAAAACCTGCTGATCATCGAAGACAATGAGAATTCAAGAAAAGCAATTCGTGTTCTCATTGGTAATGAAGATATAAAATGTTTTGAAGCAGGTACAGGCAAAGAGGCAATAACTTTATGTCAGAAGAATCATATAGATTGTATTATACTTGACATCGGGTTGCCTGATATGAGCGGGTTAGATCTTATCAATAAACTGGAGAATGTAAAAGATCATGTCATACCACCTATCATTATTTACACCGGCAGAGAACTAACAAAAGCAGAAAATGATGAACTTCATAAATATACCGAGAGTATTATTATAAAAGGCGTAAAATCTGAAGAACGATTGCTGGATGAAACTGCTCTTTTCCTTCATCGGACAATCAGTAAATTACCAAAGTCAAGACAGGTTGTAACAAACAATTTGTACGATAAAGAAGCCTTATTCAATTCTAAAAAAATATTATTGGCAGACGATGATACGCGAAATGTATTTGCATTATCAAAAGTATTAAAAGAGCGTGGAATGGAAATATTGAAAGCCGAAGATGGGAAAAAAGCATTGGAGATTCTTGAAAAACATACTGATATTGATCTGGTATTGATGGATATTATGATGCCGGAGATGGACGGGTACGAAGCAATGAAACGAATACGATCTCAGGCTAAGTATAAAAGTCTACCTATAATAGCTCTTACAGCAAAAGCAATGAAAGACGATAAACAAAAATGTATTGATGCAGGTGCCAATGATTATATCACTAAACCTATTGAGGTAGAACGATTGTTATCATTGATGCAGGTATGGTTAAGTAAGTAAAAAAGAGGATAATAAATTTTATTAATAATGGAAGCAAATAATCCAGTAAAAATTTTAATGGTTGACGATCGGACAGAAAATCTATTTGCATTGGAAGTAATTCTTGCCGATGAGAATTATTTATGTGTCAGAGCTGATTCAGGTAAGGAAGCATTAAAAATACTTAGTGATGACCATGATTTTGCCATCATATTAATGGATGTGCAAATGCCAATGATGGATGGATATGAAACTGTAGAATTACTACGACAAAAAAAAGAACTTGAACATGTCCCGATTATTTTTTTAACTGCCAGCATGGATAGTTCTGTTCAGATTTTCAAAGGATATCTTGCCGGTGCAGTTGATTATCTTATCAAACCCTTTTCTCCGGCAATTCTAAAAGCAAAAGTGGCGGTTTTTGTTGACCTTTATAAAAAGAATCAAAAATTATTGCTCCAGGCAGAAGAAATGAAGATGCTTCATAGAAATGTTGCAATCGAAAAAATAATATCCAAATATACTCTAAGTATAATTGAAGCAATCCATGATCCGTTATTTGTAATCAGTCCTGAAGGAAAAATCACCGATTTGAATAATGCATCTATAAAGATAACAGGTGCAGACCGGGAGAAATTAATCGGTACTGATTTTTTAAATTATTTTACTGATTCGGTTAAAGCACGGGAAGGCTATCAACAAGTATTTGCTAATGGAATGGTGGCAGATTATCCGCTGACAATAATTGGTAAAAAACATACTGACGTATTATTCAACGGGTCAGTCTATACAGACGATGGTGGAAATGTATTAGGCGTGGTACTGGTTGCCAGAGATGTCACTTCGCAATGAGAACTATTTCATGGTCTCAGTATTGTAATATCCGAAACGAAAATATTCACATGGTCATACACTACATTGGCGATCTGTGCCGCCACATCTGAAGGGTTCATAAAGGTTGATATGTCGCGGGTATTGTTATCC
>JGI20214J51088_10003756_pt1 | contig 10007 bp, 11 predicted proteins | sample WetSurMetagenome_FD_51088 | JGI IMG/M metagenome (IMG submission 51088) | reverse complement strand
TTGAGGATTAGTGTCACCATATTATATAACAGTTTCAAATCAGTAATAAAAGAATAGCTATTGTAAACCAGGAAAGAGATATCGACCGGAAATTGCACTTTCCGGTTACCTGAATATAATCCGACAATGTGTATTTTATTGACTTCACCCACCTGCTGTGCTAACATTTTGCAAATGATAATTCCGCAACACGGAATATCGTCAGAGAAAGAACGTCCCCAACAATTAGCAAAACCTTAGCGTAATAACGTGCATCATTAGTGAAATTTGTGCACGGATGATATAAAATAAGCGGAAACGAGGAAGTTATGGCAAATAAAAAGTACGACGATATTTTCCTCCAGCCGGAAATAACCAAAGCTGGTGAATTCCAGGTGTTTACCCTGAAAGGTAAAGACACCCGCGGGTTTGATTTTTCCGTACGGCTGGCCCCTATCTCCAAAGAGACGGTGCCGGGTAATCTCCCNGCGACGGCTGATTCCGACCGTATCGAGGTATTTATCGGCCAGAACCCCAANGAGATTGACAAGATAACTAACGAAGTGGAAGTAACCCTGGGTAAAGAGGGCGAGACCCACACCATAAAAGACGCCTCCATGGTCTATATCCCCAAGGGGATGCCGGTGAAACACAAGGTTACCAAAGAATCCGGAGAACCGGGATTATTAGTCAGCTTTAGCCTGACCCCCAAGTGGGAAGAACCGGCGAAAAAGAAGGGAGGCAAATAACATGACGAACAAATACGATCACCTGGTGCTGACCAAACCCATCATGCCCGCGATATCCCCGATGAACAGCTCCTTTATGGCGGGAACTTTCGATTTTAAAAAGATTACCGGCGCATCCGGCAACTTCGCCCTTTATTACATCATGCGGTCGGGCATGTTCTCCGAGCCGCCGCACTGGCACCGGGCCGAAGAAATGCTGATGTTTATGTCCTCCGANCCGCACGACCTGAAAAANCTGGGGGCGACAGTAGAACTGGGGCTGGGGACAAACTGGGAAAAGCACTCCTTCTCCAATTCCTGCTTCGTGCGCTTCCCGGCGGGGCTGGAACACGGGCCCTTTAATATCACCAAATTCAAGCGGCCGTTCCTGTTCGGCCATTACTGGGCCTCCGGCGAACCCAGCCACTTTATCCTGGCAGGAGAAACCAAAGAACTGGACCTTTCCACCTTGATGCACGATGATGACAAGAAGAAGTAAAACTTAAGCAGCCAAACCGGTTAGCTGGAGATAACGTGGGCGCATACATTATACGGAGATTGATACAGGCGGTCTTCATCGTCATTATCGTGACGGCGCTGGTGTTTATCATTATGAGGATGATGCCTGGCGATCCCATCCTTTTCTACATGAGCCAGGACCAACTGTATTCTCTGACTAACGAACAATTGGAAAAAATACGCCACGATTTCGGCCTGGATAAATCTCTTTTCCTGCAATATACNGACTGGGTAGGAAAAACACTACAAGGCGATATGGGATATTCTCTTGCGTTTAAGAAAAGTGTCGGGGAGTTGATGGCCAACCGGCTGCCGGTGACGCTGTACCTGGGGATTCTTTCCTTTGTCGCAGGTAACGTGCTGGGCATTGTGGCCGGCATTTTTTGCGCTATACGCCGGGGTAAAATAACCGATACCGTAGTGACCACGCTAGCCAACATAGGCGTTACCGTGCCCATATTCTGGCTGGCGATTCTAATGATTTACCTATTCTCCCTGAAACTGGGCTGGCTGCCGACCCACGGATTCGTCTGGCCATCAGACGGCGTCTGGATGAGTATCAAGACCTCCATCATGCCCATCATTTGTTTATGCATTGGGTCCATCGGCGGGATGGCGCGGCAGACGCGTTCTGTCATGCTGGAAGTGGTCCGCCAGGATTATGTGCGGACGGCCTGGTCCAAGGGTTTGACGGAGCGTAAAATCATTACCAGACACGTGTTGAAGAACGGGTTCATCCCGCTCTTTACGCTGCTAGGCATGGGCATCCCCACCATACTCGGCGGCTCGGTCATCGTAGAGCAGGTATTCAATATCGCCGGGATGGGGAGGCTGATGGTAGAGGCTATCATGAGCCTGGATTACTCCGTTGTTCAATCCATCGTCCTGATAAGCGCAGCACTAATTGTTTTTTCCAATCTGATAGTAGATATCTCTTACGGCTGGCTGGACCCCAGGGTTAGTTATTCTTAGGTGAAATAATATGGCAGATGCGGTAATCAATATAGAACCATCTTTTGAAGAAGCTCCTAAGAAAATTAACGGAGTCAAGTACTTTTTTAAGGTATTTCTGGGCCGAAAAATCGTAATAGTCGGCATGGTCATTATACTGTTTAACCTCATCGCCGCCATCTTCGCGCCGTGGCTGGCGCCTTACGAACCGAACGCGATTGATTTGAATAACGACCTGGCAGTGCCTTCCGCCCAGCACTGGCTGGGCACAGATACCCTGGGCCGTGATTATTTGAGCCGGATGATTTACGGCGCCCGGACATCGATGATTATCGGCATTTCCGCAGTGGTTATCGCCGCGGCGATAGGCATCACCCTGGGGCTAATCGCCGGGTATTTTAAAGGCCTGGTGAGTAATATCATCATGAGAATCGTTGACGGTTTCATGGCCTTCCCGATGATTATGCTCATGCTGCTCATCTCCGCGGCGCTGGGGCAGGGCATACTGAACCTGGTGGTGGCGCTGGGCATAGGCATGATGGCCTCTTACGCGCGCTTGGTCTACGGCCAGGTGGTTTCTGCCAAGGAAAACGATTACGTGTTGGCGGCGCGGCTGATAGGCTGCAACAGCACCCGCATTATGCTGCGGCATATCCTGCCGAACTGCATGGCACCTCTTATTGTGATGATGACGATGGCGCTAGGCGGGGCCATCCTGGCGGAAGCCGGTTTGAGCTTTTTAGGGATGGGCATCAACCCGCCAACGGCGACATGGGGCGGCATGGTTTCCCTGGGATACAAATATGTGCTCATCGCCCCGATTTTATCACTTATACCCGGCATCACTATCATGCTACTGGTGTTTGGATTCAACATGGTGGGCGACGGCTTAAGAGACGTGCTTGATCCCAGATTAAGAGGGACCTTATAAACAAGGGCTTAAGCCGTGCCAGTAAACAGGCCGTTTAAGCCAACTGGAATAAAGAGAACAGGAGGTGGTAAGTCAGCATAATCACATCATCAAATACCAACTTATATATGAAAAAAAGAGAAAATAAAGAAAGGGGTAAAATGAAAAAATACGGTATCATCAGCCTGTTATTGCTCCTTGTCATTATCACGCCTTTGATAGGATGCGGCAAGGACGAGACATCCACAACCACGTCAACTACTACAACCTCAACTGCTACCACGACCACGGCCGTTAAACCGGTATCCGGCGGCACGCTCCGCACAATTATCGACCAGTCACCGAGCGGATCGCTCGGCATCCCGGAAAAAATGTTCGCCTCCATGCTTTACCTGGCCCTTTGCACCGAAGCCCTGGTAAAGGTTGATTCCCAGGGTACGGCCACCGGCCTTCTTGCGGAAACCTGGGAATGGTCTAATAACAATCTCACCGTAACGCTGAATCTGCGTAAAGGCGTGAAGTTCCATGATGGCTCCGATTTTAACGCGGACGTCTGCTTATGGAACCTCCAGCGCGCTTCAGCAGCGGGCACCGGCGGCTCTGCCAACATCGCTTCTATCACCAAAACGGGTGATTACCAGATACAGATTGTGACCAAGGCGTTCGATAACACCTGGTTCAGCAACCTGCGCGGCACGCTGGGCATGATGATCTCCAAGAAACAATACGATGAAAAAGGCGCCGAATATTGCGATTTCCATCCGTGCGGCGCAGGCCCTTTCGTCTTCAAGGAATATGTAGAGAACGACCACCTTTCCTTCATCCGTAATGAGAATTACTGGGGCAAGAAGCCCTACCTGGAAGGCGTAGAATATACAGTCATCGTCGATTCTACTACCGCCCAGCTTTCCTTTGAAAACGGCGAAGCCGATATCCTGGGCAACGTTACCGGCGGCGGCAAAGCTGCCAACCTGCTAAAGAACAAGGGCTATGCCGTGTCATCTAAACCCGGCGGTATTTCCTACGTCCTGGTTCCCTCCGTGTCCAATCCGGATTCACCGCTGGCTAGTGTCAAGGTAAGAGAAGCCATCGAATACGCCATCGATAAAGAAGCGATTGCCCAAAACCTTGGCGACGGGTATTACAGCGCGATGTACCAGTGCGCCGGGCCCGTCCAGCCCGTATGGGATAAGAACTTCCAGGGCCGCAAACATGATGTAGCCAAAGCCAAAGCGCTCCTGAAGGAAGCCGGCTTCGAGCAAGGTTTTGCGACAAAGTTAATTGAAAGCTCCAGCCATGCGAGCGATGAAGGCCCGGCTATCCAGGCTATGCTTGCAGAAATCGGGATCACGGTTGAAATCCAGATTGTCAGTATCAACCAGTGGATCGATTACGAAACCAACGGCTGGCAAGAAGGCCTGCTTCTTTCCCCGCATGCGTATAGCGAACTATATGGCATCGATGTAGACCGGTATTTCACCACGCCTACCGCTCCGGTCTGGGGCCCCTGCTACTGGACCAGCGCTTACCGCACCCCTGAACTTGAAAATCTATGCAATGAATACAGCTTGATACCGCTTGGCGATAAAGAAATAGCCAAAGGCAGAGAGATAGTGAAGTGGCTCTTCGATAACGTGACCTTCATACCTCTCTGGGACCAGTCCAACATAGCCATCCGGCAGACCTGGGTTAAAGACATCGATCTCCCGTTTGCCGCCGGCACCATCGGCTGGGATTACTGCAACACCTGGATTGCTCCTCATTAGTGTNAAGAGCATGACCCGGTAGTGTAAATCAATCAGAGGCGGCAGCGAATCTGCCGCCTCTTCTTTAACAGGAGGAAACATGGCTGCCAAGAAATACGCGAAATATATCATGTACGAACCGGATAAAACCTACCTGAACAAGATCAAAGACATGACCCCCAAGAGCATCCAGGAACAGCGCGCCAAAGGCAACTATTACGATGGTAAATACATGTTCCACCTGGACGATACCATCCTGCCGGGCGGTTTTTACACAGACTGCCACTGGATGATAAGTATCCATGGCAACGGCGTCCAGACGGAAATCGCCCATACGCACGATTTTGGCGAAACGCTGGGATTTGTGGGTTCAGATACGCAGCACCCTGAAGAACTGAACGGGGAAATAGAGCTGTGGCTGGAGGATGAGAAATACACCATCACCAAGAGCTGCCTCGTCTTTGTACCGGCCAACATGAAACACCTGCCGCTGGTCTTTAAGCGGATAGACAAGCCGATCTTTTTCTGGACGGCCAGCGATAGCAAAAACTACGGCCGCACATCCGGTAAAGAGTTTTAGGTCATCAAGATCAATTACGGAACAGAAATGAAAAGGCCCCCGGGAAATCTCCGGGGGCCTTGTTTTTTACCGGTGGCGGGATGGACTGTATTTGAACCAATGACCTCCAGCCGCCGCCAAAACACAACAAACGCTGAACCGAAACTTCACGATTTGTGTCCTGCATCCTATTTTTGTTAACATTCAAGAAGCAATCCCATGCGATTGTGTATTTATCCAACATCAGATAAAGGAGAAACGATGGAGAACAGACCTGAAAACTGGTCAACGATGACCCCCGAAGAGAAACGCGCCTGGCGCCTGGAGCTTTTCCGCAACTCCGGTAAGAACGTTAAGTTCATCAACAAGCAAGCCGAGAAAAACTACAATCTACGCATCAACCGCCAGATTGCCGTTTATAACGTAGAGAAGCCGGACCGTATCCCGCTTAATTTTTCCGCCGGGAACCTGCCGCTGCAGATGGCCGGCATCGAAAACCGGACGGCTTATTACGAGCCCGAAAAAGCCTACGAAGCAGCCATGAAGTTCAACGAAAAATACGCCCAGGAACTGGAGAGTTTCTCCCTGCCCATGTCCTTCTCCGGCGAGGTCATGGATATCCTCGGTTATAAGCTTTACGCGTGGCCGGGCGGTGGGCTGCCCAATAATGCCGGCGGCTTCCAGTTCCGGGAAGGCGAGTACATGACGGCCGACGAGTATGACGACCTCATCCGCGACCCCTCCGATTTCTGGCTGCGCAAGTACCTGCCGCGCGTCTTCGGGTCGTTCGTGCCTTTCACCCGTTTTACGGCGCTAACCAACATCATCGAAGCGCCCGGCATTAATGACCTGGCGTTGCCCTTCAGCGAGCAGCCAGTGATGGATATGTTCGAGACTTTCATTAAAGCCGGTCACGCTTTCCGGAAACACAGCGCGGGCATGATGAAATATATGGGCGTCGGGGCTTCCTGGGGCTTTGCCGGAGCAGGCGGCGGTTACTGTTTCGCACCGTTCGATATCCTCGGCGATACCATGCGCGGTACCACCAATATAATGAAAGATATGTTCCGGCGGCCGCAAAAGCTCCTGGCCGCGCTGGAAGTGATCACCGATATCACCATCGATAACGTACTAAAGATGCGCGGGTCACAGACGGGCGTCTCCATTATGTACCCGCTCCACAAGGGCGCGGACGGCTGGATGTCCCAGGCGCAGTTTGACAAGTTCTACTGGCCGACGCTGAAACGGTGCATGGATGCTTTTATCAAAGAAGGGCTTATCCAGCACCTCTTCGCCGAGGGGTCTTTCAACACCCGTCTCGATTCCGTTGGCGGGTTCCCAAAGGGAACGGTGTCCTGGCTCTTCGACCAGACGGATATGGCCAAAGCGAAAAAAGCCCTGGGCAAGGAATGCTGCATCGCGGGAAACGTACCGTCTTCTTTGCTGGTGACGAGCACGCCGGACGAAGTGAAGAAATGCTGCCGCAAGCTCATCGAGACCTGCGGGGATGGGGGCGGCTACACGCTTTCCCCCGGCGCTAGCCCGGACAACCCGAAGCTGGAGAACCTGAAGGCGATGGTGGAAGCGGTGAACGAGTACGGGTGGTATAAGAAATAAGTTAGAAGTTAAAGGTTAGAAGTTGGGCGGCGTTTACAGACGCCGCTCTTTTTTGTTGGGGGCGAGGAAAGGGAAAGACCGGCTCCAGCACTATTATTGTTAGCGGGTGTTGGAACTAAACCAGCGGCTTCCAAGGAGGCTGATAGTCACTTAAGTATCTAAACCTCTAGTAACCTTTAAACCTGGAAACGGATAGTGTTCGGTATTGTTGGTTATTAAGGAAACCCCAGAATGTAAAGCCGTAGCGGCAATAATTGCATCCGCTATGCCAACCGTTATTCCGTTTGAGCGTAAATTTCTTAACAAAGTCCCCGCTTGCCGGGCGATGGTGATATCTACATTAATGGTAATCAGTCCATCGAGAAAAGAGTTGGTCGCTTTTTCTTCTCCGGATTTCATACCCTGGTATATCTCAAGATGGGTAAGCGTACTGATAGCTAAGAGCCCTTCATTAGCCCAGTGATCAAGTAACTCCCGCGCATATTCACGCCTTCTCAAAAAGTCGATAACGATATCGGTGTCAAGAATACAGGAGACACCTTTGACCTGGCTACCTGGCACTGTTACCTCCCAGCCGTGTCAGCCTCTTTGCATCTGCGGCTCTAACCGAACGCACATAATCAGTCGAGTCTTCAGGGGTAATAAGGTCAGGGTGCTTTTCATTCTTCCAGGCTCCAAACCCCTTTTCCAGAGCTATTGTCTGTTTACGGTAAGCCAGGTAATGCTCTAAAGCTTCTGTGAAAAAAGAACTTATCTCTCCCTGTGCCGCCACCGAACGGATTTCACCGGCTAGCTTCTTGGGCAGTGTGACGGACATTTTTTCTGTTTTCGCTCTTACGCCCATTTTCACCCTCACTTTATTACCGTTGTCCAAGTATACCAATAATACTACCATTTATCTTACCTGTCAACCGTAACAGGCTCATATAAAAACTTTAAAGTAAGACCAGCAAAGCAAAAAGCCCGCCTTTTCAGGCGGGCTTCGCTATGCTCTAGTTTAAGTACTTCTTACCGCTTCATTTGCAGGTACAGTTCGTCACCCGGGGTGGGCTAAATTATTACCGCTTGCCTCCAAGCGTGGCTAAGTACGCGGTTTGCTTTGGAATATGTGCTATTTATCGCCGCTAAAAGCAATATAGTGTTGCTGTAATTTCTCCAATAGATCCCTTTCGCAAGTCGGCAACCTATTTAAACACATTTCATATACAACGCACTTCCGGCAATCGCCGAAGTTGGGACATTCGGTATTCCAGCATTCACATGCGAACTTGTCCGCGGCACGGGCGCTTGCCATGGCCCCACGCATTTCCCCGGGTCCAACTCTCGGAGGATTTTCTCTCCATTTGAACTTGTTCGGCTGTTCCAGGATGTTTTTATCTTCTGTCATTTTTACTACACTCTTTCATCATAATAGGTTGGTCTGACGATTTGCGAAATTTGTACTATTTATCGCGGCTAAACACAATATAGTGTTCCTCAAGATCCCCCAACAGAGCTCTCTGGCAGGTTGGAAACTGCCCCATATACAAATGAAACACAATGCATTTTTTACAGTCTCCGAATATGGCGCAACGATTCCAACAGTCGCATTTCATCTCGTGTGCTTTTTCAGCGTATGCTTGTGCCTCGCGCATCTTATCCTTTGAAACTTTTGGGGTATTATTTTTCCATTTGTACCTGTTTGGTTGCGCCAGCATGTTCTTTATTTCTGGCGGTGGGCTGTTTTTATCCATGTCGCCGAAAGGGTCCATCATCCTTTGGACTTCTGCCACGGCTTCCGGTTTCAACATGGATGTTATGACCTCAAGGCGTCTCTTTAAAGCATCCGGGTCAAATCTGCTCTCTTGTGGTGGCTTGAAGTTCTCCTCCAGGGCTGCGGCCATTGCTTCCTGCTTGCCATCTTGCGTGCGTTCCACGATAAAATCAAAGAACATTTTTTGACCGTCATCCATTTTTATTGCTCCTTATTATGTAGTGTTAAAAGTTTACTTTCCTGTTTTATGTGCCTAATAATTACAACTCGCTCTTATCTCTTTATCTGTAGATACAACTCGTCACCAGGGGTGGGGTTTTTAATGGTGGACTCGTCGCTATAGACAAGCAGAGACTCACCGCCCACAACCTTCCGTGTAAGTTTATAGCGCGGTTTATCCTGCGTATAATACGGAATAAAACAGACCGGTTTACCGAGTTTTTTAACGGTTACCGCGCCGCGCCACATGCCAGCTGGAACGGCGATGACCCCGGGTTCGGTGAAAGTCACCGCTTCCATATGGGCGGGGTCTTTCCCGAGCATTACTTGTATCTCCGCGTCAAAGCTGGCCCACGGTTCCACGACGTCCGCCCCGGAAAACCATAGAAATTCCGCGATCTGCCCGTTACTCACCGGTTCGTCATCGCCAAGCCTGCACGGCGCAGTTATAATGTTAAAGCTAAACTGGTACCCGGTACCTGGCATATCCGGGTTGCCTTTAAAAACGCACCTGGGGTTCATGACTGCGTCTCCGAGTTTGTGGTGATCTTTCCTCAACTCCTTGATACAGTCTTTATACTTTCCCTCCTTGGAAGCGTTCTTGTAAAAAGGCTCCATCTGCTTGCGGAAATCCTCTTCAGTCAGCTTGGGATTAGTGAAGCAAAGCCCGCAGAAGGTGCATTCTTTAGTCTTGTCTTTGATACAGGGCCTCGAGCTTTCTTTATCGTAGAGCCATTCCTCTTTGCCGTTTTTATCAAGGCGGCTGTAAACCCTTCCCTCGGTATTGCCAACATAAGAGAGCATCGTATTCAGTCCCCGGACGACCTTTTTAAAGTACACCGGGCTGTGAAACACGCCGGGAGGNGCNCATACGATGGACGGCTTCGTGATCTGGTATATTTCCATAGATTGAGCGGAATCGCCGATACAAAAGCCGATTTCAAATTCAGCTTCAAAAATCTTATCGAGTTCCGCACCGGTGAAAACGAAGAAGTTATAAGCCCCATCATGGATATGCGGAAGATCC
>JGI20214J51088_10003755_pt1 | contig 10008 bp, 8 predicted proteins | sample WetSurMetagenome_FD_51088 | JGI IMG/M metagenome (IMG submission 51088) | reverse complement strand
GTGGCGATTCTCGACCCGCGGGGGACATGGCCGAAGCCCGAGTCGTATGACGCGCAGGCTCAGCAGTTGGGGGCTCTGTTCCGGAAGAATTTCGAAAAATTCGGGGACACCCCGGCGGCCATTCGCGAGGCGGGACCGAGATAGACATCGTGCCCATGGCGCAAGGTGGCTGGCGCCCGGTCGAACCTACGCCTTTCCTCTGAGGACCTCCAGCATCCGGCGGTAGCCGTGCGGATTGATCCGAGCGGCGATGATCGCCGGCCTCGGGGCTTCCAGGGCATCCGAAAGGGCTGCCCGCAGGCCCTCTTCGTCCTCCACTGCCGTTCCCAGTGCACCGAGACCGTCGACGATTTTCTGGATGTCCAACTGTGGGAGCGAGACACCCACCGGCGCGTACCGCTTTTGCTCTTGGACAACACGCACAAGGCTCTGCGACTCGTCGACAAAGACGACCACAACGATCTTGAGTCCCAGACCGCTGGCGATGGCGACCTCCGAAAGGCTGAGAAGTAGGCCGCTCTCTCCCGTGAAGGCCAGCACTGGGCGTTCCGGAGCGTTCAGCTTTGCGGCGATGGCCGCCGGTATGGCGTAGCCGGTCCCCGCCAGCCCCCCGGAGCACAGATACGTCTTCGGCTCGTAGGTCTCCCAGAAAGCGGGGACCGCCAACGCGTGGGCCCCGGTGTCGACCGTCGCGACGGTCGGGCGCGGGAAGACCTCTCTGGCGATTTCCACCACACGATGTGGCGCCAAGCCATGCTGGCCTCGCGGCGAGATGGCCTCGACCAGGAGCGTGCGGGTGCGGGTGCGGAACGCTTCTCCGCGCCTTGCCCAATTGGCGAGGCCCCATTCCCCGGTCGGGGGTAAGCCCTGCCGCAGCAACATCAGGCCCGTGGAGAGGCACCCGGTGGCCTCGGCCGTCGCCACAAAGGGGCACGGGGTCATCGCGTAATCCGCCATGGCGAGCACTGGCCGTCCAGCCTTCCAGGGCCGCGGCAGAATCTCGGCCGGATCCACTCCCACGGCGAGAACACAATCGGCTCGTCCGAGGAGCTCCTCTTCCAGCGGCCCACCAGAAAAAACACCCGCTGCTAACGGATGATCCTCTGGAATGGCTCCCTTTGCACGAGCCGTGGTCAGCGTCGGGGAGCCGAGATGCTCAACCAGCTCCCGGAGCGGACGGGTGACCGCGGCCTCACGGCAACCAGACCCTGCCACAATGACGGCTCGCCCACTGCGAGTCAGCAACCCTGCAAGGTGGCGTATGGCACTCGGAGATGGATCCACTCGCTTGGCGTTTTTGGCAGGAATGACGCGCCGTCTCGCCGGGCTGACTGACTCGTCGGCCGGAAAGTCCAGGTGGATCGGGCCGGCGGGTCGGGTCGTGGCTTCTTCCCAGGCCCAGGCAATCAGTCGCGCCGCCCGGCTCCGAGTTACGGTGGCACCGTCCTTCGTAACCGCCCGAAACATAAGTCTTTGGTCGATACTCTGTCGCAGCCCGACCCGCAGGCTGTTGCGGGTTGCCCTGCCCGCCAGGACGATGAGCGGTAACCGATCAAGATAGGCGTGAGCCACCCCAGAAATGACACTCGTCGCCCCGGAGCCGAGCGCGGTGACGCAGACGCCGGGTTTCCCCCTCAGGTCTCCATCCGTTGCGGCCATAATAGCCGCAGCTCCCCCGTTCTGCGTGGCCAGGAACTCGACACCTCGTCCGCGAGCGGCCTCGATCAGATCCAGACAGCTGCCCTCGCCGGGCACCCCATAGATCCGCCCGATTCCCGCTCTCGCCAAATAATCCGCCACGACGTCGGCCGTGGTCGCCATCGGCACTCCTCAGGGGTTGGGGGGGCCCCGCAGCCACGCACGCCAGACGCGCCCGAGACGTCTTGGCGGTTCGCCGGACAGGTCAGACCGCTTTTGCGCAGATTTCCCCAAAGAGGCGGACTTGCACCAGCGCCAGGTAGAACCAGACAAACGGCCAGGTAAGCGCGCCGAGATACGGAATCGCGGCGAGCGTTCCGCCGGCTATGCTTAATCCAACGCAAAGCACATATGTCGCCACGTACTCCGCCAAAATGCTGTTGATTCCGTCCCACAGTGTTCCGGGATGGAAGGCCGCCTCTAGCCGTCGGTGCGCCAAATACCGGGCCAGGGCCATCGGCAGAAAAAAGAGCGTGAACAGCCCTGCCAACACCCCGAGGACCATCAGCACCATTCCCAAGAAGAGAATGATACCCCCCTTGACCAACAGGCCCAGGCCGAACAGAACGAGCACGAGCGGAGCCAGTCCGTAAGCCAAGGCAATGCCGAAACCCACGAATCCCCCAAAGAAAAGTCGCGGCCAGTCGTCCCATTCCGGAAGCGAGGCTACTTCCCAGCGAAGAGTGCCCTCGTACACAGCAAGCAGGTACCCGACGGCCGGAAGATTCACCATCACGGCCAGGGGAGCGATACCGAACGCTGCCTCTTCAGAAAGCAGGTAGGCAAGACCCACGAACACCAACTCAAGCAGGAGGCCCGTGGCGCCTCCGATCAGCAGCTTACGAGGCCAGTCCGGCCCCTCCATGGGGAAACGGGCGGATGCTCGGATCCGTAGCCGCATGCTCAGCGCGCCCCAAGAATGACGTCTGCGAGTCGTGTCAGGTCGTCGCTGGAGTAGAAACTGATCTCCACGGTGCCCCCCGCCCCGTTTCGCTGGATGCGCACCTTGGTTCCCAGGGCCGTTCGAAGCTGGTCTTCCAGTGCGCCGAGATTCGGATCCTGACTTGGCCGTTGCTCCCTTTTCTGGAGCACCCCCGCACGAAGCCTGCGGACCAAGGCCTCCGTGGCGCGCACGTTCAACCCGCGCCTCACAACGAGATCGCGCCCCTTGATCTGGTCGGCCGGCTTNTCGAGCCCGAGCAGGGCCCGCGCGTGCCCCTCGGACAAGGTCCCGGCGGCAACGTCTTCTTGGATGCGTCTTGGAAGCCGGAGAAGCCGCAGGGAGTTGGTGACCGATGACCGATTCCGCCCAAGCCGTCCCGCGACCTCTTCCTGCGTGAGACCAAACTCGTCAACGAGTCGCTGGTAGGCCTCAGCGGCCTCGAGCGGATTCAGGTCCTGTCGCTGGAGGTTCTCCACCAGGGCCATTTGCAAGGCCTGAGAATCGGTCGCGTCCTTGATGATGGTCGGGATGTGGGTCAGGCCAGCGAGTCTGGCCGCCCGGATGCGCCGCTCGCCAGCGATGATTTGGAAACCTCCGGAAACGCGCCGAACCACCACCGGCGTCAAAACCCCGTGTTCCCGGATCGTGGCCGCAAGCTCCTCGAGCGCTTCCGTATCGAAATGTTTCCGGGGCTGGAACGGGTTGATTTCCAGGTCGACCAGGGGCAATTCCTGAACGGTCGTACTTGGCTGTGCTGGTTCCGCGCCAGGGATCAGCGCTCCAAGCCCCCTACCCAACCCGCGTTTTTGCACCATCGATCACCTCTCGGGCGAGTTGCAGATAACCCTCGGCTCCCGCGCATCGGATGTCGTACAAGATGATAGGCTTTCCGTGGCTGGGCGCCTCGCTCAGTCGCACATTGCGGGGAATCACGGTGCGGAAGACCCGCTCTCGGAAGTGCTGACGGACCTCTGCTGCCACCTGCCCCGCCAGATTCACACGTCCGTCAAACATGGTGAGCAGAATTCCCTCAACCGCCAGACGTGGATTCAGTGTCCGTTGACACAACCGGACCGTCTCCATGATCTGCCCCAAACCCTCCAGCGCGTAATACTCGCATTGTAGTGGGATCAGGACGGCGTCAGCTGCCACCAAGGCGTTCAGGGTCAGAAACCCGAGAGACGGGGGGCAATCTATCAGGATGTAACGATATTGATCCTCGAGGGGCTGCAACGCCGTTCGCAAACGGTGTTCCCGGTCCGGAAGTTCCACCAACTCAACCTCGGCCCCCACCAACTCCCTGCGAGACGGAATAACCTGGAGGGCTGGAATCGCCGTGGGGCGCACAACGTCGCATCCGCTCGCATCGCCAAGCAGAAGGTGGTACATGTGGCGCGTGACCGTGCGCGGGTCCACACCCACACCGGTGGTGGCGTTCGCCTGGGGATCGACATCCACCAGTAACGTCGGCTGCTCAGCGGCAGCGAGACACGCCGCGAGGTTGATGGCCGTCGTAGTCTTTCCTACACCGCCCTTTTGGTTGGCCACCGCGATGATTCTCGCCACGTCGACCCTCCGCTGTTCGGTGGACCATAGCACATTTCTGGTGGACCAGCCAAGGGCGATGTTTCACGTGAAACATACCGCCGGTTATCCGCCAAACCCCTTTCGGAGCGTGAGGATTTCATGGGAGGGCGCCCCAATCCAGGCTGGGACTGCGGTTTCTCCGACCAGTTCGAAGCCCCTACCGATAAGGNCTGCCAGCGCCGCATCGGTTTCCCGACCGGATCCAACCTGCGCGAGAAANACTCCGCCGGGTCTCAGGAATGGAAAAACGAGGGCTCCGATTTCCGCAAGGGGCGCCACCGCCCTTGCCGAGGCAAGATCGAACGAGGCGGACATTTCCGGATCGTGCTCAACGACCTGCTCCGCCCGCCCAAGCACCGGGTGGACACGGGACAGCGCCAACAGACGCACGACGTGGCGAAGAAACGAGATCTTCTTTCGGGAGACCTCTATCAGTGTGAAGTCGAGGCTTGGTCGTGTGATGGCGATTGGGATCGCGGGAAAGCCGGCCCCGGATCCGAGGTCCAGGGCCCGACTCGCGCCTAGCGGGATCAGGGGGACACAGGCAAGCGCATCGAGAAACCCGTGCCGCACGATCTCGTCGGGACGCGTCAGCGCGGTGAGACTCATACGCCCCGCCCATCGGAGAATCTCTTCCCGATAGGCGCGAAACGCGAGAACCTGCTCCGGCCCTAAGGTAACCCCCAACCTATCGGCTCCTGCCGAAAGGAGTTCGTCCGGGTCCGGGCAGGCGAGGCTCTCACCGCGTTCTTGTCTGGAGGGCAAGATTCGACTAAGCCGGCTGCCCTTCTGCTGGCGACGGGCGTGCCGGCCCCCGGTTGATCAGCCACTGCTGGCCGACCTGCAGGATGTTATTGACAAGCCAGTACAGAACCAAACCCGATGGAAAGCTCCAGAACATGAACGTGAATATGATGGGCATCATCCAAAGCATCATCTGGGCTTGTCGGGGGTCGCCGGTGGTTGGTGACATCTTCTGTTGAACCCACATGCTGACACCCATCAAGAGGGCGAGCACGTTGGCGGTAAACACATATCCCCCCCAGACCGCCACACTGAAAAGCGAGTCGGGTTGGGTGAGGTCTCTGATCCAGAGGAAGTGGGCTTGCCACATTTCCACCGAGCTGGACAGGGCATTGTATAGGGCAATAAAAATGGGTATTTGCGCCAGCATCGGGAGGCACCCACCCATTGGATTGACACCATGTTTCCGGTACAGGGCCATGGTCTCTTCTTGTTTTTTCTGGGGGTTGTTCTTATAGCGCTCTTGCAGGGCCTGGACCTTGGGTTGGATGGCCTGCATCGCCTGCATGGATTTCATGCTCTTGTGGGTGAGCGGGTGGAAGGCGATCTTTTGCAGGATCGTGATCAAGATGATTGCGATGCCATAGTTCCCGGTGTAGTGATANAGNAACTTGAGCAGCCAGAGNGCCGGGCGGGCCAAGAAGTCAAACCAGCCAAGGTCGATAAGTTGGTCCAGGTTGTGTCCGACACCGCGCAGCAGGTCAAGGTCGCGTGGCCCGGCGTACACCTTGATCTTTGCCGCCGCCTCGCCGGATGCTGGTAGTGTCTGTTTGGGCCCGATCAGGCCGACGATCGGCTGTTCCTCCGAGGCTCTTGAGACGAAGGCGTTGAGGTCTTTTTCCATTGGGAGGAGCGCCGCCGTGAAATAGGTGTCTTGCAGTGCCGCCCAGGACAGTTTCCCCTCCACCAACCGTTCCCCGCTTATTTTGGCGAGATCCTCTTGCACGCGCTTGCCATCCACCCAGAGNGTTGGGGGTTGAATGGTGCTGGTCTTCTTGTCCGTGCTGTTGCGAAGCCCCGGCCCCCACGCGAACCTGGTTTGGGCGGTGGCGCTGTCCCCGGAAAGGTTCCGAACCACGAGGCCGATCTCAATGTCATATCGGTCCGCGTGAAATGACAACTGTTTCTCGAGTTGGATGCCGTTGGCGCTTACATGTTTGAATGTCAGCGTCCCGATCGTCCCCGCCTGCGTGAGGTCGAGGCGGTCTTTGTCCACCTCAAACACCCCGTCGATTTGCTCCGGGTCTGCCCACGCCGCGAGAGGTCCGGGTGTTGCCTGGAGATCCGAGATGGCCACCAGGTCCACGGGGGCGCCGCTGGCCATCTTGAAGGCTTTGAGTTGCCATGCCGTCGCCCGGGCGCCCGTGGTGGACATTACCACCCGCACGAGGGGGGTCTCGATGGTGACGTTCTTTGGGGATAAGCCGCGCTGTGCGGTTGGGGTGTAGCCTTTCGGGAGCGCCGNTGTTTTTGGTNGGACGGCAGCGGGTNGAGCCACGGCCGGCGTAGCCACCTTCTGCTGGTTGTCGGTCTGTGTGGCTTGCGGTCTCGGCGACTCGTGGACCGGAGCCTCTACCCGTGACAAATACCATTGGTACCCCAACAGGATGGCAATGACCAGGACTGTCGCTATGACTGCGTTCCGCTCCATAAGCACTCCAGACCGCTAACCGTTGAAACAAGTGTCGCGACTACGGAACTGGGTCAAATCCGCCCGGGTGATATGGGTGGCACCGCACCAGTCGTTGAACCGCCAACCAAAACCCGCGGACAATTCCGTATTTCTCTATAGATTCGAGAGCGTACTGGGAACAGCTTGGGCTGAAGCGGCACGCGGCGGGAAACGCCGGCCCAATCCACCGCTGATAGAGCCGGATGGGCGCCATGACGGCAAATCTGAGTCTGCTCACCAGTCTCAATTCGTACCCGTCTCCGCGCGCCCCAACATCTCATTCCCGCGCGCGAAAAGCAACTCGAGTGTCGATCGGACCCGCTTTCTGGGTTCGCACCCGACGTCACCTCTCGCCAGAAGGAGACAACCCGCCGTCTTGACACGTTCCGGCGTCGAGCCGAATACGTCCCGCGCGATCCTTCGGACCCTGCTCCGGGTGACGGCGCCTCCTGCTGTGCGGCCCAGGGCGACGATGAGCCGTCCTTTGTTTTCGGGGTTGGGTAACAGAAAGAGCGTCAAGGGGCCTCGAGCCACCCTCATACCAGACCGGCGAATCTGCGCACTCGGCGAGGTTTCGCTCCTTCTCAAGTTGAGATCCGATCAGACCGTGAGGCGATGGCGGCCCTTCGCCCGGCGCCTCTTGATGACCTTCCGGCCGTCTGCCGTGCTCATGCGCTTCAGGAACCCGTGGGAGGTCTTTCGCTTACTCTTGTTTGGTTGGTAAGTTCGCTTCATGGTGCTCGCTCCTTGTGGTTTGGCGAAGCGGGCATTCTATGTCTCATGCGACTCGTTGTCAAGTACCTGATTGTTCTTCATGTCTTTTGTTTGGCGGGGGTTCTGGGTTGGGGTTTGCCGGTGTCCTTCTTGGGTTTTCGGTGGTGAGTGATTGCCTCGAAACCAGTTTGTCCCTGTTTTGGCCCACACTACTGGCCGGTCTGTGGCTGCCGTCCCGGCGGTCAAGCCGGTGTGCCGCTTCAATGCCGCGCGAGAGGGGTGCGCGGAATGGAGGCTTTTCCTGGGGTGCGGTGAGGATTTGGCGCGGCTTTCCGTCGTTTTTTCTGTGGTTAATCGTGGTTTATATTAAATAAACATGTTTTTTTTTATATAGTTATGAGGTTATCCACAGGTGTGGAAAATCCTGTGTGTAACCTTAATATCTGGAAAAAGGTTGGTTGTGTTATCTCTCTGAGTTTCCTGGCCCTGTTGACCGCCAGGCCGGCGTTTGTTTGTTGCATTCCTGCCGCGCTTCCGGGCCACATTACCAGATGAGACTGGTGCCATATTGTTGGGTGTCGCTCCCCTTTCCTTCCTCCCCCGGAAAGATGCGCATCACCCCCGTTTGCCCATCCCAAAAGCTGTTGTTGACATATTCACTTCGGATTTGGTAAAATTTGTTGGTAAAGCGTGGAATTCTTTTGATCTTTCCACATTCTGTTATTGGCTGTGGTTTTCCTTTCGTTCTGCGCTGGTTATTAACAAACCGCCCACGTGATGATGTGGGCATCTTATATTGAAGAAGCGGGGGGTTGCCACACTTGTCAACACCCGCGGTTACCTAACACTACTACTTCTATTTTTTCCTTTGTTCCTAGAATCGGTTTAAGAGGGTTGGTTGAAATCCTTTCGCCCAATCTTTCTTGCTGCTACCCGCAACACACAATGGGAGTGTGAGTCTCATGCATATCCGGGTTGAGCGAGATGCTTTTGTCGAAGCCCTCGGGCCCGTACAAAGTGTCGTTGAGGTAAAAAAAGCCCTCCCGATTCTCTCTCATGTGTTGCTCCACTCAGAAGCTGACCACCTATCTTTATTTGGAACAGATCTGGATGTCGGCCTTCGCCGGCAAATCAAAGCGGAGGTTATCAAACCGGGAGCTGTGACACTTTCAGCGAAGAAGCTGTACGAGGTCGTCAAGGAACTTCCATCGACCACCATAGAATTACAGGCGGATCCTGATCTTCAAGTGGCCATCTCGTGCCAGCGGTCTAGTTTTCGGATGAAGGGGTTGACGCGTGAGGAGTTTCCCTCTCCTCCTGACCTGCGCGAGGGTGACGAGTTACTCCTCTCTGCAAAATTGTTCCGCGATTTACTTCGGAAGACGCTCTTTGCGGTTTCGTCAGACCAAACACGCTATGCTCTGACGGGAGTCCTTCTCCAGGCTCAATCTAGCGCGCTGAACATGGTGGCCACCGACGGGCACCGGCTTGCATTGGTGCGTATGAATCGTCCAGAGACCTCCGGTACCGCCGTTATTGATGCACTGATCCCCAAAAAAGCAATGGTTGAAGCGGCAAAGATCGCGCGCGAAGAATTGGGTGATGTGAGGATCCGCCTCTCCGACAATCAAATCATCCTACAACAAGATACCACCACCCTGGTCGCGCGCTTAATTGATGGACAATTCCCAAACTACGACCAGGTTGTTCCATCAACCACCCCGAGTGAGATCAACATCGCGAAAGACGTTCTTCATGGAGCGCTCCGCCGGACCTCGGCGATTATGGGAGAAAGGACAACACCAACCGAGTTTGATTTTCAAAAAGGGCGGCTTCTGGTGAGTTGTGTGAATATGGACTTGGGCGAGGCCCATGAAGAGGTCGAAGTCGCGTACGCCGGCGAAGGAGTCAAAATCGGTTTTAACGCACGCTATATCATGGACTTCTTATCGGCGGTGGACTCGGAACAAATCACCATACACCTTACCGACCCATTAAGCCCAGCTATTTTTAGAGCCGCGGGGGATGACCGGTATAGTTGCGTTATTATGCCGATGCGGATTTGATCCTGAATACGACCGCACCCCTGTTCGGAAGACAGTCGACGGATTCGTGTTTGTTTCATCCAATAAATCACAGCGTTCAAACAACACGGGGCTGCCGGGGTTTAGCGCAACAACCCAAACTCAACACGCCCTTTGGTCTATACAGACACCGAAAGACCTCTCCGCTTCCGGCGGCGCGCCCTTGGTTTGATCGGATGGTCCCGCCGACCACCCCGGACCATTACACGGTCGGAACGCAAACCGTCTTGGAAATGACCGAAACCCGCCCCGCCGGAGCCAGAAAGGGCCGGTTTGCACCGGGCGGTCTTGGGATGCCTTGCGAGGGTGTATGGCGAAGATGAATGGGCCGCAAGAAAGTAACAATACATACGGCATCGACCAAATCAAAATCCTGGAAGGACTTGAGGCGGTTCGAAAGCGCCCGGCGATGTACATTGGCGGCACCGGACTCGACGGCCTCCACCACCTGGTGTTCGAGGTCGTGGACAACAGTGTTGATGAGGCCCTTGCAGGCGCCTGCAAGG
>JGI20214J51088_10003754_pt1 | contig 10009 bp, 11 predicted proteins | sample WetSurMetagenome_FD_51088 | JGI IMG/M metagenome (IMG submission 51088) | reverse complement strand
CGATCAGGAGAAAGGAGGAGGCACTATTACTCCGGTAACATTCCTAAATGAGTGAACTATTTTATATTGGTAACATTCTTGTATGAGTTGACACGTACCTCGATGAATATATAGATACACATTATTTCGCGATAGTTATTAACAGTCATTCATCATAGGGGTTTAAACATACGTACTTATACGCATTTAATACAAGTACATTGTCCGATATTCTAAAGTTGATTCCCAACATCGGAAAGAACAGTAATAGCTGGTCTTAAGTATAGTAAAAATATAGCTGACCGGGTGTTTCTGCCTGCTGGATTATACTGGATAATGATAGTGTTTATATAGCACATGTGAAAACATGCCAGCTTTGTAAAAATATTTAAAAACAGGAGTTGAAAATGGATAACAAAAAAGGAAACACTATGGCTGCCGGAGCAGGAGCATTCTGGTTCGCTGGTTGGTTATTCACAATTGCTTTCGCGAACCTTGTCTGGTGGAAGATTATTCTCGGTATCGTGGTTTGGCCGCTTTTCCTTGGCTGGGCGGTGTAACTACCGTAACCGAACCTTGATTTACCGGTTTCGGAGCTCGTGAAATAGATGTAAATTGGACCATAAACATGGCGGCAAGTACACAGCCTGCACCCAGTGCAATTCTCCAGGTCAAATCATTACCGCCAAGTGTAATACCGAATACACCGGCAAAAACCGGCTCCATGGTCATCACAACAGCTGCAGGAGTGGCCGGAACGAGGGATTGTGCCCATGTCTGGATAATGAAGGCCAGAGCGGTGGCAAACACCGCCGTGATAGCTATTGTCCCCCAGACTGACGCATTAGGTGGTACACTGATTCCGCCCGGGATCGAAGCCAACAGCGAGATAACAGCGACCGTAGCTATCTGGACCGTCGCCAGTCCGTAAACGTCATGTCTGGACGACCATATACCGAGGCCGATGATATGCAACGCACAAAACAGAGCACATCCCAGGGTCAATAGTTCGCCAATCCCCACCGCCCAACCGTGCAGACTGAGCAAAGCCAGACCGGTAAAGGCCAGCAATACCGACAGCCAGGTAACTATATTTATTTTTTGTTTTAACAGCAGCCATGCGATTACCGGTGTAAGCACTACATACATCCCGGTAATGAAACCTGAAACCGAAGCCGAAACGGACANCAGACCGTATGTCTGCGTAACGTAAGCCAGTCCTAAGATCACCCCCAGCAATATACCATGCCATATTCCAGCCCACGACATATTTTTCAAACACCCGGGACGCAGCGTAATCATGATAATGGCCGCCGCCGTAAAGCGCCAGGCCAGGAAGTCCATTACCGGCATAAGGGATACAGCCTGTTGCACGATGAGAAACGACCATCCCCAAATTACGGTCACACCTACCAGTGCAGTCAAAGCTATTGTGGACGATGATTTCCAGTTTTTTAACATAATCTAATTCAGCAGAAGAAACTAAAAGACACGGCAAGCCGTGTCTATACGAAACCTTTATCAATAATATTCCCAATCCTGATTACAATTGCATCACCTTGCTCAGGAAGAGCCTGGTGCGCTCATGTGTGGGGTTCTCAAATAGCTGCTCCGGCTTACCCTCCTCAACGATCTGTCCCTCATCCATAAAGATACACCTAGAGGCGGCGGCGCGGGCAAACCCCATCTCATGTGAAACCACCAGCATCGTCATTCCTTCTTTAGCCAGGGCCAGCATCACATCCAGTACCTCTTTTATCATTTCCGGATCGAGAGCACTCGTAGGCTCATCGAAAAGCATAATTTTAGGGTTCATTGCCAATGCNCGCGCGATGGCGACACGCTGCTGCTGCCCCCCGGAAAGCTGTCCCGGATAGCAGGTAGCCTTATCGGTGATGCCTACCTTGTCCAACAGGTTCATCGCGTTGTCACGGGACTCTTTTATCTCGCGGTTGCGCACTACTCGCTGTGCCAGCGTTATATTATCAATTACGGTAAGATGAGGGAACAGGTTAAATGATTGGAAAACCATACCCACTTCACGTCTTACGGCATTAATGTTCTGGGCACTTTTAAGCAGTATCCCGTCCACGGTAATTTTCCCGGAATTATAGACTTCCAGATGATTGATGCACCTGAGCAAAGTGGATTTACCGGATCCTGATGGACCAAGTATCACCAGCACCTCACCTTTTTCGACGTCCATATTGACACCACGAAGTGCATGGACATGACCGAAGTACTTATGAACATTTTCGATTCTGATTATCGGATCAGACCGGAAAATCGAATCCGGCATACCTACCTCTCAAAACGCCTTCTATTTTCCAGCCAGTTTATTAAACGGGCTGAGAACAAGGTTAATATTAAATACAATAATGCCACCAGAGTCCAAACTTCGATAGGATTGAAATGGGCAGCCATGAATTCTCTGCCGCGACGGGTAAGATCAGCCACTGCCACAGCACTGACCAGCGAGGTGTCCTTCATCAGCATTATAAACTCGTTGCCCACCGGCGGCAGCACGATACGTATTGCTTGAGGCACGATCACATACCTCATGGACTGCATATAGGTCATCCCCAGACTGCGGGCTGCCTCCATCTGACCCTTGCTAATACCTTCAATACCAGCACGGAAGATCTCACTCATATAAGCTCCGTAACAAACCACCAGGCCGAGTATTGCCAGTATTATGGCATTTGACTGGTAGTTAGCCAGAGCCCCGATATGTAAAAAAGAACCTGTGGACTTAATAACTACAGGGGCGGCAAAATACCACCAGATAAGTTGTACCAGCAGCGGGATCCCTCTGACGATTTCTACATATAACGTAGCGATCAGATGAATAACAGGGTTTTTAGAAATCCGGCCTATGCCGCCGATCAGTCCAAGTACAATAATGAAGATAAAAGACACTGCGGTCAATAACACAGTGACCGCAAGTCCGTCTCTGACAAAAACGAGGATATCCCAGTAAGGGTCCGATTTGAATACTATAAGAAGTACCAATATACCGGCGACAGCGACGACCAGCCACCACCAGGGGTCCAGCCTCGAACTGAGCTCGGCCCCCGGTACGCGGCTTATATCTCGTTGAATTTTCGAATCTATAGCGACTGCGGACGTCTTGTCCTGTGACGCTTTACTCGAATTTTTTAACCTATCCCATACGGGCAAATTCTATCTACCTATACTATTGCAGCCATTTCTTAGAAAGCTCATCTATCAGGCCTTCATCTTTGATGGCTTTAATACCAGCATTAATCTTGTTAAGCAGGTCTGTTTTACCTTTGGCAACTGCAATACCATAGTTTTCAGAGGTAAAAAGACCGCCGACAGTCTTCAGCTTGTCGGAATTCTTGGATACATATCCCTGGGCGACGGGGTTATCACAGACCACGGCGTTAATCTGGCCGTTCATAAGGTCCTGAAAAGCCAGACCAATTTCATCATATATCTTTAAGGTAGCTGCCGGAACTTTTTCCACTTCGCTCGCTCCGGTAGTACCAATCTGAGCTCCGACACTTCCGGTAATGGTATCGATTCCGGTGATCGTAGTGTTACTCGCCTGGACTACAACCATCTGGCCGGCAACAAAATAGGGGTCGGAGAAAAGCATATCTTTTTTCCGGTTGTCAGTAATAGTGATGGAAGAAATAGCAGCATCATAAGTACCCTGTGCCATTCCCGCCAGCAGCGGGTCGAACGGTACGTCGACAAACTCTATGTTTAGATTTTCTTTTTCTGCAATTGCGTTCATTACGTCGATGTCGAAGCCAACTATTTGTTTGTTATCATCGACATATTCGAAGGGCTTCCAAGTAGCATCTGTAGCTATGCGGATTTTGCTGGAACCGGACGAATTGCATCCGACCAGGATCGTGCTAAAAAGCAAAATCATGATAGTACCAAACCATAGGACTTTTCTCATTAGTTCCTCCTTAAAATTATGTACTCAAGTATTTGGTTATAAATCATAGCAGAGTCAGATCGTTTTTGAAAGTACCGCTCACTTCCTTTGTTTCCAGACCGTCTCTGCCGGGGTATCCTCGAGGACTATGCCAATCTCTGAAAGTTTAGTCCGGATATTGTCTGCCATCTGGAACTGTTTGGCTTCCCGCAGTTGCTTGCGAGTCTGAATCAACAGTTCGATGAACGGAGCAGCTTCTATGCTCTTAGAGAGCGCCTTAAGTGTCAGTCCCATGATACCGGAAAGCTCCGTTAAGAGTTGCTGCATGGCTGTTACAGCAAAACCTTCCTCTATTGAGCGGTTGATATCACGTGCCAGATCGAACAGGACCGCCACCGCCTGTGGGGTATTAAAATCATCATCCATTGCTTCAATGAACCGCTCCCGGTAAATTTCCTGCTTCAGTTTACCGTCTTTGGCGTTTTCTTTACCGGCAGCAACTGCCGCCTGCCGTATCCGTTCCACTCCTCTTTCAGAGGCTTCAAGCGCTTCTTCGGAATATTTGAGAGGGCTGCGATAATGCCCGCTCAAGAAAAAGATATGCATGGCATCAGAACTGTACCTGTTTAGCATTTCCTTGATGGTCAGTATATTGCCGAGGGACTTGCTCATTTTTTGCTCGCCGAGCTGCAGCAGTCCATTATGCATCCAGATTTTCACAAAGGGTTTTTTCCCGGTGTAACTTTCCGACTGAGCGATTTCGTTTTCATGATGAGGGAATATCAAGTCGTGTCCGCCGCCGTGAATGTCCAGTGTTTCACCGAGATATCTCAGTGACATTGCACTGCATTCTATATGCCAGCCCGGCCTACCTTTACCCCACGGGCTGTCCCATGAAGGCTCACCGGGTTTAGCCCCTTTCCAGAGTGCGAAGTCCATCGGATGTTCTTTTTGCTCACCCACCTCTATCCGGGCACCAGCCATCATAGAATCAAGCGTACGGTGTGCCAGCTTTCCGTAATCGTCCACCTTGGTCACCCGGAAATAAACACTTCCCTCCGCCTCGTAAGCATACCCTTTGTCCGTTAATCCCTGGATCACCTCGATAATCTTTGGGATCTCGTTCGTGGCACGCGGATAGATATCAGCTGGAGTAATATTCAACGCCGCCATATCGTCAAAGAAACTCTGGGTATATTTCTCCGCCAGATCGTGGGCCGAGACTCCTGACTGGTTAGCCCGGGCAATGATTTTATCATCGATGTCAGTCATGTTTTGAACATATTTGACCCTATAACCCCGGTATTTCAAATAACGTCGGATGGCATCGAAAACTATATAGCTCATCGCGTGGCCTATATGGCTGTGATCGTATGGAGTAACGCCGCAGACATACATTTTAACCTCACTACCCGGCGGTAAAAACTCCTCTTTTTGAGACGAAAGAGTATTGTAGATTTTCATGATCGTTTTCCTTCCAGTTTTATCAGTTTTTGTTCAAGATCTTTAATCTTCTGTTCCAGACTATCGAGTTCTTCCCAGACCGGATCGGGCAGCTTTTCGGTAGTATCTGTATCGGGGTTACGTATAGCTACTACCCGGCCGGGTACTCCCACCACAGTCGCATTTGCCGGTACCGAAGTAATGACTACCGATCCCGCTCCGATCTTTGAGTTTTCCCCAATTGTTATGGCGCCTATAACCTTAGCTCCTACACCCACCACGACATTATTTTCCAGCGTAGGATGACGTTTTACCTTCAGGTGACTGGTACCACCAAGGGTAACCCCCTGGTACAACAGTACGTTTTCACCGATCTCCGCCGTCTCACCGATGACAACACCCATGCCGTGATCGATGAAGAAACCTTCGCCTATCCTGGCACCCGGGTGAATCTCTATACCGGTACAAAAACGGCCGATATGAGAGACCAGCCGCGGGAAAAACGGTATGTGCCACAAATACAGCTGATGAGCGATACGGTGATATTGCCGGGCATGAAACCCCGGATAGGCGAACAGAATTTCAAATACATTTTGGGCGGCCGGATCGTTGCGGTAAACCGCACGGATATCATTTTTTAAGCTTGACCACAATCCCATTTTAAAAATCTCCTCATTGAGTGTTATGCATCGAATGCCCCGAATATTCGGGGCGGTATACAGATGCAGTTATACAACAAATTAAAGAGATTCATTACGGATCGCTATTACTAAACATTATTTTCTTAAGAACCCCAGAAACAAAAATCAAAGTTTATGATTCAAATCAAGTTATCAGTCAACAATTTTCAGTATTCAGTTTAACAGGTACTNTTAATTTAAAATAATCTTCCTTATAAACTGGTAACTGATTACTTACTACTTATAACTGGTTTTTTCATTTCGTTCTATCAGTGTTACTGAGTACGCCGCTATTCCCTCAACGCGTCCCAGGTAACCTAATCCGTTATTGGTGCTAGCCTTCACGCTCACGCAGTCGTGCTCCAAACCCAGAGTGCGGCTGAGTTGCTGCCGCATCGGTTCAATATTCTCTTTCAGTTTCGGCTGCTCGGCTACCACAGTAGAATCGATGTTAACAACATGCCACCCGGCTTTTTCCAGCTTTTCTCTGACCTTACCCAGTAGAACCAGACTGGAAATATTTTCATATCGCATGTCTCCGGGTGGGAAATGAGTACCGATATCTCCCATTCCAGCGGCTCCCAGCATAGCTTCTATTATTGCATGAGTCAAAACATCAGCATCGCTCCATCCATCCAGCCCGAATTCAAACGGGACATTCACGCCCCCCAAAACCAGAACCCTGCCTGAAACAAGAGGATGCACGTCATAACCAATACCTACACGAAAATTACCCATACCATTCTAACTCAAAAGCCATAGCTAAATACTCAAATCCAGGCTTCCATCGTTACCTTTGAACTTTTTGATTTCAGCTCTCTCTTGTCTTCAATAATGCCTCTGCAATAACCATATCATGCGGCGTAGTTATCTTAATATTATCATAGGAGCCTTCAAATACTTTAATTTTATGACCAAGCAGTTCGATCATAGACGCGTCGTCGGTAACGGAATCATGGATACTTCTATGAGCTTCTTTAATAAGATTGAACCGGAATACCTGGGGGGTTTGGACCGACCATAACCGCTGTCTGGGCAAAGTCTCTTCTACCTTCATATAGCTATCTACTGACTTAATGGTGTCTTTCACAGGGACTGCCGCCGTCGCTGCTCCGGTTTCCTGTGCTGCCTTAAGTCCTTTTTCTATCAAATCAAGCGTTATCAGCGGACGGGCCCCGTCATGTACTATTACCCATTCGCACAGGGGCAGCTGTTTCAATCCGGCAGCTACTGAGTCCTGGCGGCGTTCCCCTCCGACACATATCCGCACCGACTTACCGGCAGTGTTCCCACTTTCCAGTTTTTCCGCCAGTGAGATATCATTTTTACCCACCACGACGACCACACTGTCTATCAGGGGACTCTGTAAAAAAACGGCCAGTGAGCGGGCAAGTACCGGTTTGCCTGCCAGATCGGACCACATTTTATTGACTCCGCCCATGCGCCGGCTTTCACCTGCGGCAACTATGATCGAGCCAACCGGACCACCATTGTACATGACTATTATCGTAGCTTACATAACCTCAGCTTTTCAAGGTAAGCTATATGCATTCAATAAGGACAGGCCTTAAAAGGACTGTCCTTATTTCGCTTGTTTCGTTCGGTATCCTGGTTTGTCTTGGCTCATGCATGCGTATATAATTTTATTGTCGATATGAAACTGAAATTTCCATGGTTCTATTATGCTGGCCGATGGTTAATGCGGTTCCTGATGTTAATACTTACCAGCTATGCCGTGCACGGACGTGAAAATATTCCGTCTCCGGCCCGTTCCTGGTTATAGCCAACCACCTGAATAATGCCGATCCCCCACTCGTTGCCGTCAGCATCCCGCGCAAACTATTTTTCATGGCTAAAGAGGAGCTTTTCCGGCATAAGCCCTGGGATTATTTCGTCCGCGGGTTCGGAGCTTTTCCAGTTCACCGCGGCCGGGTCGACCTTGGTGCTATAAAGTATTCAAAACATGTCCTGGATGCCGGGCATGGACTGGTGATGTTTCCGGAGGGTATGCGCAGTACATCAGGATGTATGATACCTGCTTTACCCGGTTCGGCNTTGATCGCCGTGAACAGCAATGTACCGATTTTGCCTGTCGGTATTACGGGAACAGAAAAAATGTGGCAACTCTCCTGGATTTTTAAACGCCCTCGCATAGTTGTTACAATTGGTAAACCATTCATGCTACCGCATAACAGTAGAGTGACGAAACAGGAACTTGCCGACCTGACTGAATCTATTATGTTACATATTGCTGAACTGCTTCCTGAAAAATATCAGGGCTGCTATAGTCTTGCAAGGCGTCGTCTTGCAGACGACGCCTTGCAAGATCAACGTGTGTCTCTAAGGAAATAATATGAAGATTGAAAAATCTGGTAAGATTGGCTTCTGCTACGGAGTACGCCGTGCCGTTGAAATACTGGAAAAATTATCCAGAGAGCACAACGGCATCGAATCACTGGGCGAAATAGTACACAACGAGCAAGTAACGGACCGTCTGGTAAAACATGGTGTTAAAATCATCCGGGATATCGGTGAACTAAAGGGCAACACCATCGTGCTGGGAGCGCATGGTGTGGAGCCCAGGACCATGAAAGAATTGGAATCTCGTGGCATCGAAATTATCGATACTACCTGCCCCTTTGTTCAGAAGGCACAGCAAACCGCAAAAAGGTTATCCGAAGATGGTTTTTTTGTAATTGTCTACGGTGATGAAGATCATGCCGAGGTGAAGGGCATTCTGGGTTACACCGGCGATAAAGGAATTGCCGCCACTGAATTAAATAAGATAGTATCGCTTAAACTGCCGCCTAAAGTCGGAATTCTATCGCAAACCACACAAATTCCAGCAAGATTCCAGCAATTTGCTATCAAAATATTGGACAGTGCTTTTTCGAAAAACTCAGAAATATATATTATCGATACTATCTGCCATGATATACGTGACCGCCAGGCAGCAGCTCTGGAGCTGGCAAAAAAGGTGGATTTGATGCTGGTTATCGGGGGTAAAAACAGTGCCAATACCATGCACCTGGCCGAGCTCTGCTCCACTGCCGTAATTACTTACAAAATAAATACTGCGTTGGAATTAAAAGCTGCGTGGTTCCATGGCAGAGAAAAAATAGGTATTACCGCGGGATCTTCGACAGCAGACGAGACGGTTGATGAAGTTATCAAGAAATTGGGCTGACCTCCACTATAACCACCGATTGTGTTAGATATTTGATGGTTTGTTCCCACAAAAATGGGGAGAGGCTGTTCGCCTCTCCCCACACCGATTTATTGATCGGTCTATTTCAAAATTCTACAGCCCCATCTGTTGAGCGATGATTTCCCGGTGGAACGCTGCATCACCCATAGTAGCCACGGCTGTCTTAATGCGTTTGGTATAATACTGTAAGTCGTGATCGATNGTCACACCTATAGCCCCGTGTACCTGATGGGCCAGGGCCATAACACGATCCGAGGAATCGCTGGCCCAGGCTTTGGCAATAGACGCCTCTTTGGTTCCTCCCAGGTTCTCGCTATTCAGCCACACCGCCTGATAAGTCACGAATTTAAGCCCGTCGACATCCACTGCCATGTTGGCACAGTAGTGCTGGATGATCTGTAGTTTGCCGATAGGTTCACCAAATTGTTTCCTATCCTTGGCATATTGTACGGTCATCTCCAATGCAGACTGCATCGAGCCAAGCATATCGCAGCATTTTGCTATGGCTGCACGATCGATTGTTTTTTGTATTAAAGTCCACCCGCCGTTAAGCCGTCCCAGCAGGTTCTGTTTCGGCACGCGTACATTTTGGAATACAACTTCGCACAGCTTCTCATTGTCTATGGCTTTCAGTACGGTCGTTTTAATTCCGGCGCTCTTAGCGTCAACTATAAATATTGAGATACCGTTCTCCGGATTACCTCCGGCAGCAGTGCGTGTAACGCACAAAATATAATCGGCTACATTGGCACTCGGCACGAACAATTTGGTGCCGTTGATCACATA
>JGI20214J51088_10003753_pt1 | contig 10010 bp, 10 predicted proteins | sample WetSurMetagenome_FD_51088 | JGI IMG/M metagenome (IMG submission 51088) | reverse complement strand
GTTCCTAATTTTTTAGCCGGAATTATTTCTTTTCCTCTCTTAGCATCGATCTTCAATGTGATCGGTATTTACGGAGGATACTTGGTGGGAGTAAAACTCTTGGGAGTAAGTGCCGGGGGGTATTTTGGGGAAATGAGAAGCTATGTGAATATGCAAGATATTTTTGATGGGCTTTATAAATCATTGAGCTTTGGGGTTATCATGACCTGGATCTGTTGCTATAAAGGGTATAATGCTGGTTATGGAGCCGAGGGTGTAAGTAAAGCTACCACCCAGGCAGTGGTTACCTCCTCGGTATTAATTCTAGTTTGGGACTATTTCTTAACCTCAGTAATGTTTTAAATGCAATGATGATCGACGTTATCAACCTTCATAAGTCATTTAATGGGTTCCACGTTCTCAAAGGAATTTCCCTCCGAGTAGCAAAGGGGGAAATTTTGGCTTTAATCGGCAAAAGTGGCTACGGCAAAAGTGTGTTCTTAAAACATATTGTTGGTCTTCTCAAAGGCGATCAGGGAAAGGTGCTCATCAATGGAGAAGATATCGGCACCAGCAAAGGAACCGCCTTGGAAAAATTAAGAAAAAAATTTGGTTTCCTTTTTCAGGGGGGTGCTTTGTTCGATTCTCTTAATATTTTTGACAACGTAGCCTTTCCCTTGCGCGAAAAAACCAGGATGAAAGAAACCGAGATCCGGGATAAGGTGTTTTTCGAACTGGAACAGGTTGGTTTGCAGGGATCAGAGAACAAGTATCCCGCTGAGATCAGCGGAGGAATGAAAAAAAGAGCAGCTTTTGCTCGATCATTAATCTTGGATCCCGAGATAATGCTTTTTGATGAACCCACTACTGGTCTTGATCCGATAATTGCCAATACCATTCATACACTTATTAAAAATACCCATGAACGCCTTAAATTTACGGGAATAATTGTTACCCATGAAATTCCCAAGATTTTTTCAATTGTGCAAAAGGTGGCGATGTTAAACGATGGAGTGATCATCGCCCAAGGAACACCTCAAGAAATTCAGGCTTCCCCGCATGCTCTCGTTCAACAATTTATTGCCGGGGGCATAGAAATTGCTTAGGAAAGCTAAAAGGAGAGACGCTAATGAAACGGATTGACACAGAACTTTTAGTTGGTCTATTTATGATTGTCGGCATCACGTGCCTTACCTATCTTTCTATAAAATTAGGAAGGATGGAAATCATCGGGGATAAAGGGTATAAGTTATATGCTGAATTTTCCGAAATCGGAGGCCTTAAAAATGGCGCTTCGGTTGAAATTGCCGGAGTTGAGGTGGGACGGGTAAGGAACATCTCTTTATCCGATTACCAGGCAAAGATTGAGCTGCAGATAAACTCAGGGGTTAAGATTCAAGAGGATTCGATTGCGGCAGTAAAAACCAAGGGTCTCCTGGGTGAAAAGTATATCCAGATTTCTCCGGGAGGGGATGAGAAGATAATTCCTCCGGGAGGAAAAATTCGAGAGACTCAGCCACCCCTTGACCTTGAAAAAGCAATTGGAAATTTTATTTTTGGTAAGGTTTAAAAAAATAGAATTGATTTTTTATATATTTTTTTATAGTTTTTAGTATACTATATTTAATAATGAGAAACCAAAAGAGGGTTTGGTAATTTTTTTGCATGAAGAAAAGGAGGAAGTATGAAAAAGATAATAATAATCTTGGTGTTATTGGTAGGAGTGTTGTTTTTCAACCACAATTCGCTTGCGTCTGATCCTGCCCAAGGAACTTCGATTTCAGTAAATGCATCAGAAAAAACGGAAGTTTCACCTATCCCGGATCCCCTCCAAGGGATGAACCGGGCTTTTTATAAGTTTAATGACAAACTTTATTTCTGGGTACTCAAACCGGTAGCCCAAGGATACGGAAAAGTTTTGCCCAGACCAGCGCGACTATCGGTTCAAAATTTCTTTACCAACATATACGCTCCGGTTCGCCTGGTAAACTGCGGACTGCAGTGTGAATTTAAAGATGCTTCAATAGAACTGTCGCGCTTTGGAGTAAATACTACTATCGGCTTAGTCGGTTTGTTCGATCCAGCCAAAAACTGGCTCCATCTTAATCCCCCGGATGAGGAAGATTTCGGACAAACCCTCGGTTGCTACTACGGGCCCGGCTTTTATCTTAACCTCCCTCTTGCCGGATCAACCAGCCTCCGCGATTTGATTGGAAGTTTAGTTGATAGCTGTATTGTGCCTTCTTTTTATGTGCTGACCCATTATCCCGCCGCTTACTATGCGGCCGGAGCAGAATTATTGATGGAAATTAACCGTACTTCTCTGAGAATCGGAGAATACGAGGAATTTAAGCGTGCGGCCATTGATCCTTATGTTGCGATAAGGGATGCCTACAACCAGCATCGGGAAGACTTGATAAGAAAATAACGATCAGGTAAGGAGAACTCGGATATGCACTTTTTGGGCCAGAAACTTCTCGGATTCACTTTATGCCTCTTGCTATTGGCTGTTTTCTGCTCTCACTCCCGCGGAGCTATAGTCGCAGCATCACCTACCGAGAAGGTGCGGAAGGCAATTGAAGGAATCACTACCATCCTTGATGAGTATGTGAAAAATCATCAAAAAAACCGTGAAGAAACCGTAAGTAAAATCATGGTGATCGCTGATCAAGATTTTGACTGGGCAGAAATGGCTAAACGCTCTTTAAGCCGCTTCTGGAAACAGAGAACGCCCGATGAGCAGAAAAATTTCACAAGTCTTTTTAGAGACCTCATCAAAAATGCTTATATTGGTAAAGTTGAAGGTTATGCCGGCGAAAAAGTGGTTTTTGAGGGGGAAAAGGTTGAGGACGGCTATTCATTGGTAAAGACCAAAATCATAACCCCATCCAAAGGCACGGAAATTTCCGTATACTATCGGTTGCAAGATAACGGGGGTAATTGGATGGTCTATGATGTGGTTATCGAAGGAGTTAGTTTAGTTAATAACTATCGAGACCAGTTCAACAGTATCCTCCAGGGGTCATCCTATGACGAATTGGTAAAAAGGATTCAAGATAAATTAGCTCAGGATAATAAAAAATAAACGCTTCGGATTTCCTATCGGATTCCAAAGACTATATTGAGTAAAGCAGAGACCAGAATTCAGGATATAACAACTGGATTCTGGCCTCTTTTTTTAAATTAATTCATTAATTCACTTCCTACAAACAATCTGCGCTATTGCTCTTTTGGGATTTTCCTTAATCCCTTCAAAATAATAGATGATCTCCCAATCAACAAACCAATTGCGAAGTTCTTCCGGCTTTAAGAGGAAATCAGGATTATGTGGCTTTCCGAACTGAGGTTGCTGCACGGTATAGGTTTCATAGATAAGAACCCCTCCCTTTTTCAAAGCCTTTTTTATACAGCTTATGAGCGGCCGATGGAGGTATCGAAAAATCACCATTCCTCCGTAAAAATCTTCGGAGAGAGGATTGGTTTCGTTTTTCTCTAAATCCACACGCCAGGTTTCGATGCCAACCCCCTGCACCGCTGCAAGCTGTTTGGCTCTTTTCAATCCTTCTTCTGATACGTCACAACAAATTACCTCTAATCCTTTCTTGGCTAAAAAGATTCCGTTGTGGCCCTCACCACACGCCAGATCTAAAATCGGGCCGTTTATCGTGCCTTCGATAAAAAGGCTTATATGGCTTATGAGTAGCTCTGCTGGCTTTACGCTGAAATCATCCATAGGGTCACTTTTAATGGAGCAATGTTTAAAACCAAATCCCGCAAATTTAATCCTCAAAACTCAATGGGTTATCTCTTGATCATTATACCATGGACCGCTGTTTTTTTCTAAAAAATCCCCTGAAGGGGATCGCACGTGGTTTACTTATTTCTCCTGGCAATAATATGAAAAATGGAAAAAATTTATTTAATTACCTAACCATGGCTATATCTTATTATGTTCGGACAAACCGATCCGGAAAGTTAATTTTACTATAAATTTTACTATAAAATTTAATTCCTTTAAAAAGCCAATGTTTTTTCAAATAAATTAAATAAAAGCTTGCATTTTAACTTATAATTATATATTATTGTAAACAATTTAGCTAAAATTGATGTATACTTTAAACTAACATTTTAACTTTTTAAAATTATTTCAGCAAGTTAACAAAAAGAGGAGAAACAACACTAATTTCTATATTTTTTTTTACTACCCCAAAAAATTTATTAACGAATGGAACAACCTAAAACAAAAAAAATTGGCGAACGTCTTATTGAAAAGGGCTTAATTACCCCTGAGCAATTAAAAATTGCTTTAGAAATTCAAAAGTCCACCTCCCATCTTTTGGGAGAAGTGCTGGTAGACATAGGGTTTGTCAATGAAAATGAACTTGCCTCTATCCTTTCGGGGGATATGGAGACAACCCACCTCCCCTCTTTGGAAAGTTTTCCCGTTGATCAGCAAGCTTTGCGCCTTATTCCAAAAAAAATGGCTCAAGAACTTAAAGTCATGCCTTTAGTTTACTCTAATAATGAACTGACGGTTGCTGTCGTTAACCCTTTTGATATTGTAACGGTAGATGAATTAAGACGTCGCACCCAACGAAGTATAAAAACTATGGTTTCTTCGGAGACGGAGATTCTTAAAGCCATTGATTTTTGGTATTTGGGGGAAGAAGATGTTTTAAAAGACCTTCTCTCACACGCTTTAGCTGCCGTGGAGCTGGGAGGCGCGGGAGCGGCAGTTGAAGATCCCCCGCTTATTAAGCTGGTGAACCATATCCTTCTCGTGGGAATGAAAGACAGTGCTACGGATATCCATATCGAACCAGAAAAAAATGCGGTTCTGGTCAGGTTCCGGATTGATGGAATCTTGCGGGTTTGGCAGGTTTTACCCAAGCGGCTGGAGCGAAGTATTATCTCCCGGTTAAAGGTTATGGCCAATCTCGATATCTCCGAGAGCCGTCTTCCCCAGGAGGGGAGAGCAGAATTTCATTTTGGTGGCCGTCTCCTTGACTTGAGGGTAGCGGTTTTTCCAACCTCACAAGGAGAAAATATCGACGTTCGAGTCCTCGACCGTACCCGATTAGCTACTCGGGTTGATGAGCTTGGTCTCTCTGAAGACACCCGCGCAACTTTAAGACAACTCATCAAAAAAAATCTCGGGATGATCTTGGTGTCTGGCCCCACAGGATCAGGAAAAACCACCACGCTCTACGCTTCGCTCATGGAAATCAATTCACCCAAAATCAATATTATGACTGTTGAAGATCCGATTGAGTATGAGCTTCCTTTCATTCGGCAGTCCCAGATTAACCCCCGGGCAGGTTTCAGTTTTGCCACCGGCCTGCGTTCTATTCTCCGGCAGGACCCGGATGTGATTCTGGTTGGAGAAATTCGGGATGGTGAGACTTTAGAAGTAGCCATGCATGCAGCACTAACCGGCCACTTGGTGCTTTCCACCATTCATACCAATTCTGCGGTAGGCGTTATACCAAGACTTCTCAACCTCGGAGCAACGCCCAATATCATCGCTTCCTCCCTTCTTGGTGCGATTTCCCAGCGTCTGGTTAGAAAAATCTGCCCTGATTGTGCGGAACCTTATAAACCAAGCTCTCAGGAAGAAACACTGCTACGCAAAAAATTAGAGGGACTGATAAAAGTGCCCCACGAGCTCATGCTTCGAAAGGGGAAAGGATGTGACCGGTGCAAAAAAGAGGGCTACACAGGGCGGCTAGCAATAAGTGAAATTTTTGAAATCGATCATGACCTCTATATGCTTATGCTCGCGGGAGCTTCTGAGGATGACCTTTTGAAGCATTTGCGTTCCAAAGGATATCGCAATATCTATGAAGATGGTCTGTTAAAAGTATTGGAAGGAATCACAACTCTCGAAGAGTTGGCGAGAGTGCTTTGATATAAACCTGAATTGTACAAAGTAATTTATGGTTATAGGAAAAATATATTTTTGGGGGACGTGACCCCCTATCAACGAACGGTTTTTTATATCATTGACCATGACAAACTATCGGTATATAGCGCTCAATAAGGCTGGAAATTTGGTAAGGGGAAGTTTAGAGGCAGACAGCGAGCACGCACTCTATACTGCACTTAAAGGCAGGGACTTGTTCTTACAAGAGGCGGGGACCGAAAGCAAAGTCTTTAAACGAAGTTCCAAGGTCCGTCAAGTAGACTTAATTGAATTTTCTCATCAAATGGCCTTTGTTGTTCAGTCCGGTATCCCTTTTGTTCAAGGACTTTCTGATATTCAGCGGTCTCTGAAAGAACCAGCGTTTAAATCTATCTTGGAGGCAGTAATTCATGATCTTACTGCCGGTGATTCTCTTTCCCAGTCGCTGGCTCGCCATCCCCAGATTTTTTTACCCGGTTATGTCGCAGTCATTCAAGCCGGAGAAACGTCAGGAAACATGGCGGCTTCCTTTCGGAATATGGGGCGTTTTCTTGAATGGGTCCTCAATTTGAAACGCCAGATTAGCCAGGCGCTCATCTACCCGATTATTGTCCTCATCATCCTTTCAGTGGCCATGATCCTTTTTGTGACCCTCGTCATTCCCCAGCTCTCAAAATTTATCCTTGAACTCAACCGCCCGATTCCTTTACCCACTAAGATACTTATCTGGTTTAATCAATTTATTCAAAGCTGGTGGCCTTTGCTCTTAGTGATTTTAGCGATCGTGATTGTTTCTGCCATTATCGCAATGCGGTTTGAACGGGTCCGCTATTTGTGGGATCAATATAAACTTAAAGTCCCTATGCTGGGAGATGTTTTTAGAGACCTCGCCTGTGTACGTTTTGTCAATTATTTAAAAATCCTTTATAGTGCCGGCATCCAGATTCACCAATCCTTTGCTATACTCAGGGATGTGGTGGGAAATCGGTTCTTTCGAGACAAAGTAGATCAAATGCGGGGACTGGTTTTGGGAGGAGAATCTTTATCCGAATCCATGGAAAAGGTGGGGGGGTTTCCTCCTTTGTTGGAAAGGAGCATTCAAGTGGGTGAAAAAACTGGTGCTTTAGACTCAACGTTGGAACAGTTAGGGGGTTTTTTAGACGCTCAGATCGAGGCTAACATAAAAAAGCTAACGTCGCTTTTAGGCCCCGTATTAATTATTGTGATCGGGCTATACATAATCTTCATCATCATCACCGTACTCTGGCCAATCTATCAAATTATAGGGGAAATTGGATGAGGTTACTGAGAAAGAAAAAATATTTTCTTTACCTGAACGGTTCCACTTTGGTTGGGGTGGAATGGCGCGAGGGTAAACCTCACAAGGTCATTGAGACGTCAATCGATAATCTTTTCCTGAAACAAAAATTTTCCAAAGGAGAAGCAACGCTGCTTTTAAACCGGGAGGATGTAAAATATCAGACTATTCCCGTAGCGGTACGAGGGAAAGCTTCTTTGAAAAAAATCGCCGCCCATGAAGCTGAATCTCTCATGGGTTTACCCCCTACTGACCTCGTCTACGACTGGCGAGGCATTGGAGAGATTTCGGAAGAAGGAGGGATTCACCAAGCTTTATACCTTCTCGCTACCCAACAACGGGCTGAAATCTTTTCCCTGCTGCAAAAACTTTCTCTCCTTGGTCTTACCGTAACCAAGGTCATAAGTTATCTTGACCTTTTGATTGAAAAGGGAAGGAGGCTTCAGACAAGGGGGGGGAGTGGACTTATGATTTTCGAGGAACCATTTGTCCATTTTCTTTTTTTCAGAGATGGAACCTACGGGTTTCATCGAACCTTTGAGCTGATCGGAGAAGGTTTTCAAAAAGACCTGATCCTGGAAATTCAGCGCTCCTTCTTCTATACCAAACAGAAATTCAAAATCCCCATTGAAAAAGTACATGTGCTTTTAGCTCCGGAATGGTTCGAGGGGAATACCGCCGCAAAACTTCAAGAGGCGCTCGGCATCGCTATTGTCTCTATTCCCCCAGACTTCAGCGAATGTGAATTTCCGGAAATGAAACTTCTGAACCTTGTGATTAATGAACCCAATCTTCTCCCGTCCCTGCTTAACCTTCTTCCTGCAGAAAATCAGCGGGAGATAGAAACCAAAAGATTTGCCTGGGCAGTCTCCTTTACTGAAATTGTCCTTCTCATCTTAGCTCTTTTTTGGACCTTTAACCTGCGCGAAGCTCATAAAGAAAGTTCTTCCTTGCTCAATGCTCAAGAAAAAAAATTACAATCCGTGCAGGTGCTTTTGCAAAAGGAACAGGGTAACGTACTACGGCTCGAACAAATGAAAAAAGAGATAGGGATCGTGAAAGAATACTTAAAACAAAAGAAAACACTCTATCTTTATCTTGAAAGTCTTCCCTTGCTTATTCCTGAAAATGTCTACTTACAGTCAGTTAATTGGGGCACTACTACCTCATCTGGCCAAACAATCCCTCCCACGACCACTGCTCCTCAAAATCCTTTAAGCCCGGCTGGCGAAAACAATATCTTGACATTAAATGGAAAAGTAGATTCGGTTTCTCCTGATGAACGGTACTCACTTTTCTCAAAGTTTCTTAATAACCTTAAGTCTTCACCTTTTGTGGAAAAGGTTGTTTTTCAAACGGACACTCTATTATCCGATGGCCTTTTTCAAATAAATGTATACATAAAAAGGATTCTTCCCGAAGATGCCACTCAGTAAACAGGAAAAAAATGTCTTTATCGTGCCAATCGTATTCGCCTTACTGATTCTTGGGTTAGTGGGATACAATCGCTCTCTTTCCTCTCAAAACCGGGCGTTTCAGGAACTCATCACAAAGAACGATTCCCGGATCAGACAGGATCAAGAAAATATCCGAGCACTCCAGCAAATGGGGGAAAAAGAAAACTTTTATCTTCGTTACCGTTTGGACGACTGGATTCCTTTCTTCAAGAATCCTTTGGAAGTAAAACTTTTTCTTACCCAGAAAGTAAGGGATGCACTAAGTCTGGTAGGAGGAAAAGAAAAAAGCTTGGGATGGAAATCCCTTGATAGCACGACGCAACCGCATCAAACCGAATTTACTGTAGAAGCGGTATTCCCTTCCTATACAGCTTTATTGGAATTTGTCGAAGCGATGGAAAAAGGCAAACCCTCCCTTTTGCCTAAACAGTTAGGTGTCAATAAAACAGATATCGAGCTTGATGTCTCATTAAGTATGGTCTTTAATTATCGGTTGAAGGATGAAACAGCTTAACTTAGAACAAACAAAATGGCTCTTGCGCGGTTTAATAATCGTCATCATACTGGTGGCAGTTTATGTGATTATCGCTTTTTTCCCTTTCACGTTAGAGAAATCTAAAAAACTTGATCACATGAGTACTTCAGCTCCTGCTCACGTCAATACAGTTTCTTCTCCCGGAGCGAACTATATCACCACTGAAAAAATGGAAGCGTTCATCTCCTCTCTCCAAGAAGTGAACCCGGGACATGATCCTTTCTTAAGCTCAGGGGAACAAGAATGGAAAAAATTCTTGAGTGAACTTAAAGAACGCCCCCCTCATCTAAAGGGCATTCTCCAAATCGAAGGGAAAAAAATTGTGCTTATCCAATCCTCTCGCTTTCAGGAGGGAGAAGAAGTAAACGGGTTTCGGATTGAAAAGATCGAAGATAAAAGTGCGCTTTTATCCAAAGAGGGTAAAACCTATACCATAACGCTTACTGACTATGGACAATAAATAACTTATTCTGTCATTTCGCCAAAAGGAGTTTAGTTCCTCGGAATGACAAGCAAAGGGTGAGCAAAGAAACGTAACCACTATATCGTCCTTATAAAAAAAGGAACATGCTATGAAAATAATATACCATTATAAAGTGATCGGGTTGCTACTCTCTACCCTGATACTATTAAGCTGCACATCAGTGGAGAAAAAGAAAGATCAGGAATCCTCTCCTTCCTCAACCAACCTTCAAGACCAAGCTGAAAACCAACCAAGTGCTGAATCGTTACCCCTCCCCCCACCGCCTCCTTTATTGCCCCTTAAACAGCCAAAAGGCGCCGTAGAGCTTGAAGCCTTAGTCTCTCTGAGCGTAACTG
>JGI20214J51088_10003752_pt1 | contig 10010 bp, 7 predicted proteins | sample WetSurMetagenome_FD_51088 | JGI IMG/M metagenome (IMG submission 51088) | reverse complement strand
CTGCCTAGGACCTGCTTGAGTTTACGACAACACGCGCCAAGGCGCTTGTTGCGGCGTAGGCTAACTTCGCGTGCGAAGTTAAGCCCCAACGGGGCGGCCGTGGGCAAAGTAGGTCATCGTCAGACTCCTTACAAAGCAAAACGCCCCGCCTTCAAAGGTCGGGGCGTTTTGCTTTGCTTTGGAATAGTTGGTGATGGCCTACTTGAGGCTCTGACAACACGCCGCTCAGCGGCTTGTTGCGGCGTAGGCTAACATTCGCAAGCGAATGTTAAGCCCCATCGGGGCGGCCAAAGCCAAAGTAGGTCATCCATCCCCCTTCGATAAACTCAGGACAGGCGTCAGACTCCTTGCCTGCCTCAACGTCCTCTCTTCGAGGGCGTTGGCGTTTGGAGGGCATTTTTACTGAATAGCTTTGACACATTCGCAAGCATTTCAGATAATGCATGCAGCATCGATTTTTAAATAAAATCGGGTCGTTAGCTCAGCTGGTAGAGCAGCGGACTCTTAATCCGTTTGTCGCAGGTTCGATCCCCGCACGGCCCACCAATAAATCACATGCGCCTGCATGTGCGAGCGTTTCGCACTCCCTGCAATTATCATCCGGTGTTGAAGACGCTTAAAGAATTCATTTCATGCCTCATCGCCTTGGCAAACTGGATAATTGCTGGGTAAGGTAACTCGGAAATGCCATTAGATTGTCAAGTGATATGGCACGAGGAAAGTAGCCGTCAAAATACTTGAGGCGCAATAGTAACCCCACTAAAACCAGCGCAATGAAAAAGGGAGCCTTGGCAAGCGAAGGGGCCGGCTCGGATCGGTTCATTTGCGATGATGCGATGAGATCAATAATAACAATCTGCGTGAATACCAGGAAGAACCAACGACTGGTATCAAAGCCAAACAATCCAAGAAATAAAGGGCTGACACAGCACAACAGCACAAGATATCTTTGAAATGAGGGGGTATTCAATTTCCTCTGGATCGATAACGTCAGAGTGAACGCCAGAACCAGTAACGGCAATATAGCCAGGTATATCTGTTCACGGCTGTAATACATCCTTGCCCGCGGCCCCAAAAAGTGGTTTACATAAACAGTAAAGTAGTCCAGCTTCCTGGCAATTGTGCCGCCACAGTTCATAACGTGGACCAGGTATTGCTCCAATGTATCTGCGGGCACAACTTGAAAGAACAATGAAATAACCAGGAACGCCAAGACAGGCGGGGCAAATATCTTTGTATAGATCAATCCTGCTTGCTTTTCTTGTAATGCAACATATGCAAATACAATGGGCAGAGTCGTAAAAATTGCCATTTCGTGTGCCAGGATGGACAGGCTCAATATCAAAGCCGCAAGGTATAGACGATCTCGAGCAAGAGCCAGAATTGCCGCGGCAGCGAATATCCACAGGGATTGATCAACGTACCCGACCTCGTGGAACAAATAGCCGCCTGCAGACGACAAAAAGAAAACAATAAGTACGAGAACCCCCCGGTTCCTTATCCCAATATAAACAAACAGGGAAATGGCCAGCAATAGAATCAGAAATTGTACTTTTGCAATAAAGAAATAATCGAATCGAGCGCAACCGAATGGGGCCAGAAAAGTTCCTAACAGAGCTCGCCGGTAGACCCCATCCAGATAACTGGTCTGATAATAATTGGTGCTCCATATGTTCGGGGCACGGAAACCGGTATAAAAAGCATAAAGAACAGAAATTGAGAGAACTATAACTGCAATAAACAATGTTCTCTTGCTGCCTCGATTCAAGTTTGCGGCGCAACGCTGGGCATATTGAAGAATATAAAACCTGGATACGTTAAGGTTGCCAACCAGTTTCTGGATCAGATGCATTTACGTATAGTGTCCTGATTTATCCATTCGCGCTGCACGTTCAGGAAGCGCTTATTTGTTGTTTTAGTAGTAAGGCGGGCAAGCGGTAAGGGCGTCGAATTGCGTCCAAATTAGAGACATGCGTAGTATTGAATTTTCACCCGACTCCAGATGATTGTTTTTACATAAGCGAACACCACACGTCCCAGGTGCGGGAGTCGTATCCAGTTAACAACACACCGAGCAAACCAACTACCTGTAATCGCGCAACTCCGGCGGGGTATCGTCGTGGTCGCCGTGTGGTTGTTGGCTGTATGCTTTGACAAATACCTCACGTTCGCTCATCTTTGTCGGATGTGAAGGTATGTCCAGATTGTGGCAGATGGTATCTTCGCAATAGTAAATGACCTTGCGTCCGATATTATGCAACGGACTGTGGTCGAGTTTGAATCCTTCTTCGATCAGCCCGTTTTCCAGGCCTTCCAAAGTGTAATGGCGCAGGTTGTAAGCTACCCGCAAGGAATTCGAGACATCACCGTACTCGACCTGGCAATCCGGCAGCCCTGACAATAACAGATATGCACGCTTGATCTGGTCAGAAGATTCAGCATCAAAAACGATATCGCGCTGCCTGTTCAATTCAACGGAATCTGTCATATCGATCTCGCGCCGGCAAGACTATTTCCCCTGCAGTATCTGTATCCCTTTTAGAAGATTCAGGGCTTGATTGAGCTGGTAGTCATTCTTGGAACCGAATTCGGTTGGTGCCATCCGTTTTGTATCTTCCGGCGGGTTGCGCGGTGATGGTTCACTCTTGACATTGCTTGCCGGCTTGTCATCAGACGGCTTGTCGTTGATCAGGTGTTTGTCCAGATCTGCCTCGCGCAAACGGAATATGCCGATTTCACCAGCTGAGTTGGCGGGATCATCCACCAGAATGTCCGGCACGATCCCCTTCGCTTGTATCGAACGTCCCGACGGAGTGTAATACCGGGCAGTGGTAAGTTTGATCGCGGTGTTGTTGCCTAAAGGCAAAACTGTCTGAACAGAACCCTTGCCAAAAGTCTGGGTACCCATGATGACTGCCCGCTTGTGGTCCTGCAGGGCACCAGCCACGATCTCTGATGCAGATGCCGAGCCTCCATTCACAAGGACGACCATGGGAACGGTCTTGAAGGAAGCGGGAAGGTTCTTCAGATAATCCCCCGTTCCATTGCCGCGCAGATAATCTTCCGGGGTGGCAGTCAGATGCATTTTGGCGTCTTCGGTGCGACCTTCGGTGTAGACCACGAGTTCATTCTTGGCCAGGAACGCTGAAGAGACGCCTACTGCGGCAGTCAGCAGNCCGCCCGGATCATTGCGCAAATCAAGAACCAAACCTTTCAGCGGCCCCTTGTTTTCCTTTTCGAATTTTTCCAGCGCGGAGGCCAGATTTTCGCCAGTCTGATCCTGGAACTGTGTGATGCGGACATATCCGTATCCTGATTCCAGCAGTTTGGGTTTGACACTTTGTACCTTGATGACGGCGCGAACCAGAGTGATCTCCAGCGGTTTGGGCATGTCCTTGCGGATGATGGTCAGAACGACCTTGCTGCCGGGTTTGCCGCGCATACGCTTGACGGCATCGTTCAATGACATGCCTTTGATCAGGGTGTCATCGATCTTGATGATAAAATCGCCACTCTTGATTCCGGCCTGATAAGCCGGAGTGTCCTCGATAGGAGACACGACCTTGACCACGCCGTCTTCCATGCCGACTTCGATGCCAAGCCCCCCGAATTCGCCATGNGTNCCTACCTGAAGTTCTTTGAAAGCATCTGCATCGAGATAAGCGGAATGGGGATCCAAACCGTTCAGCATGCCTGCGATCGCGTCAGTGATCAGTTTTTTGTCCGTGACAGGTTCGACGTAATCACTCTTGATGCGGCCGAATACTTCGGAAAACGCGCGCAATTCTTCGACAGGCAGCGGAGTAGCCACTGTTTCCTTGTCAGCGACTGCCGCAAAATGCAGGCTGAGTGAAACACCAGCGATCATACCCAAACCGATCAAACCTATTTTTTGCAGAAGACGCATAATTCCCTCTAATTTATTTTGTTGCCAGCCACTTCATGGGATCGAGCGGCTTGCTCTCATGGCGCAGTTCAAAGTATAAACCGAATTCCTGGTTGCCGCCGCTATTCCCCACTGTGGCAATGGTATCACCGCCGTGAAGCACGTCCCCGACCTGCTTGTAGAGTGTTTCATTGTTGCCNTACAAGCTCATGTATCCCTTGCCATGATCGATGATCAGCAGGTTGCCNAAGCCGCGCAGCCAATCGGCAAATACCACCTGTCCGGCAGCGATGGCTTTGACAGCCTGCCCGCTGGGCGCCTTAAGAAAAAGCCCTTTCCACGGGACCGGGCTTTCGGGGCGCATGGCGCCGAAGCGGTTGGTGACCACGCCCCTGACCGGCAGTGTCAGCTTGCCTTTAAGCTGGCCGAAAGGACTGCCATCAAAGTGATTGGTTGGCAGATTGTCATTGCGGAAAAGGGAGTTTGAATTCGGCTGTGCCAGCATTTTCGTAATCTTTTCGACCAATTGCGACAGGCGGGCTTCATCGCGCTGCAGATGGCTGATCTCGCGGCGTTGCTGGCGCAACTGCATCGAGATCTTGGCCAGCATGCGCTGACGAACGCGCTTTTCTTTCTCGAGAGTCTGTTTCTGGGAAGCCTGTTCCATGCGCAATGANGCGAGTTCCGAGCGCTGACTGAGCGCAGNATTGCTGGCCGCATCCAGTGCGGAGATATCATCGCGTAATGTGACCAGCCAGGCTGCCCGGCCGCGAGCGATGTATTGGTAATATTGCAGATCCCGAACTACCTGGTTGGGATCCTGATTATTCAGCAACAGCTTGAGGTACTCCTGCCGGCCGCCGAGATATTGTTGATAGATCAGTTTGCCAAGAAGCGCTTGCTGGCCGGCCAGATTGGCACTCAATCTTTGCTGTTGTGCCTGCAGGCTGCCGAGCCTGGTATCGGCAGCCGATTGCTGCGCAGCAAGTTGGGCGATCTTTCGATTGATGTCGCTGATTGCCCGTTCGGATTCGCGCAAAGAATCGGCCACCTCGGATTTCGACTCGCTGGTCCTGTCCATTTCGCGCTGCATCGCGGAAATGCGGTTGCGCAGATTGTCCAGTTCTTCCTGCTGGCTGGCATATGCAGAGCTGATTAAGGCCAGGCAACATAAAAAAAGGGACAGTAAGCGCGCGGACAGGATCACTGTATCTGGATCAGGCTGTGCCCAGTCATTTCAGCCGGTTGAGGCAAGCCCATCATGGCCAGCAGGCTGGGTGCGAGGTCACGCAATGCGCCTTTGTCGGTCAATCTGGCTTTGCGGCCGATGTACAGGAAAGGCACCGGGTTCAGCGTGTGTGCGGTATGGGCCTGATGGGTGGCACGATCAAGCATCTGTTCCGCGTTGCCGTGATCGGCAGTGATGATGACCTCGCCGCCGATCGACAGCATCGCCTTGACCACTCGTCCGATGCAGATGTCCAACGCCTCGATGGCTAGCGTGGCCGCCGCCATGTTGCCGCTGTGGCCGACCATGTCTCCGTTGGCATAATTGCAGATGATGGCCTGGTACTGGCGGCTTAAGATTGCCGCTTCGAGCTTGTCCGTGACCTCGAATGCGCTCATTTCGGGCTTGAGATCGTAAGTTGCAACCTTGGGCGACGGCACCAGAATCCGGTCCTCACCTGGATAAGGCTGTTCCCTTCCGCCGTTGAAGAAGTAAGTGACGTGGGCATATTTTTCCGTTTCGGCTATGCGCAATTGCTTCAGGCCCAGGCTGGAAATATATTCGCCGAAGCTGTTGTGTATCGGCTCTTGGGTGTAGGCGCAGGGCAAATCAAAATCCTCGCCATAGCGGCTGAGTGTGACAAATCCAGCCAGCTTGGGAAAGTATGCACGGGTGAATCCGCTGAATGCATGGTCGGTCAAGGCACGGGTGATTTCCCGCGCGCGATCGGCGCGGAAGTTCATGAACACCACGACATCGCCATCTTGCATGGTGGCAGTCGGAGCGCCATTTTCGACAATGACAGTGGGTTTGACGAATTCGTCCGACTCGCCTCGTGCATAGGCAAGTTCCAACCCGTCCAAAGCATTCGTTGCGGCAAATTCGGCTTTGCCCTGGGTGAGCAATTCGTAAGCGGGCTGTACGCGCTCCCAGCGGTTATCCCTGTCCATCGCATAAAAACGCCCGACGATGCTGGCGATTTTCCCTGTGCCCAATGCCTTGCACTTTTCCTGCAATTGCCGGAGTGACGGCGCCGCACTCTTGGGCGGCGTATCGCGACCATCCAGAAATGCGTGCAGATATACCTTGTTCAAGCCGGCGCGTGCGGCGATCTCAAGCATGGCAAAGATGTGGTTCTCGTGGCTGTGCACGCCGCCCGGAGAGAGCAGTCCCATGATGTGCAGCGCACTGCCGTTTTGCCTGGCCAATTCAACCGCCTTGCTCAACGCGGGGTTGGTGAAAAAACTGCCATCCTCGATATCCACATCGACCCGGCTCAGATCCTGATACACCACACGCCCGGCACCGATGTTGAGATGACCCACTTCCGAGTTGCCCATTTGATGGGAAGGCAGGCCGACAAATTTTTCGGAAGCGTCAAGCAGCGTGTGCGGATAATCGTGCCAAAGCTTGTCCCAGTTGGGTTTGCGGGCTGCATGGATAGCGTTGTAGTCGGTTTCCTCGCGGTATCCGAAACCGTCGAGTATGAGCAGTAAAACAGGGGTGACTTTCATTGATGTAGAATATCAGCAGATAATAATTTTACAGGGCGCATTTTAGCCGAATTCGCCGCTGTTGGTATGTGGCTAGGCAGGTTAATTGAGGAAATAGAATGGCAAACAAGCTGATAGACAGAGATGAAGACATTCAACAGGCCGCACTGGCAATCAAGGCGATCGCACATCCGCTGCGCCTGAAGATTTTGTGCGTGCTCGGTGACCAGGAGATCAGTGTGCAGGAGATCGTGGAACAGGTTGGCACATCCCAGAGCAATATTTCCCAGCATCTTGCGATATTGCGCGACAAAGGCGTATTGGCAACACGCAAAGACGCAAACCGGGTGTTTTATCGAATCGGGGATCTGCGCACACTCAAGCTGGTCGGAATGATGCGGGATGTATTTTGCACGGTATAACTTGCATTCCACTTCGTATATTAGTAAACTCTAATATTTCAAGACCACAAATGGGGTTAGCGAAATGAAACGAACATGGATATTGGGCATGTTGCTGATGGGTAGTGTGATTACCCAGGCTGCTGAACAGGCCGCTGTCGCGCCCGTGCAGTACCGCGAGGTGGAACAGACTTACAGCGTTGAGGGTGTGGTGGAAGCCACGCGCCAATCCACCGTATCGGCGCAAATCAGCGGGCGCATCAAGGAAATCAATTTCGATGTCGGTAGCCGTGTCAACAAAGGCCAGGTTATTTTGCGCATAGATGAACGCGAAACTGCGCAGGCATTGGCGGGCAGCAATGCGCAAGTATTGCAGGCGCAAGCCACCTTGCAGAACGCAAAAGCGAATTACGAACGGTCAAAGCAATTGTTTGAACAAAAGTTCATCAGCCAGGCGGCTTTGGATAAATCCCAGGCCGATTATCAGGTGGCCAGGGCGCAAGCTGCAGCCAGTGAAGCGGGCGCCAGCCAGGCCAGTCTCGAGCATGGCTATAGTTCCGTAGTAGCGCCTTACGGCGGGGTGGTGGCGGCACGGCTGGTGGAAGTTGGCGAAATGGTCTCGCCGGGGAAACCCTTGATGGTGGGTTTTGATCCATCCGAGATGCGTGTAGTGGTAAGCGTGCCGCAATACAAGTTGCCGGACATCGGCGCGCATCCGAAGGTCATGGTGGAAGTGCCTTCCTTGAATCGCTGGATCACGGCGGCTTCAACCATAGTGCAACCGCTTGCCGATGCGCGTACCCACAGCACGCAAGTGCGTGTGTACCTGCCGGCCAACGAAACAGGGATATACCCGGGGATGTTCGTCCGGGCACATTTTGTCGTGGGCAAAGCCAACAGATTGGTGATACCGGCCAGCGCGGTGCTGCATCGCAGCGAAGTGGTGGCGGTTTATGTCGTCGATGAAAAAGGTGGAGTGAAATTACGCCAGGTGCGCCTGGGCGAAACTACCGCTAATGGCGAAGTGGAAGTTCTGGCGGGCCTGAATCCCGGCGAAAAAGTGGCCTTAGATCCAATCAAGGCTGGTATACGACAGGATCAGGACTGAGATGCTTGGACTGAGGACCGAGTAAACCCTTGCCACCTTTGCAGCTCGCTCCTCTCAATTAGTTCTTGTCCGGCAGGCAAAGGACGGTTCAGGGATTAACGGAACAGAACAGGAAAATCAGGATGGGCATTTCAGGACGCATCGCCAAATATTTTTTGCACTCGCAAATGACCTTGCTGCTGGCAATAGTAGCCGTGCTGCTAGGAACGTTTGCGGTTCTGGTGACGCCGCGCGAAGAAGAGCCGCAGATCAATGTGACCATGGCGAACGTGCTGATCGCCTATCCGGGCGCTTCCGCAAAGGACGTTGCCCAAACCGTGGCGACGCCGGCTGAGCAGGTGTTGTCGCAAATAGCCGGGATAGACCATGTCTACTCGGTATCGCAACCCGGCATGGCGATCATCACCGTGCAGTTCAAGGTCGGCGAAGCTCACGTGCCTTCGCTGGTAAAATTATATGATGTGCTCAATTCCCATTCGGATTGGCTGCCTGCCACGCTGGGTGTGTTGCCCCCAATCATAAAGGCCAGGGGGATAGACGACGTGCCTGTGGTCGCGCTGACGCTGTGGCGCGATCAGTCGATTGGCGGCGGGATAGAGCTGACACAGGTGGCACACGCCATAGAGGCGGAACTGAAACGCGTGCCGGGAACGCGTGAAGTCACCACGCTGGGTGCCACCCAGCGCATGGTAAGGGTGTTGCTCAACCCGGAAAGCCTGAATGCATTCCAGCTTACCATGCAGGATGTACGCGCGGCATTGCAGTCTGCCAATGTGTCGAAGAACGCAGGCGATCTGGTGCAGAACAATCGAGAAGTCCTGGTGCAGACCGGCAGCTTTCTCNGCGATGCGAGCGAAGTCANGCAACTGGTGGTTGGTGTGTCCGACGGCAAGCCGGTCTATCTGCGTGATGTTGCCGAAGTGGAGGATGGCGCGGACCAGCCGAGCAGTTATGTGTGGCTGGGGACAGGGCGTGCTTCGGCTGACAAGCAAATCAGGGAAAAAGGTGAATTCACCGCGGTGACACTGGCCATCACCAAGAAACCGGGTGCGAATGCGGTCGCGGTTGCAGAAAGATTGTTGTCACGCGTGGAAGAATTGAAAGGCAGCGTGATACCCGCCGAAGTTCATGTGACCGCGACGCGCAATTATGGCGTGACCGCAAACGACAAGGCGATGAAGCTGATCAAGAAGCTGATATTCGCGACAGCGGCGGTGGTCGCGCTGGTATGGCTGACCATGGGACGGCGCGAGGCTTTCGTGGTCGGCATCGCTGTGCTGCTGACGCTGGCTGCAACCTTGTTCGCATCATGGGCGTATGGATTCACCCTGAATCGCGTTTCCCTGTTCGCGCTGATATTCTCCATCGGCATATTGGTGGACGATGCGATCGTGGTGGTGGAGAACATCCACCGCCGCCGTGCGCTGGCAAGCCATCAATCGTTGTCGGAGATCATTCCGGAAGCGGTGGACGAGGTGGGCAGTCCGACCATACTCGCCACCCTGACGGTGATCGCCGCGCTGTTGCCTATGGCGTTCGTCAGCGGGCTGATGGGGCCGTATATGAGCCCGATCCCGATCAATGCCAGCATGGGCATGCTGATCTCGCTGGCGGTGGCTTTCGTCATCACGCCCTGGCTGGTATTGCGTTTTGCGGGAGCGCATCACGAGGTATTGCAGGACGAGCAGGATACCCGGGTTCATCGTTTCTTCCGCGATCGTTTGGGCCCGTTTCTGAATGGTGAACATGGCAAACCGGCGCGGCGCAAACTGTGGCTGGCCATATTTGCCGGATTGCTGCTGGCCGTGTCACTGGGTGTGGTGAAGCTGGTGATCCTGAAAATGTTGCCGTTCGACAACAAGTCGGAATTTCAGATTGTCGTGGATATGCCAGC
>JGI20214J51088_10003751_pt1 | contig 10011 bp, 3 predicted proteins | sample WetSurMetagenome_FD_51088 | JGI IMG/M metagenome (IMG submission 51088) | reverse complement strand
AACAGCATTCGCGCCGTGAAGTTCTTCGATGCCGGCGATGTGCAGGCGGTCGGATTCCAGGTGGCGGAGGACGACGAGCCGAGCCAGACGATCACGGAGACGGGGGCCTCGCACATGGGGTTTGCGGTGAGCGCACTCCTCGCGTCGGGCGTGGCGGACCGGCCGCGGTACGGGATCGCGTTCAGCGGAGACGGGTCGTTCTTCATGAATCCGCAGGTTCTGGTGGACGGCGTCCTGCACGGCGTTCGCGGGACGATCCTGCTGCTGGACAACCGCCGGATGGCGGCCATCTCAGGCCTGCAAGAGGCGCAGTACGGAGAGGCGTTCCGGACGCATGACGCGGTGCCGGTGGATTACGTCCGCCTGGCCTCAGCGGTGCCGGGAGTGAAAGCGCTCTCGGGCGGCGACACCCCGGACGCGCTGTGGGTCGCCCTGACGGAGGCGTCCCGGCACGAGGGGCTGTCGCTGGTGCACGTGCCGGTCTACTACGGCTCCGATCCGCTGGGCGGCCTCGGCGCCTACGGTGTCTGGAACGTGGGGAACTGGTGCGAGGACGTCCAGACCAGCTATCACAATCAGACCATCTAATCCGAGCCCCCGAAAACCGCCATGGCGCCACCGGGGTCCGAGATCAACCACAAGAGGCACAAAGGGCACAAGATGCGGACCTTCGATTCAGGGGCTTCCCCTGATACCCTGGGCTTCTTGTGCGTCTTGTGGCCAGCCCCTTCCGGCGTTCTTGGCCTCATTGCGATTCAAGAATCTCGCCTGGGGCCGTCCGGATGCTGATCCTCCACGAGAGCAACCGACTCGAGCGACTGGCCGACGACCTGGCCGAGGTGCTGCGGGTGCCCTTGAGGCCCGCGCTGGCGCCCGAGACGATCGCCGTCCAGAGCAACGGGATGGCCCGCTGGCTCCGGATGCGGCTGGCGGATCGCCTGAGCGTCTCCGCCAACATCGACTTTCCCCTTCCCTCCAGTTTGGTCTGGCAGCTCTTCGGCCGTGTCCTCCCCGACGTGCCCGACCGGTCTCCCTACGAGCGAGAGGTTCTGATCTGGCGGCTGATGGGGATGTTGCCCACGCTGGTCGGCGCAGAGCCGTTCGCGCCACTCCGCGCCTACCTGGCGGATGCGGAGGACGACCTCCGCCGCCATCAACTCGCTTCGCGGATCGCCGACCTCTTCGACCAGTACCTGGTCTACCGGCCGGACTGGATCCTGGACTGGGAGCGGGGAAGCGGCGACTCCTGGCACGCCCCCCTCTGGCGCGAGCTGGTCCGATCTGTCGGGGGCAGCCACCGGGTGCGGGTGCAGGAGCGCTTCCTGGCCGCGGTCGCCGGCGCGCCTTCGGCGACGGACGCGCTGCCCGCCCGGCTCTGCCTGTTCGGCATCCCGACGCTGCCGCCGGCGCAGCTTGAGGTCTTCGCGCGGCTGGCCGACACCCTGGACGTGCACCTCTTCCTGCTGAACCCCTGCCGGCAGTTCTGGGCCGAGATTCGATCGGAGCGCGAGATCGCCCGCCGCGTCAAGGACCGGGATCCACGGGAGCTGTACCTGGAGACCGGCAACAGCCTGCTGGCCGCCTGCGGAAAGCAGGGACGGGACTTCCTGGCGCTGCTCCTGGATCGCGACCCACACGCGGTGGGGGAGTTCGAGGAGCCCGGCGAGGACAGCCTGCTCCACTGTCTCCAGACCGACATCCTCCACCTGCGGAATCGAGGCGAGGCCGGGGCGCCCCGCACCCGCATCCGGGCTGACGACCGGTCGATCCAGGTCCATTCCTGCCACGGCCCCATGCGCGAGGTGGAGGTCCTCTACGACCAGCTCCTTGCCCTCTTCGAGGCCGACCCCGGGCTCGAGCCGGGGGACGTCGCCGTCATGACCCCCGACATCGAGGCTTACGCCCCCTTTGTCGAGGCGGTCTTCGGCACCGCGGAGCCGGACCGCCGGATTCCCTTCAGCATCGCGGACCGGCGCCAGCGGACGGAGAGTCCGGCGGCGACTGCCTTCTTCTCGCTGCTGGAGATCGTGGAAGGTCGCTTCGGGGCGGACCAGGTGCTGGGCCTCCTGGAGATCGAGCCGGTGCGTCGGCGATTCGGCATTGCGGAGGCCGACCTGCCAGAGATTCAGGACTGGATCCGCGCGACCGGCGTGCGCTGGGGCGTGGACGGCGAGAGCCGCGCGGCGCTGGATCTGCCGGCCACCGCGGAGCATACCTGGCGCGCCGGCCTGGACCGGCTGCTCCTGGGCTACGCCCTGCCCGCGGGCGGTCGGCGGCTCTTCGAAGGTATCCTGCCCTACGACGAGGTCGAGGGGGCGACCAGCCGAGTCCTGGGCCGACTCTGCTCCTTCGCCGAGGCGCTCTTTGCCGCACGGGAAGAGCTGGCGCGCCCCCGGCCGGTCGCCGAGTGGGCGGACCTCTTCCTGCGCCTCCTGGATCGTTTCCTGGAAGCAGACGAGGACGAGGAGGAGCAGGTCGCCGACATCCGCAGAGCGGCCGCGGCGCTGGCCGAGGAGGCGGGCCGGGCCGACTTCGAGGATGCGGTGTCGCTCGCGGTCACGCGGTCCGCCCTCCAGGCCGCGCTGGGAGAGGGGCGGGGCGGCGGGCGGTTCCTGGCGGGGCGGGTGACCTTCTGCGCCATGGTCCCGATGCGCAGCGTCCCCTTCCAGGTGGTCTGTCTCATCGGGCTGAACGACGGGAGCTATCCGCGCAGCCGCCGTGCGCCGGGCTTCGACCTGATGAGTGACGACGCGCGGACCGGCGACCGCTCGCGGCGCGACGATGACCGCTACCTGTTCCTGGAGGCCATCGTCTCGGCGCGCCGTGTCCTGTATCTGAGCTATGTGGGGCAGAGCAACCGGGACAACGCCCCGCTTCCACCCTCGGTCCTGGTGAGCGAGCTGTTGGAGGACATGGAGTGCGGGTTCGCCGTCGGGGAGGAGCAAACACCCGTCCGCGAGTCGCTGCTCGCCCGCCACCCGCTGCATGCCTTCAACCCGCGCTACTTCCGGGCCGGCGTGGCCGAGCCGCGTCTCTTCAGCTATTCGGAAGAATACTGCGAGGCCAGCCGGCGGCGGCGGTCGGGTGGCGGACCGGAGCCGTTCCTCGCGGTCCCCCTGGCGGAGCCATCCGAGGAGTGGCGCAGGCTGGATCCGGCCCGTTTCATCCGCTTCTTCCAGCAGCCGACGAAATACCTGGTCCGCGAGCGGCTGCGGATTCACCTGGAGGAGCAGGAGGGGCTGCTGGAGAGCCGCGAGCCGTTCATCCTGGACGGCCTGGCGGCCTACACCCTCCGGCAGGAGATGCTCGACCTCCGGCTCGCCGGCGGCTCGATGGAGGGTGGCTGGGAGATCGCGCGCGCCGGCGGGCGGCTGCCGCAGGGGCGCGTGGGAGAAGTGTGTTTCGATGGGGAGGCCGAGAAAGTCGAGGCCTTCGCCAGGCGCCTCGACGTGCGCCGAGCCGTCCCGCGCCTGGATCCGATCCCCGTGGACTGTGACCTCGGCCCCATCCGGCTGACCGGCTGGCTGACGGGCGTGAGTTCCCAGGGTCTCCTGGAGTACCGGCCGACCGCGGCCAAGCCCAAGGACTGGATTGCGCTGTGGCTGCGGCACCTGCTCTTGAACACCCTGCGGCCGCCGGGGGCGACCCCCGAGAGCTGCTGGCTCGGCGAGGACGAGGAGATCCTGCTGGGACCGGTGGACGACCCGCTGCCGCGCCTCGCCGCGCTGGCCGAGATCTTTTGGGCCGGCCTCTCGCGGTCCCTGCATCTGTTCTCGGAAGCGGGCTTCGCCTACGCCGAGCGCGTACACAAGGACCAGGGCGAGGAGCGGGCGCTCTCGGCCGCCCGCACGGTCTGGGCCGGAAACGAGTTCTCGAAGAAGACTCCGGAGGGACAAGACCCGTACCATCGCCTGGTATTCCGCAACCTGGATCCGCTGGACGCTGACTTCGAGCGGCTGTCGCGGGAGGTCTTCCTGCCCATGCTGGAGCATCGGCGGCCATGAGCGCCGGGACGCAGGGTCGGACCCGACCGCTGGACGTCCTGGCTGAACCCCTGGAAGGCCTGCGCCTCATCGAGGCCAGCGCCGGAACGGGGAAGACTCACACCTTGGCCGATCTCTACCTCCGGCTGGTACTGGAGGGCGGGCGGACGGTGGATCAGATCCTGGTTGTCACCTTCACGGTGGCCGCTACCGCACAGCTGCGCGATCGGATCCGCGCTCGGCTGGAGGCGGCACGCCAGGCGTTCCTCCGCGGGGCGCCGGGGGACCCCATGGATGATGTCCTGGCCGGGCTGCTGGCCCGGATCCCCGGGGGTGCCGCAGCGGCCCGGCGCCTCGCCCAGGCGGTGCAGGGATTCGACGAGGCGGCGATCCTCACCATTCACGGCTTCTGCCAGCGGGTGCTGCGGGAGAGCGCCTTCGAAAGCACCCAGCCGTTCGAGGTCGAGCTGGTCCCGGACGAGGGCGAGATCCTGCAAGAGGTCGTGGACGACTTCTGGCGGAAGACTCTCTACCAGGGGCCGCGGCTCCTGGTCGGGTACCTGCTGCGGCAGGGGTGGACGCCGGAGGGACTCGTCAAGACCGTCCGGCCGTACTTGCGGAGAACGTCGCTCGCCGTCCGGCCGCCCACGCCTCCCCCGGTCGGGCCGGAAACCGAATCGCTCTACGCCGCCTCCTACCGCGAGGTGCGTGAGGCCTGGCAGGCGGACCGGGCGGAGATCGAGACGCTGCTCGGCAGCCAGACCTCGCTGAACGGCTCGAAGTATCCGACGAGGTCCCTCCCGGCCTGGCTGGAGGAGATCGACGCCTTCCTGCGGCCGGCCGAGCCACATGCCGCCTGGTGCGCCCGGGTCGAGAAGTTCACGACCCGCGCGTTGGCCGCGGCCGTCAAGAAGGGAGGCACCCCGCCGGCTCACCCGGTCTTCGCCGCCTGCGAGCAGTTGACGGAGGCCTGGCAGGCGCTGGCGGCGTACCTCGCATTCCGGGTTATCAGGCTCAAGCTGGAGTTGCTCGAGTACTGCCGGCGGGAGCTGGGTGTGCGGAAGGAGCGCCGGCAGCTCACGGCGTATCAAGACCTCCTGCTGCGTCTGGATCGAACGCTGACAGCCCCGCACGGCGCGGCACTGGCCGCTAACCTGCGCCGGCGCTACTCCGCAGCGTTGATCGACGAGTTTCAGGACACCGACCCCACCCAGTACGCGATCTTCCGGCAGATCTACGCGGGAAGCAGGCTCCCGGTCTTCCTGGTGGGGGATCCGAAGCAGGCCATCTTCGGTTTCCGGGGGGCGGACATCTTCGCGTATCTGGCGGCGGGTCGCGACGCGCAGGCGCGACGCACGCTGGATCGAAACTGGCGCTCCGCTCCCGGGTTGGTCCAGGCGGTGAACACCGTCTTCGGGCGGGTCGAAGACCCGTTCCTGTTCGACGAGATCCCGTTCCACCCGGTGCGGCCGGCCGAGAAAGAGCGGACGCCGCTCGTCGTCGCAGGGGACGATGGGGCGCCGCTCCGGATCTGGTGTCTCACCCGCGCGGGCGAGCGCGAGCCGATACCCAAGGGGAANGCCACGGCCACGGCCATCCAGGTCACGGCGAGCGAGATCGCACGGCTCCTGACGGCTGCCGGCCGGGGCGAGGCCCGGATCGGGGAGACGGCGCTCCGGGGAGGGGACATCGCCGTCCTGGTGCGGACCAACGCGCAGGCCGACCGGGTGCGGGAGGCGCTCCTCGCGCGCGGGGTCGCCAGCGTCCAGCTCGGCGAGGCGAGCGTCTTTGCGTCGCACGAGGCGGCGGAGATCGAGCGCGTCCTCTTGGCCGTGGCGCAGCCCGGGCGCGAGCCGCTGGTGCGGGCCGCCCTGGCCACGGATCTCTTCGGCCTCCGCGCGAATGCGCTGGAGTCGCTCGGCGAGGACGAGGCGGCCTGGGAAGCGCGCGCGAATGCGTTCCTGGACTACCAGGCGCTCTGGCGGGATCAGGGATTCGTCCAGATGTTCCGCCGGCTGATGAAGGCGGAGGGTGTGGCGGCGCGCCTCTTGGCATTCGACGACGGGGAGCGGCGGCTCACCAACCTCCTGCACCTCACGGAGCTGCTGCAGGCGGCAGGCGTCGCGGACCACCTGGGGATGGAAGGCCTGATCGACTGGCTGGCGGCGCACCGACAGAATGGAGAGACGGCGCCCGAGGAGGCCCAGCTTCGCCTGGAGAGCGACGAGAACCTGGTCAAGATCGCCACCATCCACAAGAGCAAGGGCCTACAGTACCCGCTGGTCTTCTGCCCGTTCCTGTGGGACGTGTCGCTCCAGGGTCAGGACGAGGGGATGGGCGCCTTGTTCCACGACCGCGGCGCAGGCGATGCGCCCACGCTGGACGCCGGGTCGGACCGGATCGAGGAGGCGCGAGCGCTGGCGGAGCGCGAGGCGTTGGCCGAGCATCTGCGGCTCGCGTACGTTGCCATGACGCGCGCCGAGCACCGCTGCACGGTCGTGTGGGGGAACATCAACGGGGGCGACCTGTCGGGGCTGGCGTACCTGCTGCATCAGCCGGCGGAGCTGGCGCCTGGAGCGGACCGGGCGGGCGCCGTCCGCGCACGGGCCAAGGGACTCGACGATCGGGAGGTCCTGGCCGATCTGATGCGGCTGGCAGAGGCCGCCGGGGGCGTGATCGTGGTCACGAACGTCTCGCCGGCGGAACCTCCCGCGGCCGGCCCGTCGGCACCCGTCGCGGAGTCGCTCCAGGCGCGGCCCTTCGCCGGGCGGATCGCGAAGGGGTGGCAGATCACCAGCTTTTCGGGACTCACGGCTGGCAGCCATCGGGAGGCATGGGATTACGACGCCGTCCCCTCGGCAGAGCGAGGCGGGCGAACGACCCTGCCCGGCCAGCTCCCGTCCGATATCGCCGACTTCCCGCGCGGCGTCCGGGCGGGGATCTTCATGCACGCCCTCTTCGCCTCGCTGGATTTCGCGCGGGCCGATCGGGCGGGCATCCAGGCGGCCGCAGGAGAAGCGCTCCGAGCACACGGCTTCGATGGGATCTGGCAGGCCGCCGTGGCCGACATGGCGGAGCGGGTCCTGCGGACGCCGCTGGATGCCGCAACCGGGCTCTCCCTGGCCCGCGTGGAGCGAGCCCAGCGGCTGGACGAGCTGATGTTCCACTATCCGGTGGCCCGCCTCGATCCAGGACGGCTGACCGCCCTGCTCCGCACACACGGCCACGACGGAGCCATCCGGGGGCCGATTACGGAGTTGGCCTTCGACCCGGTGCGGGGCTACATGACCGGCTCCATGGACCTGGTCTTCGAGGCGGGAGGGCGCTATTACCTCGTGGACTACAAATCGAACTGGCTGGGCGAAGGGCCGGACGCCTACCGGGCGGAGCGCCTGCCCCCGGTGATGGCCCGCGAGACCTATGCGCTGCAGTACCTGATCTACACCGTCGCCCTCACCCGGTATCTCTCCCAGCGCCTGCCGGAGTTCCGGTATGCGCGGGACTTCGGCGGCGTGTTCTACCTGTTCGTGCGGGGGATGGATCCGGTGCGCGGTGCCGACTACGGCGTCTACCGCGACCGGCCGCCCGAGGCGTTGATCCGCGCGCTGGATCGGTACCTGGCCTCAGGCTGCTGAAAAGGGCCCTTCTGCGGCGTTGCCGCGCTTGGGCACTCGCTGCGGCGTACCTGGAGTACGCCTCGCTTGGCCCTTCGCGTGGCGCCTTGCATCTGGGCCCTTTTGAGCAGCCTGGGCGAAGAGAAGTCTCTCCGTTGAGAGAGGTAGCATGACGATTGTGGCAAATGGGCAGGCGATCGCCGAGACCGGCGGGCTGGACGCGCACCTGGCCCGGCTGCTGACGCGGCTGGCGGGCGACGCAGATCCCCTGCTCGAGCTCGGCGTGCGCCTGGTCTGCCGCGCGACGAGCCAGGGGCACGTCTGCGCGACCCTGGCCGCCGCCGCCGGGGAGCCGCTCGTCGCGCTGGGTGAGGCTGAGCCGGGGCTCGCCCCGCCGCTTCCGGTCTGGTGCGAGGCTCTGCGACGACACAAGGTAGTGGGCCGGCCTGGGGACTACGCGCCGCTCATCCTGGACGAGGCCGGTCGCCTGTATCTGTATCGCTACTGGGCCTACGAGCACGAGCTCGCCCTGGATCTGCGGGCCCGCGTCGCTGACGATCCGGCGGATGTGGACCCGCGGCGGCTGCGGGATGGACTCGATCGGCTCTTCCCGCCCACAGCCGACGAGGTGGACTGGCAGCGCCTGGCCGCGGCCGTGGCCGCGCTGAAGCGCTTCGCCGTCATCTCCGGCGGTCCGGGAACGGGCAAGACCACCACCGTGGTGCGCATCCTCGCCCTGCTGCTGGAGCAGGCGCCCGCCCCCCTCCGCATCGCCCTCGCCGCCCCCACCGGGAAGGCGGCAGCCAGGATGCAGGAGGCCATCCGAGCCAGCCGGGAGGCGCTGCCGGTGGATGCTCGCATTCGCGATGCCATCCCCGTCGAGGCGACGACGATTCACCGGCTGTTGGGTTTCCGGCCGGGGTCGGTCGCCTTCCGGCACGATCGAGACAATCCCTTGCCCGTGGACGTCCTGGTGGTGGACGAGGCCTCGATGGTGGACGTGGCCCTCATGACGAAGCTGGCCCGGGCCGTGCCGAGACCATCCCGGCTGATCCTGCTGGGGGACAAGGACCAGCTCGCCTCCGTCGAGGCGGGCGCGGTGCTGGGCGACATCTGCGGCGACTCGCCGGGGTTCTCGCCGGGCTTTCGACGGCGGTTGATCGAGGTGACCGGTCAGAATCCGGCGGACCCGGGCAGCGCAGCATCCCGCGAGGGATCGGCGGCCGAGGCGGGGCCGCCGATCCGCGACGCCATCGTCCAACTGAACCGAAGCTACCGTTTCGGTCAGGACAGCGGCATCGGCCGACTGGCGCAATTCGTGAACCAGGGAAACGCGCAATCGGCCCTGGACCTTCTCACGGGAGGCGAGTGCGAGGATGTCGTCTGGCGTCCCGTGGAGTCCCCCCGGGTTCTCGCGCCGCGACTCGCCGAGATCGCAGGGGCGTTGGGGGCTTACCTGACTGCCGCGACCCCAGAGGGGGTCCTGACGACTCTGGACCAGTTCCGCGTCCTGAGCGCCCACCGCACCGGCCCCTACGGAGTCGAAACCCTGAACACGCTCATCACGACCTGTCTGGAGTCGCGACGCGCGATTCGCCCGCGGACGCCTTGGTACCACGGCCGCCCGGTGCTGGTCACGGCGAACGACTACAACCTTCGCCTCTTCAACGGCGACCTGGGCGTCACGCTGACCGACGCGGCGGCGGACCGCAAGCTCCGCGTCTTCTTTCGCACGGCCGAGGGCAGCGTGCGGGGCCTGCCGCCCGCCCGGCTGCCCGAGCACGAGACGGCCTTCGCCGCCACGGTCCACAAGAGCCAGGGCTCCGAGGCGGGCGAGATCCTGCTGATTCTCCCGGACGAGCTGACCCCCGTCATGACGCGCGAGCTTGTCTATACCGGCCTCACGCGCGCCCGCCGCCGCGTCGAGGTCTGGGGAAGCGCTGCGGTCCTGGCCGCCGCAATCTCGCGCCGCCTCTCCCGCTCCTCCGGGCTGCGCGACGCGTTGTGGGGACCCAAATGATACGCGGCTTTCATATTCCGTTCGACAGCCGCACCCTCGTCGGCGACGTCCTGACGGGAGACGCCCCGCCGCGCCTCTTGGTGCTGCACGGCGCCGGGCAGGCCTGCCGTGAGCGGTTTTACGACATTCGGGCGCACTTCCTGACTCACGGCGTCGGCTCCGTCGCCTTCGACTGTATCGGCCACGGCGATACCGGCGGCGACCTGAAGTCGTCCAGCCTGAAGAGCCGGACCGAGCAGGCCCGCGCCGTTGTCGAGGCCGTGGGGCTGCCCCGGCCCTTCTCCGTCCTGGGGGCCAGCATGGGCGGTTACACGGCGGTGACGCTGCTTCGCCACTACGCCATCGCCAATCTCCTGCTGGTCGTCCCGGCCATGTACACGGCCGAGGCCTACCC
>JGI20214J51088_10003750_pt1 | contig 10012 bp, 10 predicted proteins | sample WetSurMetagenome_FD_51088 | JGI IMG/M metagenome (IMG submission 51088) | reverse complement strand
CTGCTTCTCACCCCAACCTTTATTTTCCTCGGCCACCATGGTATGAAGCCATCTGGAATTGGACGAATACCTGTTCCCCAATACTCGATCCCCAATTCCTGTTTTGAAATGTCCGATTATCTTATACACGCCATCAGTGACCAGGCGAACGTCATCGGCCTTGCCTGCCGGACGACGGAACTGGTCAGCCTCGCCTGCAGGCTTCACGGAACGACGCCGACGGCCTCGGCGGCCNTGGGCCGGGCCCTTACCGGGGGGCTCCTGCTGGGGGCGCTCGAAAAACCCGGGCTCCGCGTGGGCCTCAAGTTCGAAGGGAACGGCCCCCTGAAGAAGATCCTCGTCGAGGCGGACAGCGAGGGGACNGTGCGGGGTTTTGTGGGCGTGCCCGACGTGGAGGTGATGGTGAAGGACGGCAAACTCCATGTCTCCGGAGTCCTGGGGACGGAAGGGCACCTCACCGTCTTCAAGGACGTGGGCCTCAATGAGCCTTACCAGGGCATTGTGAAGCTGCGCACGGGCGAGATCGCCGAGGACATTGCTTCCTACTTTGTCGAGTCCGAGCAGATCCCCTCGGCCGTGGGCCTGGGGGTCTTCGTCGAGACTGACGGCCGGGTTTCCGCTGCGGGCGGATTTCTCATCCAGTCGCTGCCTTCCTCGGAGGAGACAACGATCAACCAGTTGATCATCAACATCCGCAAGATCCGCTCGGTCACCGATGTCCTGAGGGAAGGCNAAGCGCCTGAAGATCTCCTCGGCATGATCTTCGAAGGGATTTCCTATAAGACCCTGGAGACAAAGAACCTGGCCTTCCGATGCACCTGCGATCGCGATCGCATCGAGCGGGTCCTCATCTCTCTGGGNTGCGGGGAGCTCCGACACCTGCTGGAGGAGATGGGCGAGGCTGAAGTCACCTGCGAGTTTTGCCGGACGGCGTACCATTTCGACCGCCGGCAACTCGAGCAGTTGATCCGCGACATCGAGTGCGCCGGGAAATAGGCGGGATCCGGCCGCCTGGGGCACGAGTGTCTGCCGGCAGAAGCGCGGACCTTCCTGTCCGTCAAAAGGGTCGGGAGTCAGAGCGTTCGGTCAGGGTGACGGGGGGGCTACTCCACTTCGAGGATGCAGTTCTCACCGCCGTACTGGTTCCAGCAGCGGGTCGTGCAGCAGGGGTCATCGGTCCAGATGCCGTCGACGACGAACCGGTACTCGTACTTTCCCCGGGGGAGGAAGAAGGTGATCTTCCAGTTGCCTTTGTCGTCTCTTTTCAGGGGGCGGGTGGAAGGGTCCCAGTTATTGAACGCCCCCGCCACGGCTACCTCGCGGGCGTGGGGCGCGTGGGCAGTGAAGGTNACCCTTTTCTTGCCAAGGTTGCGTGCCATAAATCACCTCCTGGCGTTGCAAGATGATAACACAGCCGATTTGCCGACTTCAACCCTTCTTGTTGCACAGGATGCACCCGCTTATGAGTCAGGATGTTTCGCTCTTGCCTGCCTCCCCTGAATCAGGATAATAAAGAACGATAACAGCAGGGAAAGGAGAAGCCATGACCGACAAGACACTTGCCAACGTTGAAGCGGCCTTCGTGGGGGAGGCCAAGGCTCACTTCCGGCTGCTGGCCTTTGCCGGGAAGGCCGACGAGGAGGGTTACCCGCAGGTTGCAAGGCTCTTTCGCGCCGTTGCGGCCGCCGAGGCCGCCCATGCCAGGAGCCATTTCGAACTGCTGGAAAAGATCCATTCGACGGAGGAGAACCTCAAGCTCTCCTTTGCAAAGGAAACCTTCGTCAACGAGGTGGCCTACCCGGCGTTTCTGAAACAGGCCTGGGCCGATGAAGACAAGCTCTCGATCTGGTATTTCACGAAGGCCCGCAACGCCGAGGAGCGCCACGCCCACCTCTACAAGCTGGCCATTTCCGACATGGCGAGCGACAAGGAGACGCAGTACTTCGTTTGCTCCTATTGCGGGTGGGTCGAGATCCTGGCGCGACCCGAACAGTGCCCCAACTGCGGCCGTGCGCCTGAGCTTTACAACGAGATTAAATAGGTTCAAGGGGTTAACTTCACGCGGGGATTTGCCGATTAGAAAAAAAGTAACCCGGCACATTGCAAAGAGAGCCAACGATGTTTACATTGTTATCGCAATAAACGGAAATACGAAATAGACGAAACAAACGAAAAAAACGAGTTTTTCGGAGGTGTTATGTCGACAAATCGCTGGGTATTGAAAGGGCTCATGCTCTTCACGCTGTTCTTCTTTCTCTGTTTCCTTATCCCCGATGAGGTCCTGGCCCGGGCGGGCGGCGGACGAACCTCTTCGGGGAGCCGGGGCACAAGGTCCTACTCTGCGCCGGCCAGCCCGACGTCACCCTCGCCGACATCGCCGTCACGGTCGGTCACNTCTCCGACCCCCACGGCGCCCGCACCCCAGCCCATGCAGCAGCCCAGCATGTGGAGAAGCATCGCGGGCGGAGTCATGGGCGGCATGATCGGCGGTATGCTGTTCCGGAGCCTCGGCTTTGGGGGTGGTGAAGGTGGCATGGGTGGAGGGATCGGACTCTTCGAGATCGTCCTGATCGGTGGGATTCTCTACTTCCTCTACCGGTTCATCAAGCGCCGCCGCGAGGAGGCCACGGCAGGGGCATACTACCAGGGCCAGTCCGCGGGATCGGCCTCCCCCTCCCCGGGATTCAGTCCGCCCATGGGGAGCCCCGCGACAGAAGACGAAATTGGTCGCGGAATCTCGCACGTGCGCCAGATGGATGCGGGCTTCGACGAGAAAATATTCACCGATGCCTGCACGGACGTGTTTTTCCAGATCCAGGGCGCTTGGGCAAACCGTGACATGTCCACCGCAAAGAGTGTCCTGACCGACGAGATGTACGGCATCCTCTCGGAAGACGCTCAGAAGCTGAAAGCGGAAAAGAAGATCAACCGGCTGGACAACATAGCCGTGCGCACCGTCGACATCACCGAGGTCTGGCAGGAGGCGGGGCAGGATTACATCACCGTCAGGTTCCTGGCCAACCTGCTGGATTACACGATTGACGAGTCGACAAAGCAGGTTCTCTCCGGCAGCAGGACGGAGCCCATCAAGTTCGAGGAGTACTGGACGTTCACCCGCCCGGTTGGGAAAAACACCTGGAAGCTCTCNGCGATTCAGCAAGCACAGTAAAAAGAGGGTTCAGGGTACAGGGACCAGGGTAAAGTGAAAAGTGAGGGCCCTTGCGGAAGCCGCAAGGGCCTTGTTTTTTTTATTTTCTGAACCCTGACCCCAATTATCAGTGCATCTTGATATTCTCCTGTGCCCAGGCGATGAGTTCCTGGATGGTCGTGCCCGAGGGGAAGAANTGGACGATTCCGACCTCCTTGAGCCGGGGGATGTCCTCGTAGCTGAGAAAGCCTCCCGCCGTCACCCCGATGTCGCGCGCGCCGCGCTTGTCGAGGAGTTCCATGACCCTCCGGATGTCGTCGATCTGCGCACCGGGAAGCGTCGTGATCCCGATGTGGTCCACGTCTTCCTGGATAGCGGAGGTCACAATGGCCTCGGGCGTCTGGGTTTCCGTGTAGATGATCTCGAACCCCGCCTCGCGGAAGGCCAGTGCGAGTTTCACCACGGATTTCTCGAACCCCTCGCCGAACTTGGCCATGAGAATCCTGACCCTTTTCTCGTCCTGCATCTGTTCCTCTCCTGTGTGATCAAGCCTGCCGTTTTGCTTGTGAGCCGATTGCCGCTAGCCGCGTGAATGGATGCCAGGCATCCTGCCGATGCCTTTCTGCCGAAGTGCTGACTGGACGGGGTGAATGAACTTTTATAGAAAACCGACCTGGGGGTGTCAAGAGAAAACAATTGCACGCGCATTCAAACCTTATTCCGCATAATGGGGCTTCCCGGTAAGGAAGGAACCGGACAGGATCGCTCACCCTCACGGGATACGACCCCGGTCGCCGCAGTTTGCTGCGGGGCAAGCGAGCACCCGGCACCCTGGTGTGAGTAATTTTAATTCGCTTTTTATGCGGTTAACAGCAGAAGCCGATTGACTTTTCCGTTTGTTCGGGCTTATTAATTTTCTTTACCTTTGGGCCCCATCTGTGCCCAGCACCCAACTTGCATGCCTTCTCCCCGGGGAGATGCCACCGGCATCGATATCATCTCCCGGGCGACGCAAGGGCCGCTAGCGACAAAGGAAACCTTGCGAGGGTGGACAGCCATGATCACAGACAGCATCTATCTGAGCGAACTGCTGAACCGTCCCATCCTGGACAGGAAAGGGGATGCCATTGGAAAGATACGGGACCTCAACGTGGTGCCCGGCGACCCCTTCCCCTTTGTGGAGGGTCTGTATATCAAGACGTCCGGTGGTACAGCCTACGTCCCGATGAAGGAGATCAACGTCCTCAACAAGAGGATCGTCACGATCCATGGGGATAGCGCTTCCATTGCCTTCACGGAGCCCCGGGAGAAGGAAATCCTCATCGGGAAGCACATCATGGACAAGCAGATCGTCGACGTGAACGGCGTCAAGGTCGTGCGCGTCAATGACGTGCAACTCGGCCAAGTCAACGATCACTTCGGGATGCTGGCCATCGATGTGGGCTTCGGGGGGCTGATCCGGAGGCTGGGGTTCGGGAAGGCGAGAAAGGGGACCCTTATCCCCTGGCGTTACGTGACGACCCTCGAGCCCGGGCTCGATCGTCTCACGCTGACCATGACACGCAAGAGCCTGGCCGAGATGCACCCCGTCGACATGGCCGAGATCCTTACTCAGGTCTCGATGCAGGAGAGGACGGCCCTGCTCAGCACGCTGGACGAGGAAACGGCGGGCGATGTCATCGGCGAACTCGACGAGGAGACGGCGGCCAAGATCATCAACGACATGGAACCGGGAAAGGCGGCCGACGTCCTGGAGCAGATGGATCCCGACGAGGCGGCCGACGTCCTGGGCGACCTGCCCGAGAAAAAAGCCGTGGAGCTGCTCAACCGGATGGACAAGGAAGAGGCCGAGGAGGTCCGGGAGCTGCTCGAACACGACGAGGACACGGCGGGCGGCCTCATGACGACGGACTACATTTCCTTCCCGCCCGACATGACGGCCGAGGAGGTCATGAAAGAGCTGCGGCTCGTGGCGCCCGATATCGAGATGATCTACTACCTCTACGTGCTGGACCGGGAAGACCGCCTGCTTGGCGTGCTCTCGCTCAAGGACCTGATCCTCGCCTCGCCCAAGTCGCCGCTCGAGAGCCTCATGGTGGCGAACCCCAAGACCGTGCTCGCGACGGAAGACAAGAAGGAAGTGGCAGAGATGGTCTCCCGTTACAACCTCTACGCCATACCGGTCGTGGACGAGGAGAATCACATCCTCGGCATCATCACCGTCGACGACGTGGTGGACATGCTGCTGCCCACACCTCTCAGGAGAAAACGCTAGGTCATGCTCGATCGGCTGCGGAACATAGACCGGAAGAGCCTGCTGTTCTTCCTCAGCATGATTGGTCCCGGGTTCATCACGGCCAACGTGGACAACGACGCCGCGGGCATCACCACGTACTCGGTGGCGGGCTCACACTACGGCTATGCCCTGCTGTGGTCCTTCATCCCCATGCTCCTGCTGCTCATTATCGTGCAGGAGATGGTGGCCCGCCTCGGGGTTGTGACGGGCAAGGGCCTCTCCGATCTGATCCGCGAGGAGTACGGGGTGAAGACGACGGTCTTTGTCATGCTCGCCCTGCTGATCACGAACCTGGGCACCTGCGCGGCCGAGTTTGCGGGGCTTGCGGCCAGCCTCGAGATCTTCGGGATCAGCCGCTATTTTTCGGTGCCCCTTGCCTGCGGGCTCATCTGGTTCCTCGTCGTCAAGGGAAGCTACAAGACCGTCGAGAGGGTCTTTCTCGGCGCCTGCATCATCTACTTCTCCTACATCCTGTCCGGGTTCATGGCAAAGCCCGACTGGTCTGAGGTTGCGCGCCACACCTTGACCCCGACCTTCCACATGGACACGGCCTACGTCGGGCTTCTCATCGGGATGGTCGGGACGACCATCTCCCCGTGGATGCAGTTCTACCAGCAGGCCGCCATCGTGGAGAAAAATGTACCCGTCGAGGACTACCGGTTTGTGCGCTGGGATGTGATCCTGGGGTGCGTCATGGCCTCTGTGGTTGCCTTTTTCATCGTCATGGCCTGCGGGGCCACGCTCCACGTCAACGGCATCACCATCCACACGGCCGAGGACGCCGCCATGGCCCTGACACCGCTGGCCGGCGAGTTTGCGAAAATCCTCTTCGCCGTGGGTCTTGTCAACGCTTCGCTCTTTGCGGCCACGATCCTGCCTCTCTCCACGACGTACACCATCTGCGAGGGCATGGGCTGGGAATCGGGGGTCAACAAGGAGTTCAATGAGGCGCCGCAGTTCATGGGACTCTACACGGGCCTGATCCTCATCAGCGGCGGGCTCATCCTCATCCCCGGGGCGCCTCTCATCCCGATCATGCTCGTCTCCCAGGTCGTCAACGGGATCCTTCTGCCTTTCGTGTTGATCTTCATCCTGCTGCTCATCAACAAGAAGGACCTCATGGGCGACTTCGTCAACGGCCGTATCAACAACTGGATCTCGTGGACCTCCGTTGCCGTGCTCATTGGCCTGAGTATCGCCCTGGTCTGTCTCGCCGTGCGTCAATTCTTCAGTTAACGCAATGATCCACCCTGCTCCGGAATCCTGAGCGATGGGAGCGTGACGATCCTTCGCCTGCTTTTCTGTGAATCGGCGGAACGGGAAGCACATGACAAATCCTCTGAAAAAGATAACCAGGGTAAACATCCTGTTCTTCCTCAGCATCATCGGGCCGGGGATCATCACGGCCAACGTCGACAACGATGCGGGCGGGATTGCCACGTACTCGGTGGCCGGGGCGCAGTACGGCTATGCGCTCCTGTGGTCCCTGCTCCCGATGCTCGTCGTCCTGTTCATGATCCAGGAGATGGTGGCCCGCCTTGGTGTCGTGACGGGCAAGGGTCTCTCCGATCTCATCCGGGAGCGCTACGGGGTGAAAATCACTTTCTACACCATGCTGGCCCTGCTGATCACCAACTTCGGCAACATCACGGCCGAGTTTGCGGGGCTTGCGGCGAGCCTCGAGATCTTCGGTGTGAGCCGCTACATCTCGGTGCCGCTGGGGGCGGCCGCGGTCTGGTACCTGGTCGTCGGGGGAAATTACCGGGTCGTCGAAAAGGTGTTCCTCCTTGCCTGCACGGTCTATCTATCCTACGTGATCTCGGGTTTCATGGCCAACCCCCCCTGGGGGGAGGTCATGATGGCCATGGTGATCCCCACGTTCCATCTCGAGCAGAGCTACATTTTCATGCTCATCGGGATCATCGGGACGACGATCGCACCCTGGATGCAGTTCTACCAGCAGGCCTCGATCGTGGANAAGGAAATCCATGTGAAAGACTATCGNTATGTNTGGTGGGACGTCGTCGTCGGGTGCATTTTTGCCGTCATCGTCGTATTTTTCNTCATGGTTGCCTGCGCGGCGACCCTGCATGCCAACGGCATCCTGGTCAAGACGGCGGAAGACGCCGCGGTGGCCCTGGCTCCTCTGGCGGGGAAGTACGCAAGCGTCCTCTTTGCCATTGGCCTGGCCAACGCCTCTCTGTTTGCCGCCTCGATCCTGCCGCTGAGCACGGCCTACAGCATCTGCGAAGGCATGGGGTGGGAAGCGGGCGTCAGCAAGGATTTCAAGGATGCCCCCCAGTTCATGGGGCTTTACACGGGGCTGATCGTGCTCGGCGCCGCCTTCATCCTGATCCCGGGGGCCCCGCTGATCGGGATCATGCTCGTGTCGCAGGTGATCAACGGGATCCTTCTGCCCTTCGTTCTCATTTTCATTCTCCTGCTGGTAAATAACAAAGAGCTGATGGGAGGGCATGTGAACGGGCGTCTCTACAACGGGCTGTCCTGGTTGTCCGTGCTGATCCTGATTGCGCTGACCCTGAGCCTGCTCGCGATGACCGTGCAGCAGATGATCGCCGGCTAAAATATCGGTCTATCCAGTCCATCCGGTCTACCCTGTCTCTCCGGCCAAAGATAGAACCAAGAGGGATTTTTCTTTTCTATTCAGCCGGCCGGATATAAAATCTATCTTCATGGAACGGGAAAAGAAACTACTTTTGATTCTCGCCTTCACCGCGACCCTGACGGTCCTGGAGGTCGTGGGCGGGTTCATCAGCAACAGCCTTGCCCTCCTGAGCGACGCGGGTCACATGCTCACGGACTCGCTCGCCATCTTTCTCAGCTATCTCGCCATCCGCTGGAGCCGCAGACCCGCCAATCATCGCAAGACCTTCGGCTACCACCGTGCCGAGATCCTGGTGGCCCTGGCCAACGGGGTGGCGCTGGTTGCCATTGCCGGCTACATTTTCTACGAGGCGGTCCTGCGATTCTTCAACCCGCAGGAAATCAAAACGGGCATCCTGCTCGTGATTGCCGCCATAGGCCTGGCAGGGAATCTCTTCGGGCTGTTCATCTTGAAGGGGGAGAGCCACGAGAACCTGAATGTCCGGAGCGCCTTCTTTCACATCCTGGCCGACACGCTGTCCTCGGTGGGCGTCATCGTCGGAGGCGTCATCATCTGGTTCACCGGCTGGTATCTTGTCGACTCGCTTATCGGGGTGCTCATCGGCGGCATCGTGCTCCGCGGGGCCGTCGATCTCGTCATGGAGTCGGGAGAAATCCTGCTGGAAGCCACGCCCCGCGACATCGACATCGCGCAACTGCGCCAGGAAGTGCAAAAGATTCCCGGCGTCGAGGATCTGCACGACATCCACATCTGGACGATCGGCTCGGGGATGAGGGCCCTGAGCGCCCATGTCCTGACCGAAAACATATCGACGAGCGCAGGCCAGGAAATCGCCTGCCGGATCCGAGCCGTTCTGGGCGATCAATTCAATATCGCGCACACAACCCTCGAGATGGAGTGCGAGACCTGCGGCGACGCCTGCCAGTTCATCCTCACGGAGAAAGACCTGGACGACACCGGCGTAAGGCATGAAGATCACGGGCATAAACATGGGTGAGGCAGGTTTGGGGGGCTTTCGTTTCCAACAACGACTTCTGATGATCACGAGGAAGGACAGGGGGATGAATCGTCATATCACGCGGGGTCTCATCGTGGTGATCCTCGCTGCCCTGACTCTTGCGGCCGGTCCGCGGGGCCCGCACGGCGGGACTGCGCGCGCGGCAGGGGACAAGGAGTATCTTGCCATTCGGCACATGGCGCGGGGACACACCTGTGAGANCTGCCACAAGGAGAACCCCGCCGAAGGCGAAGACGAGCTACGTGGCCTGCATGGGGTGTCATGGCGATGCGAAGAAAATGGCCGAGCGTACAAAGAACAGCAATCCCAACCCCCATGCCTATGCACCCGACATGGTGTGCACCAAATGCCACTACGGCCACAAATAATCCGCTTGCACGCCGCGTTCAGCCATCACGGACGAGGTCCCTGCATTTGCCGAGAGACTCGGCTCTCTCGCATAGACGTCTTGCCGTTTACTCGATCTGCCTCTCCGTCCAGAACTCGTACTGCTCGCCGCGATCGTTGACAAGGAAAGAGGTGTTCGGCCCGAATTTGAGCATCACTCGCTTGCCCTCGAACTCGTAACCCCAGGGGCACCAGCCCTTCTTTGCGTCGAGGAGCCACCTTTCCCCGTTGGCTCGCTCGACGATCATCTCGCCCGAGTGAAGGTCTTCGACGAGGAGGGCCTCTTCCAGGGGTTGCTCATTTTCCATCGGCAGCTTCCTTTGATGATTTCCGTTGACGCAGCGGACCTCTTTCGTTAAACCAAAACGTGGAGGTGGTCAAGGTGAAACCCGAGCCGGAAAAAACCTGCGAGCGGTGTGTCTATCATAGCCCCCGGACCGAATCGGAACTGGAGAAGTGCTGGCGCTTCGCCCGCTTCGTCGAGCACGTCGTCAACGACTGGACGAGGGACTGCGAGTATTTCACGCCCGCAGCGCA
>JGI20214J51088_10003749_pt1 | contig 10013 bp, 5 predicted proteins | sample WetSurMetagenome_FD_51088 | JGI IMG/M metagenome (IMG submission 51088) | reverse complement strand
AAATTGTATAAAGCCAACCAGATCAATGACATACTATTAATTTTTATCAGGTAAATATTGTAGTGCAGCTTTAATTACCTGTTCAGACGAAATTTTGTTCATGCATTTGAAATGCTTTTTGGGACATTTATTTAGTCCGTTATGTGTACAGGGCCTGCAAGGTAAGTTGGTTTCAATAACAATGCTATCTTGATCTACAGGAAAATAACCAAGTTCACGTGTTGTAGGTCCGTAAATACCTATAACCGGCACTTTCTGTGATTGAGCCATATGCAATAAACCACTGTCATTGGCAATTACCAGCGAAGCGAGTTTAAGCTGAGCAGCAGATTCAGACAGAGAAAGCTTTCCTGCCAAACTTACCGCACCTTTACCTATGGCAAGGGCAATACTTGTACATAATTCAGTGTCCTCCGGCCCGCCAAGAACAACAACCTGGGCAAACCTGTTGCTGATCAGATAACGGCCCGTTTCAATAAATCCATCCGCTTTCCATCGCTTGTTCAAGTATGTAGCACTGGGGCATAAAATGATCAGGGGACGTGCCAGGTCAATACCGGAGCGGTTTAATAATTCCTTAACATGATCCGATTTCTCCTGAGCAAAATGAATTTCAGTCCCTCTGCCGTCATATTGGATTTTCAGATCAGTAACCGCCTCAAAATAACGTTCATATACCGGTTTTACAGCCCCGTATAGGTTAATTTTGAACCAGATCAGCAGGGTTCTCTTAAATAGTTGCTTGTGGTACGAATGGATTTGATCCACACCAAGGCCAAAACGAAGGTACCGGGAGCGCCAGTTCTTATGAATGTCAACGAACAAATCGAATTGCTGTTGTTTCAACAGGGTCTTTAATTTTCTCAAACCTGCAAATCCTTCCTTTGCATCAAATTCAATAAGCTCGTCAATGTATGGGCAACAGGAAAGGAGCTCCCTGTATTGCTTTTTGATAATGAAGGTAACAGAGGCCTCCGGATATGCGGTTTTCAATGACCTGAGCAATGGAGTGGTAAGGATAATATCACCAATAGAACTGAGTCTTACGACAAGTATTTTCCCGATAGCCGCCAAGTGTTAATATTTTACTTAGGAGAGGGCAAAAGTATAAATTTTCGGATTATGGACAATGACTTAACCTATTCGCGGATGACTTTTACTTCACCATTGACCCCAAGCTTGATAATTCCTGAGGGTTTGCCGTTCAGTTCTTCATCCTGGCGGTATTTTACCACGTAATCTACTGCTTGCACAATATGCTGGTCTATTTTGTGAAATCCGGAAGGCCAGGGTTGCCCGCTAATATTTGCTGAAGTTGATACAATAGGTTTTCCAAATTTGTGGATCAGCCTGCTGCAAAACTCATCTTTTACAATACGGATTCCAACAGAGCCGTCATTGGCGGCAATCCCTTCTGCAAGATTAACCGCACCGGGATAGATGATGGTAATGGGTTTGTCGGCGACCTCAATAATATTCCAGGCTATTTCCGGTACGTGCGCTACATATTCAGGTATCAGGTCCTCATCATCCAGCAATATCAGCATGCTTTTATCATCCATCCTTTGTTTGATGCTGAATATTTTCTTCACCGCCTCCCGGTTGGTAGCATCACAACCCAATCCCCATATTGTGTCCGTGGGGTACAGAATAACTCCTCCGTTTCTGAGGGCTTCCAGGGCAGGTTTCAAATCATCATTCATTTTGCAGCACTTTCTGATACACTTTCATGATGTTGGTGGAGACTTTATCGGCATCAAAGCTTTTAGCATGACGGTATCCTTCGGCGATCATTCTTTCCTGCAAATCATCATCAAAAAGCACCTTCTTTATTGCGGCAGCCATTTCTTCCACGTTATTTGGGTCAACATACACCGTATGTTCGCCACCCACCTCTGTCATAGAACTGGCACGGGAGGTAATTACCGGAACTTTGGAATATAGGGCCTCCAAAATGGGAATGCCAAATCCTTCAAAAATTGAAGGATAGACAAACAGTTCGGCCAGTTGGTAAATCCCCGGCAGATCCTGATTTTGCACGATATCGCAGAATATAATATTGATCAGACTGTGTCTTTCGATAAATTCGATGATCTTATTCAGGTAGGGAGTTGGTTTTCCGATAACTACAAGGGGAATATCGATTTTGCCAAAATGCAGAGCCTTGATCAGGGTGAGCAGATTTTTTCGTTCTTCAATGGTACCCACATAAAGGATGAAGGTTTTGGGAAGCACGTATTTCATCCGGAGTATCTCCTTTTCAATCAGGGAGATTTCCGTATTAAAAACAGGGTTGCAGCCCTGGTATACAACATCAATCTTATTGGCCTTAATGTTGAAAAATTCTACAATATCATCAGCGGTCTGCTGGCTTACGGCAATAATTCTGTCTGAAGCCTGGCAGGAATACCTGAATTTCTTTTCATAAATGGTGCGGTCCAGAAACCGGTACATATGCGGTAGCCTTAAGAAGATAAGGTCGTGTATGGTAACTATGGATTTTACCTGTTTTCGCGGAAAGTTATAGGGTATTTCATGGCTCAGCCCGTGGTAAATTTCAATATTATCTTTCGGAAGCTGTTTGGAGAGGTAGAAGGTTCGCCAGTATGAACTGAACATGCGATGTAAAAACCGTACGGGAGTCTTTACTTCAATGCTCGTATGGGATGGGCTAAATAATTCTTCATTTGCGCCGGGGGTATACAGGACATAGTCATTGTCAGGAAATTTTTCTATCAGGCCCTGAATCAAATTACGACTGTAGCTGCCCAGTCCGCTTTTATTAAAGAAGGCGCGTTTTGCGTCAAATCCTATTCGCATCATGAAATATAATTTTGACCATATGTGGCGTAAAAATAATGTAATTCACCAGATTTTTTACTGATTTGCCCCATCGATGATCGAAGAATGTTCAGTTTTCGATTTTAATATCCTTTATATTAAGCTGAATGGATGTTGTTCCTCTGAAATTATTCTCGAAAAGTACATAAGCTATGTCAAAAGAAGTTCCTTTCTTAATATTTTGCAGGTGTTTCGACTGGTTAAATGCAATAGCCCGGTATACGGTAAAAGGATTTTCCTCCTGAATGAGTCCCAGTTGAAGGTGCTCTTCGTCACTTCCCACGAGCCTTGCGTAGCCGTCATCCGAAACGTTCTCGGCAAAGAACATGGGAGACAAATTCTCTGGTCCGAAGGGTTCAAATTGTTTGAGAATTCGGATCAGTTTTGGGGTTATGTCTTTAAAATTCAGTTCCGTATCAATGTCTATTTGCGGGATCATCATTTCGGGTGTAATGGTATTTTTGACCACTTCTTCAAAGCGGTCCCTGAATTTTTGAATATTTTCGGTTTTCAGGGTGATGCCGGCAGCATACATGTGGCCGCCAAAATTCTCAAGCAAATCAGCGCATTCGCTTATGGCCTGGTATAGATCGAATCCGGGTATGGAACGTGCAGATCCAGTGGCATGGCCATTTGATTCGGTCAGGATTATGGTAGGTCGGAAGTAGCTCTCAATGAGCCTTGAGGCTACAATTCCCACCACTCCTTTATGCCAGGCAGGGTTGAATAGAACGGTGGAGAATTTGTATTTATCTGATTTGGCAATTTCCGAAAGTGCTTCCTCGGTAATGGTTTTGTCAATATTTCTGCGGGTTTGATTATGAGAATTAATTTTCTCGCAATGAAGGGCTGCTTCATCATGATTTTCAGCCACCAGCAATTCCACAGCCTGGTTTCCCGATTCAATTCTTCCTGCAGCATTGATCCTGGGGCCAATTTTAAATACAATATCATCAATGGTGATATCTTTATCGGATAGTCCTGCAATACTTATGATCGATTTCAATCCAACAGAGGGGTTTTTGTTGAGTTTTTTCAAACCATAGTAGGCCAGTATCCGGTTTTCATCTACAAGCGGAACAATATCCGAGGCAATACTAACTGCAACCAGGTCGAGAAATTCAGTGATGTCTTCAAACGGCAGGTTTTTTTTAACACCAAAAGCCTGGATAAGTTTAAAGCCAACACCGCATCCCGACAGGTATTTAAAAGGATAACCGGCATCTTCTCTTTCTGGATTGAGTACGGCTACGGCTTCGGGTAGCATTTTTCCCGGTGTATGGTGATCGCAGATAATAAAATCGAGTCCGTGTTCATTGGCATAGGAAATCTTCTCCACAGCTTTAATTCCGCAATCCAGGGTAATAACCAGATTCACTGATTGACTTATAGCATAATCGATTCCTTTGTATGAAATACCGTATCCTTCAGAATACCGGTCGGGTATATAATAGGATACTTTTTTATGGAATTTTCTAATGAAGGAGTACAACATGGATACAGAGGTGGTACCATCAACATCATAGTCGCCATAAACCATAATTTTTTCATGGTTATTGAAGGCAGACTCAAGCCTGATTACTGCTTTGTCCATATCCTTTAAAAGAAAGGGATCGTAGAGATTGTTCAGATCGGGGCGGAAGAATGCTTTGGCTTGTTCGAAGGTTGTAATTCCTCTTTGGGTGAGCAATGTGCTGATGATAGGACTTACAGATAGTTCCTGTGCCAGCCGGTTAATATCGTCCGATTGACCATTATCTTTAATTTTCCAGGCACGGGTCATCATGTTCACAAAAGAGAAAAAGCTAAGCTACCAACTCAGATCCACCTCACCAAATTAATATCCTGTCGGTGGGGCAGATTTTCGTTTTTCGGAAATATTCTGATTCCGTAGCTGAATGTTCCGGGCTGATGAATGCTCACTTTTACAGAGAAATGAGCATTATCCGCTGTAGAATGATCCAGGGTAAACTCGTGTTTTGAAATTAGTCTTTCCCCGTTTTCGGTAATAACCAATTCCACACCGATATCAGAAGCCGATATTTCATTAAGGTCAAGCACAACATTGCCTTCATAGGTATGATCCATTTCATACATCTCGGCTCCGCTGTTGAATATGGTACATTCCACAACATTAATGTTCTTCCATGCTCTTTTGATCCGTTTTTTCCACGAAGATATGCGCTTAACGCGGGCAAAATCTTCTTCGGCCATCAGCACCGATCTTGTGAATAGTTTGTTATAGAAGCGCTGAATGTAATCGTGCAGCATTCGTGATGTTACAAAGTGCGGAGCAATGGATGCAATGGAGTTTTTCATCATACGCACCCAGTTTTCGGGTACATCCGATTTGTTGCGATCGAAGAATGCTGGTATTACCTCCTGTTCGAGCAGGGAATAAATAATTTCCGCATCCAGGTCGTCTTGCAGGCCGGGATCGTCGTATGTTGTTTCATTGGTTAATGCCCATCCGGCTTCGGGTTGATATCCTTCTACCCACCAACCGTCGAGAACACTGAAATGGAGGGTTCCGTTAACCACGGCTTTTTCACCGCTGGTTCCCGATGCTTCAAGGGGTCGCGTTGGCGTATTCAACCATATATCGGCACCCTGTACCATGGTTTTAGCCAGGTTAATATCATAATTTTGCAGGAATATTACTTTGCCAATGAATTCGGGACGTTTGGAAGTATCAATGATCATTTTAATGAGGTCCTGTCCCGCTTTATCATGAGGATGTGCTTTTCCTGCAAATATCAATTGCACTGGTTTGCCCGGCATGTTGAGGATTTGGGCAAGCCGTTCAATATTTCTGAATAGCAGGTGGGCACGTTTATAGGTGGCAAACCTCCGGGCGAAACAAATAGTCAGGGCTTTATCTGAAAGCTGACGGTTGATGGCTACAATCCGGCGCGGGTCTTCATGGCGTTTCACCCAGTTCTCCTTGTATCTGTCCTTAATGGTGTTAATTAACCGTGTCCTTAGCTTTTGCTTTACTTCCCAAACTTTCTCATCGGGAACATCATAAATTTTTCCCCAATAATCGGTATCGGCCAGGTTGCTTTCGAAACCCTCCCCGAATGATTCACGATAAAGCTTTTTCCAACTTTTGGCAGTCCATGTTGCATAGTGAATGCCATTGGTAACGTAACCAATATGTAGCTCTTCGGGCAGGTAGCCGGGCCATAGTTTTGAAAACATTTGCTGGGTAACGGAGCCATGCAGCAGACTAACGCCATTAACCTCCTGAGACAGGTTTGCGGCCAAAAAACTCATATTGAATTTCTCGCCCAGTGCATTGATATTGGAACGGCCAAGGCTCATCAGTTCATTCCAGGATATTTTGAGCCTGTCGGGATAGTGTCCGATATATTGCCGCAGCAAATTTTCCTCAAATTCATCATGTCCTGCCGGTACCGGTGTATGGGTCGTAAACAGGGTGGAACTGCGCACAATTTCTTTGGATTCTGAAAAAGACAGGTTATCCTGTTGCATGTATTTACGCATTCTTTCCAGTCCGATAAAGGCGCTGTGTCCCTCATTACTGTGGTACAGATCAAGTTTGACCCCAATTGTTTCTAATGCCCTGATTCCTCCAATACCCAAGAGAAGTTCCTGTTTGAGCCTGTTTTCATTGGTGCCACCGTAGAGGTTATGGGTTACGCTGCGATCTTCCTCACTGTTGTCGTGAAAATCAGTGTCGAGTAAATATAAGGTCACTCGTCCTACATGAAGTTCCCATATTCTGGCAAACATGTGCCTGCCGGGGAGAACAATGGATATGGTAACAAAATTGCCTTTGTCATCTTTTACCGGCTTCACCGGTAGTTTTGAAAAATGCTGATATTCATAATTTGCCTGCTGTTCACCGCGGGTAGTGATCATCTGGTTAAAATAACCAAACCGGTAAAGCAGTCCAACTCCGGTTATATTCAGAAGTTTATCACTGGCTTCTTTGAGGTAGTCACCGGCAAGGATTCCCAAACCGCCTGAATATATTTTCAGTGAGTTATGAAAACCATATTCCATACTGAAATAGGCAATCCTGGGCCCTTTCGTGTCGGGTTTCAAATCCATGTATTCGGTAAATCTCCTGTACACCCTTTCCAGTTTGTCGGTGTAATTATTATTCTGGCTGAGTTCAATAAGTTGGTTATACCTTACCTGCTCAAAAAGTATGGCCGGATTCTGATCGCATTTCTGCCATATTTCGGGATCAATAACTTCAAATAATTCCTGTGCTTCATCGTCCCATGTCCACCACAAATTTTCGGTAAGTTTCCCCAGCTTGATCAAAGGATCGGGCAGCTTCGATTTTACAATAATCCGTTTCCAGGCAGGCTTAATTTCGGCCGGAGGTGCATATTCAGGTATAGCCTCGCTGGGACGCTCTTCAATTTTAACAAAGCGGTCAATGCGTTTGGCAACATTTTGCAGGGCAAAATCATAGGCCTGTTTATAATAATAGATCAGGCTGTTCCATAATATCAGCTTGGAGGTATCGAAAGCATTTTTTCTGGCAACGTGCATCAGTTCTGGAGAAAGCTGGCACTTTCTTTCAATGGCCGCAACAATATGGGTGACAACTTCCTTGTCGTTGTCATCATTGCGCTCAATTACATCAATACATTCATGCGCATCTGGGCACATATCGTTGATCCATCTGCCAAAACCCGCCAGAGAAGTGGTTACAGTGGGTACCGAAAAGGCAAGGCTCTCCAATGGTGTATATCCCCAGGGCTCATAGTACGAAGGAAAAACCGTAAGATCCAAACCAATCAGCAGGTTGTAATATGGGGTATTGAAGATACCGTCATTACCATTCAGATAGGAAGGAACAAAAAGCACTTTCACCTTATCGCCGGGATTATTGTCGAGTCCGGCCAGTTTAATCCTTTTCAGAATGGGATCCCATTCCGCATCGTGCAGGTTATGTGTGAGATGGCGCGAGCCAAAGGTGTCGTCCTTGATCATTTTTCCACTCAACAGGTCCTTTCTGGGTCCATAGTGGTTTGCCGGAATAAATAAATAAGCCAGAACAGGATGGGTGCATTGTTCCGATTTGTTTAATTTCCCCAGAGCATCAATAAAAAGGTCAATTCCTTTGTTCTTAAATTCATACCGGCCACTAGTGGCAATCAGGAATATGTTTTCAGGAAATTTCTGACCGAACATAATCTCCGCAACGTCCAGTAGTTTTTGGCGCCCTTGCTTGCGTATAATGTCGAATTGGCTGCCGACTGGGACAAAGCTGTCTTCGAAACCGTTGGGCGTAACCATAGTCACTTCCTTATGCAGGAAATGGGTACATTCCTGTGCTGTAATCTCGCTAACTGTGGTGAAGGCATCAGCGTGCTGAGCGGAGAGTTTTTCAGCCGATTGCTTTGAGACAATATTGAATTCCTTGCTTATTTCTTCAGCGTTGTAGCTTTTGAGATCCTTATACAAGGGTCTGTTGTTGCCCGCCAAAGCCCTACCAACGGCAGTTGCATGGGTAGTGAATACTGTTCCAACCTGAGGCAACCTGTCTTTTAAGTATAGAATCCCCGTTCCCGCCATCCACTCATGGAATTGCGCGATGATGCGGTCATAAGTATTCAGGTTAAACTTGATGAAACTTTCTATGGCTCTCCCGGCGGCATATCCGAACAGCGCAGGTTCAACATAATCCCATTGACCCGACAAAGAGTCGAGTTTATACTTTTCCCATAATTCAAAAAATATCCGGTCTTTTTCCTGAAAATAATTCGAAAAATTGAGAATGATTGCAATCGGGTACCTGTTGATGTTCCAACGGCCTATTCTCAAGTAAATGCCTTCTGATTCAGCCTGTTTTTTCCATGCGCTGAAAAGCTGGGTATCTTCAATAAATTCAGGATTATCATCAGAATCATCCTTGATCAGGTCCGGGCCTATTAATATCAGGTTGTTTTGAAGCTCATTTACCAGAGTTAGTGCCTTGGTGGCTACAACAGTATGAATTCCTCCGACTTTATTACATACTTCCCAACTCACTTCAAACAGATAATCCGGAGCTAATAAATCTTTACTCATACATAATTTATTAAGGAAATACTATTAGCGTGTAACGAACGCGCATATCAGGAAAGCGAAAATACAATTTGTATTCTCTATTTGCCCGCTTTTGATGTTTTAGTTTTTGTTTTTTTAGCGGCAGGTTTAACAGACGCCTTGTTTTTTGATACGGGTTTTGCCGCAATGGTCTTGATTTTGGACTTTGTCGATTTCAACCGTTTCAGTTCAGTTTCGTATTTCCTGATAAGCTCATCTTTTTCCAAAATAACCTGGGTGAGGCTGGCAACTTCCTGATCACTTGAGCTTTCAGGAACCAGTGCATTAACCCTTATGGAAAAATCGCTTAATACGTTCATATAATTAATATAGGCATCGTAGGGCGTTTCGTAGGGATTAAAATAAGCCTGAGTGGCACCGGCAGTAAAGAATTTAGTGGACATATAATAAAAATGGTCACTGGACTGAAGGTATTTCCAGTCTTTTTTAATTTTCTCGTCATTACACCGGTTTACTTTGTCGGTAAGGGAATACAAACGGTTGAATGCGTCTATCTGCAGTTCATTGCCCAACCACACGGTAATATCTCTTTCCTCATCGGACCAGGATATGGAGTGGGGAACACTAATGGTGGAAATAGGCAATAATTGTTCGGCAATTTCACTGGGCGTGTGAAATGTGAAATTGGTATTTTTATAGATTGATTTGGGCAGCGCTTTGAGAAAATCGAATATTCCTGATTCCAGCCATTGATGTTCGCCAAATGTCTCATAATCAATAAACAGGTTAACGGTCTCTTCCTTTTTATCGAGTTTGTTCAGCCATCCGGCGAATTTATCTGCAGTTAGTGGATATTCAGACCATCCTACGTTAGAAAAGCGGAAGGAGATATCATCGCTGATCCTGAAATTTCGGAGGAGCAGTTTCAAACGGGGATTGATGCTGTTACAATAAACATAATTGGGGCTTTTCCATCCCAAAACATGCTTGGGGCCCTCAGTCAGCATTGCAGTAAATCCCATTTCAGCAACATCGGCACCAATTTTATCAGAATAAATTAATTCGGTATTTCTGAAAACGCGGGGTTCCTGATTAAACAATTCTTTAATTTTGTTGCGGTGTTCCGTCACCTGTCTTAC
>JGI20214J51088_10003746_pt1 | contig 10016 bp, 8 predicted proteins | sample WetSurMetagenome_FD_51088 | JGI IMG/M metagenome (IMG submission 51088) | reverse complement strand
CCCGCCGTGCTGTTGCTGGTCCAGGCAGAGTTCGGGCTTGGCTACGGCGGTCTTGGGATGCTCGCGACCGCCAGCTTCCTCTGTTATGGTCTCTTGGCGCTTCCGGCAGGAATACTGGCGGACCGCCTGGGCGGGGAGCGCGTGCTGGCCGTCTGGTTGCTGGGCGGCAGCCTTGCGTGCTGCGGGATCGGCCTCGCCACCGGCCCATGGACCTTGGGCGCCGGACTCGGCGTCCTTGGCCTCTTCGCAAGTCTGCACCATCCGGCGGGCTCCGGAATCCTCGTTGGGTTGCGCCAGCGATTGGGCGCCGACATCGCCCGGGCATTCGGCCGCTCGGGGATCCTGGGCAATCTGGGCTTGGCAGGATCCCCCATCCTGACGGCTGCTATCGGGGCCCGCTGGGGCTGGCGTGCCGCCTTCTTTGCGGGGGCCGTTCCGGGGATCCTGCTGTTCCTCCCCTTGTGGCGACAAGCCCTCCTCACTCCGATGGAACCGCACACCACTGACGATCGAACATCACAGCGGACAGGCCCGAGGGACACTGCCTTCACCGTCCCGTTGTTACTACTCTTCGGCTTAGAGACCCTGATGGGGTTCGTGTTCCAGGGGTTTTCTACCTTTTTGCCCGCACACCTGGCGGGCCATGCGGGATTCGCCGCACTCACGGCGGCACAGGTTCGCCGGGGTGGCGCGTTCGCAAGCCTCTCCCTACTGTTCGGCGGCCTCGGCCACCTCACGGCGGGGCGATTGATGGGGTATCGACACCGTGAGGCGCTGTTCCTCGCCACAATCACGACGAGCACGTGCTGCCTCGTCGGCATGGGGACCCTGGACGGCGCCTCCCTGGTGCTATGTAGCATCCTCTTCTCCTTTGCCTATTTCGCACTGGGGACGATCAGCAATACCTTCATGGCGCTCCACACCCCGCCGCGACTGGGCGGCACCGTTTTTGGCATTACCTTTGGCTTGGCGTTTGGGTTTGGGTCGATGGCGTCCAGCACGATGGGGTTTCTCGCGGAGCGATTCGGACTGGCGGCGGTGTTCCTGGCGTTGGGGCTGGTAGGTCTCGGGGGTGTGGCCCTGGTGACCTGGTTCGGCGCGGTCACGACGGGTTGGCGCGGTCAGCGGCGCACGGGCTGAGCACAAATCCAGCTCGGCAGGAGATGACCCGCCGCGGGTTCACCTGTCTCCATCTGCTTCGCCGGCCCCGCTCAGTCCTGCGTCGTCCCCAGGCGAACCTCCGGGAGTTCCAGGTACCACAGCAGGAACGCAGACCACGCCATGGCTACCAGCGTGAACGCCAGGTATGGGAGGTTGAGGACCGTCGCCCCCCCCACCGTTTTCGTCGCATGCGCCCACAGCATCATGATCCGGCTGATGATGTTGAATCCCTGGGCGAAGATCATGAGATGCCAGGGCCACAGCGCGTGGCTGCGCCGCACAAGCAGTTGGAGGTCGGCGGTCACTACCATGATTGCGAGGAGCAGCGGTAGCCACCACTCCTGCGAATTGGGTCCAAAGGAGTCCGAGGGAAAGAGGAGGAGTGGGATGACTTGCAGGCTGAGGACCACGACGATGGCGCGGCGAGCGACGAGGGAGCGACGTTGCATGATGGCCAGTCTCCTTCGGGCCGTGGGCTCTTCGCCCCGAACGGTAACCGGGATGTTCACTTACTTCGTACCTTATATGTTGCGCGACTAAACATGTCAAGGCTTGACATTCTGTCTGACCTTGGATATTAAAGATCCAGCTTTCGCCCGATTGACATCCACCACTGGTCGGGCATCACATTTTTTTCCTGCAATTCTGCTTGTTGTCGGGTGCCGAGGCGGACACGATGTACCCGGCAATCGCGTTCACGAAAGGGGGGATTGCGCCTACGCGGATCGGCGATGCACGCTGAACAGGGATCGGGCCTCCCGGTTTCGGCTCGTGATTTGGCTCCGATGTTTCCGTGGCCTTCCCTCAGAACTCTTTCGGCGGAGGAGATGTTGCAATGCGCGCAATCAAATTAGCGGGTCTGCTCGCCCTCTCGGTAGTGATCTTCGCAGCCTGTGGCGGCGGCGGAGGCGACACGACCAAGGTTGCCATTTTGGCCCCCCTGTCTGGGCCGGTCCCGACGTTCGGTGTGATGACGCGGGATGGCGCCCTCTTGGCCATCGAGGAATGGAACGCCAAGGGCGGTGTCCTCAACAAGAAGATCACCCCGGTCGTTGAAGACAGCCAGTGCACCCCGGACCCGGCCGTTAACGCGGCCAACAAGGTGATCGATCAGGACAAGGTGAAGTACATCATGGGTGAGGTCTGCTCCAAGGCCTCCATCCCGGTGTCCGAGATCGCCAACGCCAAGAAGGTGGTCCAGATCAGCTCCACCTCCACCAATCCGGACGTGACCGTGGGCAAGGACGGGAAGGTGAAGGACTACGTGTTCCGGGCCTGCTTCATCGATCCGTTCCAGGGGACGGTGGGCGCCAAGTTCGCCCTCGACACGCTGAAGGCCAAGAACGCCTTCATCATGCTGGACCAGGCGAATGACTACGTGAAGGGGTTGGCCGAGTTCTTCGAGAAGGCGTACACCGCCGGCGGAGGCAAGATCGTCGGCAAGGAGACCTACACCGCGAAGGACACGGATTTCAGCGCCATCCTGGCCAAGGTCGCTGCCGCCAAGCCGGACGTCGTCTATCTGCCCGACTACTACAACGTCGTCAACTTGGTGACCAAGCAGGCCAAGGAAAAGGGCATCAAGGCGGTGTTCATGGGCGGTGACGGTTGGGATTCGGCCGACCTGGACAAGAAGGCCGCCGAGGGTGGGTTCTTCACCAACCACTACTCGCCCGAGGACAGCCGGGCCGAGGTGCAGAATTTCGTGAAGGCGTTCGGCGCCAAGTATAAGGACGACAAGGGACAGCCGAAGGTTCCGGATGCCCTGGCGGCCCTCGCCTACGATGCGACCAACATGCTGCTCCAGGCCATCAAGGAGGCCGGTGCGGATGATACGGCCAAGGTGAAGGACGCCATGGCCAAGATCCAGTTCAATGGGGTCTCCGGCAAGATCACGCTGGATGCCAATCACAACCCCGTCAAGTCGGCGACCATCCTCGCCGTCAAGGACGGAAAGGTCCAGTTTAATTCCGTGGTGAATCCGTAAGGGTCGCCGATCGGTGTCGTGTCCGCGTAGAGGGCGCCCCCGGGCGCCCTCTACGCATGTTATCTCTCGCCCGTTCTGGCACCTGGAGTGCAGATTCCTATGCGTCCCAACACCGGTCTGCCCGCCGCCCCGACGGCCCGGAAACCCGGCTCGAGACTCGCCTGGATCGGGAAGAGCTTTCTGGGTGCCCTGGGCGTGGTGACCACGTTCATCCTGGTCCGTAACCTGATTCACGACCCGAGTCTCTTCCTCCAGATCGTCATTAGCGGGCTCCAGCTCGGCTTCGTGTATGCGCTGATCGCACTCGGCTACACCATGGTGTATGGCATCGTGCGTTTAATCAATTTCGCGCACGGCGACGTGTTCATGGTGGGCGCCTTCGTCAGTTTCTACGCGGTCACCCGATTCCAGCTCCACGTGTGGCCGGCGGCCGTGTACCCCCAGCTTCCCTCCGCGCTCATGGTCGTGATTGGATCCCTCACCGTCATGCTCCTCTCCATGGTGGTGTGTATGGCGCTGGCCATCACCATCGAGCGCGTGGCGTACAAACCGCTCCGCGACGCCCCGCGGATCGCCGCCCTCATCACGGCGATCGGCGTGTCGTTCTTCTTGGAGTTCTTCGGGGCCCTGAGTTTTGTCTTTTCCCCTCGGTTTATCCCGTACCAGCGCCCGTTTGAAGTTGTCACGTGGTACATCAAAGACGGCGTGCATCTGGTCGGCACGACGCACGCACCGCCCGACGGCAGCGTCACCTTCTCGAATATCTTCCTCCTCATCGTGCTGGCGTCGGTTCTGACGCAGGCCTTTCTTCAGTTCCTCGTCCGCCGCACCAAAATCGGCAAGGCCATGCGGGCGGTGTCCTTCGACAAGTCGGCCGCCAGGCTGATGGGGATCAACGTGGATCAAGTGATCTCGTTCACCTTCGCCGTGGGGGCCGCGTTCGCGGGACTGGGCGGNGTCCTGTACGCCATCGCGTATTCCTCGATTTGGTCGCAGCTCGGGATCTTGCCGGGCCTCAAGGCGTTCGTGGCCGCCGTCCTGGGCGGGATCGGCAGTATCCCGGGCGCCTTCGTGGGCGCCCTCATCATGGGGCAGGCGGAAGCGCTGACGATGGGGTACATCTCCACCCCCATGCGGGATGCGGTGGCATTCACGATTCTCATCCTGGTCCTCCTGGTACGACCGACGGGCATCTTCGGCGAGCCCGAGAAAGAGAAGGCGTAGGGGCGGCCGATGGACATCAACGTCGGATTCCTTCTGATCAGCGTCGTCAAGATCGCAGTCCTGGTGGCCTGGGTATACGGCTTGCTCTGGGGCCTGGGACGCGACTCGCTCTCGGCGAAGTGTGTTGCCGTGGTGGCGGCCTTCGGCGTCATTCAACTCGCCATTTCGGTCGCACCGGGCGGCGTCCAGATCTTCAGCGACTTTGACAGCGGGCTCCTTTTCCAGGCGTGTACTATGGCCATGGTGGCCCTTGGATTGAACCTGATCTACGGCTTCAACGGTCAATTCAGCCTCGGACAGTGGGGCTTCTACGGCATCGGGGCATACGCGGCAGCGGATATCACCTTCCGGTGGACCAACGGCGATGCGCGTGGCCTGCTCGTGGTGGGAGTCGGCGTGATCCTGATCGGGTTGGTGATCCTGGGTGTGCGGCGGTTCTTGCAGCAGTACACCGGGGTACCGGTGATGTCCGCCTTCACCTTGTATCTCATCGGCACCGCTGCCGCCGGCGCAGTTGCCGTCGTCCTCGGGGAGTTTGGACACACGATGGTGGCCCCCTTGTTTGGCAGCCAGGGCGCTCCGGGCCCGTTGCACAGCCCCCTGGTCCTTCAGGTCGTCTTCTGTCTCGCCGTGCTCCTGGCAGGGGTCGTTGCCGCCGAGGTGAGTTTCCTCTTCGGCCTGCCGGTGCTGTCGCTGGGCAGCGATTATTTCGGCATCGCAACGCTCGGCTTCACCATCGTCATCAACACCCTGATGGTGAATTCGGACACCATACTCCCCTTCCCGGAGATGAAGGGTGGGCGTGGCATGATCGGAATCCCGAAGCTCACGACCTGGTTCTGGGCCTTCGTATTTCTTCTCGCCGTGATCGTGGTGATGCGGAATCTCCTCCTTTCCAGCACCGGCCGCGCCATTCTGTCCGTGCGCGAAGATGAAACCGCGGCCAAGGTCATGGGGATCGATGTCGCCAACAACAAATTGCTGGCGTTCGTCGTGGGCAGCCTCTTTGCGGGGATTGGCGGGGGTGTATATGCCCACTTCATCGGATTCTTGAGTCCGGGCACCTTTGATTTCCTGGTCGGCTTCAACCCGCTGATCATCGTCGTCTTTGGCGGGCTCGGCAGCATGACGGGGACCATTGCTGCGTCGTTCGGCTGGACGTTTTTTCTGGAAGGCCTCCTTCGCGTCATTCTGGGCCAACTGGGAACCGAGGCGCCGACGTGGCGCTTTGTCCTCTACCCCATCGCCCTGCTGCTTTTGATGCTCCTGCGTCCCAAGGGGCTTCTGGGGACGGTGGAATGGGGATTCCTGCGAGCNCCGTGGGTCCCGGCTCGGCTCCGGCCNGGCGATAAGGCAGCNTCCCCACCGACCGCGTCCTAAGAGCGATGTGACCTCTGCAGCGCTTNCCATGGAGTTGGCATGGCCGTTTCAACGTCGAACCTGGCACCCCTTACCCTCGAGATCGAANGCCTGACCAAGCACTTCGGCGGTCTCCGCGCGGTGGGCAATCTCGATCTGTCCGTCCGTCGCGGCGAATTGGCAGGCCTCATCGGGCCGAACGGCGCTGGGAAGACGACCGTTTTCAACATGATCTCCGGACTCTACGTTCCTTCCGCCGGCGATATTCGCTTCCAGGGGCTGAGCACCCTTGGGATGGAGCCGTTCGAGATCACACAGCTCGGCATTGGCCGGACGTTTCAGAATATTCGNCTGTTTCCCAANCTGAGCGTTCTCGACAACGTGCGGATTGCGTATCATGCGCGTGTGGGNTATGGGATGGCCGGCGCGATACTGCGCACGGCCGCCTTTGTCCGAGCGGAACAGGAGTTGACGGAGCAAGCCCAGGATTTTCTGGCAATCTTCAAGCTGGAGAGAATTCAGAACGAACAGGCGTCCAGTCTCCCCTATGGCGAGCAGCGCCGGGTGGAGATCGCGCGCGCGCTGGCCTCCAACCCCCGCCTCTTGCTGCTGGACGAGCCCGCCGCCGGGATGAACCCCGCCGAGATTGTGACCCTGATGGAGTTGATCCACTTCATTCGTGACCGGTTCGACCTGACCATCCTCTTNATCGAGCACCAGATGCGGGTGGTGATGGGCATCTGCGAGCACATCACGGTGATGGACTTCGGCGAGGTGATCGCGCGCGGCACACCGCAGGAGATACAGAGCAACGCCAAGGTCATCGAGGCGTATCTGGGCAAGGGGGCCGCGCNTGCTGCTTGACGTCGAGAACCTCAACGTCTACTACGGGGCCATCCATGCCCTCCAAGGGATCTCGTTCAGTGTGGATCAGGGGGAAATCGTCACGCTGATCGGGGCCAACGGTGCGGGGAAGTCCACCACGCTGCGCACCATCTCCGGTCTGCTCCGCCCCCGTCGTGGCACCGTGCGTTTTCGGGGTGANGACATCACCATGACCCCCGCCGAGCAGATCGTTCGGTTAGGCATCGGCCACGTGCCCGAGGGCCGGAAGATCTTCGCGCCGTTGACCGTGCGTGAAAACCTGGAGATGGGCGCCTTTACCCGATCCGACCCGGCCGAGATTGCGGAGTCTATGACGCGGGTCTTCGCCAGTTTCCCCCGCCTTAAGGAGCGGGCTACCCAGTTGGGGGGCACCCTCTCAGGCGGAGAACAGCAGATGCTGGCAACCGGGCGCGGGCTCATGAGCAAACCGACCCTGTTGCTGCTGGATGAGCCGTCCATGGGTCTCAGCCCGATCATGGTCGAAGAGATCTTTCGGATCATCAAGGAGATCAACTCGCAAGGGACGAGCATCCTGCTGGTGGAGCAGAACGCGTTGATGGCACTGCAGGTTGCGAATCGCGCCTATGTGCTGGAGACCGGGCGAATCGTGTTGCAGGGTTCGGCCAGGGAACTGCGCGAAAGTTCGAAGGTGAAAGAAGCATACCTGGGCTTGCCCAAGGAAGCCTTGGCTGGCGAGGCCGACCGACCGCCCGATTTGCACTGAACCTTCGAATTCGATTCGCTCTCGCTCTAGACGACCCCGGGTGATTCTTCAGCCGGGGTTGTTAGGTTTCTGATGCCGTGCTGATTGACGAACCGGCGCTCTGGAGGGTCTCTCGTGTAGCGCTTGAGGGTTCGGATGAACTCAACGCTCTGGTTTCATCGTGCGGCGTAACTCATTGCATCGATGGGCGATTTTCACACGACGGCGTTCGTGTGGGGTACCTCTGGGCGGACCGCCGNGAGACCGAGAATCCCGTCCGCGACGCAACGCCTTCATCCCGCGCTTGAAGTAGGCTATCCTTCTCGTTCGAATGGCACCCCGAGGTTCGCCGGTGCCCCTGCCCGCCCCCGGACCTGCTGCAACCGTGTGATGAGCACCAGAATGGCGATCGTAAACAGGTAGGGGAGCATGCGCAGGATATACGAAGGAATCACGGTGATCTGCCGCGCCTCCAGCGTGAATTGGAGCGCATTCACGCAGCCGAACAGTAGGGCCCCGAGGGCCGCTCGCCATGGGTTCCAGAGCGCGAAGATCACCATGGCGATGGCGATCCAGCCTTGGCCGGAGGTCATGTTTTCTTTCCAGCCCGGCGTGTAGGCCAGTGAGAGATATGCGCCAGCCAGACCGGCCAGCGCTCCGCCGAACCCCGTCCAGAGATATCGGGTTCGCGCGACCGGGATGCCCGCCGTGTCCGCGGCGGCCGGGTTCTCCCCCACCGCCCGCAGGTTCAACCCTGGGCGAGTGTGGAACAGGAAGAACCATGCGGCAGGCACCAGGAGATACCCAAGATAGACCAGCGGGACTTGCACGAAGAGCACCGGCCCAAGGACTGGGATCTCGCTCAGCATCGGGACGGGCCAGGGCAGGAACCGCACCCCGACCCTGCCGATGAGCGGCCGCCCCAGGAAACTCGCCAGGCCGGTCCCGAGAATGACCAGCGCCAGTCCGCACACGACCTGATTGGCGCGGAGCGTGATCGTGAACGCTCCGTGAACCAGCGCGAGGAGTCCGCCCGTCGCCATGGCCCCCAGCACTCCCAGCGCCAGGCTCCCCGTGGCATGGGCCGTCGCGAACCCACTCAGCGCGCCGATCAACATCATCCCCTCGACGCCGAGGTTCAAGACGCCACTCCGTTCCGCGAACACTTCGCCGATGCTCGCGAAGAGCACGGCCATGCTCGATTGGATCGTGATCGAGAGCACGAAGATCAGGGTCGAAAGCGTCATGGATGCGGCGCCCCCCAGCGCACTCGATAGCGTGACACGACGTCGCTCCCCAGCACGAAGAACAGCAGGGTACCCTCCAAGACGAGGCCGACGGCAGAGGGAAGATGCATGACGGTCTGCAACTGGTCCCCGCCGACCAGCAGGCTGGCAATGCCGAATCCGGTAACGATGATCCCGACCGGATGGAGTCGCGAAAGCCAGGCCACGATGATCCCCGTGTACCCGTACCCCACGGCGAGACCCTGCTGGAGTCGGTAGTGGATTCCGGACACCTCGGCCATTCCCGCCAGTCCCGCCAGTCCCCCGCTGAGGAACATCACCCAGAGGATCGTCCGACTGATGCGCATCCCGGCATAGTGAGCGGCCTTGGCACTCTCTCCGATCACGCGGATCTCGAATCCCCATCGCGTCCGCGATAGGGCCACCTGGAACAGGAGCGCTGCGACAAGCGCCAGAATGATACCCGGATGGATCCGTGTTCCGGGAAGGCGGGGAAACCAGGCGGTCTCGGAGAGCATGGCCGTACCGGGAAACCCCATCCCCATCGGGTCCCGCCAGGGTCCGAAGTAGAGGTGCTCCAACCACAAAATGGCCACGTAATTCAGCATCAGGGTTGTCAGGATCTCGTTTACGTCCAGCTTGGCCCGGAGGACACCCGCCAGGAGCGCCCAGAGACCCCCTGCCAGGAACCCCGCCGCCAGCATGAGAGGAAGCACCGCGGCGGACGGCAGGTGGGGGCGAAGGAAGAGCGCCACCCCTGCGGCACCGATCCCTCCCAGCACGAGCTGGCCCTCACCGCCCACGTTCCACACCTGGATCTTCGCGGCCACGGCGACCGCTAGACCGCACAACATCAACGGGATTGCTTTGACGACGACCTCGGACACATCGTGCAGGCTCCCGAAGGCACCTCGCGCCATCACGGCGTACGCGGCGAGGGGGTCGGCGCCTGCGAGCAGAAACACGGCACCGCCCATACCCAGGGCGAGGCTGATGGCGACCCCGTACCCGCCCCAGCGGGCCGCCGCGGACGGCGCCAGCCGCCGTTCGAGTCGCGGGCGCATCATACCTGTCTCACTCCGGCCATCATCGGACCGATCTCCGCAAGCGCGTCCGAATCGCTGGTCGAGAGCACCCCCATGATCTCGCCCCGGAAAATCACCGCAATCCGATCGCTCAAGGAGAGCGCTTCGGTCAGATCGCCGGAGACCAGCAGGATTCCCGCTTCAGCCCGCCGCCGGAGCAGTTCTCTCCACACCTCGACCGTGGCCCCGATATCAAGGCCGTGGGTCGGCTGGTCAGCCACGATCAGCCGTGGCCCTTTCGACAGCTCGCGAGCCAGAATCAACTTCTGCAAGTTCCCGCCAGAGAGCTGCCGGGCCAGAGCATGGGGCCCGGGTGCCGCGACGTGAAACCGCGCCAGCAGCTCCTCCGTCTGTCGGCGTGCCGC
>JGI20214J51088_10003745_pt1 | contig 10016 bp, 7 predicted proteins | sample WetSurMetagenome_FD_51088 | JGI IMG/M metagenome (IMG submission 51088) | reverse complement strand
GATACCCTGCTGACCGGAAAGTACTTGATATTATTATGGCGATAAAATCTTACCATATAAAAGATGGCATGATATTTTTTAGTGGCAGTGCGATGAACTCTCAGTACGGTCAGGAAGGAGCGCTTATAATTGTTGATGGAATTAAAATGGGTACCAATGTTGGGATTCTTGATAATATACCCATAACAGAAATAGCCAAGATCTCTGCTTCAACTAATCCTTCTGACATTCAGAGATATTCTGGTTTGAATACAACAGGGATTATTGAAGTTGTCATGAAAAAGAACGCTGCTTTTACTCAAAAGAGCGAACCTGAAGTTATTGCAAAAGGCAATACGCTTTATTGGGTACCTGACATACTAACTGACAGCTCAGGCAGGACATCGATCAGTTTCTTCAATAACAACAGATCCGGTGAAGTAATAATTTGGGTATATGGAGTTGCTATAACAGGGTTTGGAAATAATTCAATACATTATTCAGTTGAGTAACGTTGGAAAACATGGATTTACTAATTAATTAATTGGGAATCAGGAATTATGTATATAATTTGTATTTCTTTTTTTTACCAGTATTCAGGTTCTCTTGATTGGAGATTATTATTGACAGCCGATACTCAAATTTAATTTTATATCAATCTGATTTTTTACATATTTGCCATGAACAATATCAGCAGAATTTTTATTACGGTATTCATTCTTTCACACTGTTTCATTATGACCGGTCAGAATCACAAGTTGCCACTTTATACCGAAACCATTCCGAATTCGAAACATACCGATACAGGTGAAATAATTGAACGTACCACTATTACATTTATTAAAAATGTTAAAGAACCAGCCATAGAAATATACCTTCCGAGTAAACGGTTTGCCAATGGTCAGGCGGTTGTAATATGCCCTGGTGGCGGATACTGGGGACTTGCCTGGGATCTTGAAGGAACTGACATTGCAAGCTATCTTAACTCCATAGGTGTTGCTGCTATTGTCCTGAAATACCGGCTGCCTGTTTATGGCAACACAGTCGAACCTCACAAAGCTCCCCTGATGGATGCGCAGCGAGCCATGCGGCTTGTCCGCTTTAATTCGGTAAAATGGAACATTAATCCGGGGAAAATAGGGATCATGGGATTTTCAGCCGGTGGCCATCTTGCCTCAACTTTAGGTACTCATTTTGATTATGGTAATAAAACTTCAGAGGATTCCGTTGAGAGGATCAGCTGTCGTCCTGATTTCATGATACTTATGTATCCAGTTATTTCATTTGTTGATGCGGATACCCATACAGGATCGCGCGATGCTTTACTTGGAGAAAATCCGGGTAAGGATTTACTTACCTACTATTCGAATGAACTACAGGTTCATGAAGACACTCCACCTGCTTTTTTTGTGCATGCCGATAATGATACCGGTGTTCCTGTTGAAAACACGCTGCTGATGTATAAGGCTTTACGTGCAAAAAAAATACCTGCAGAGCTGCATATTCTCTCCGAAGGAGAACATGGTTTCGGACTGGGTTCAGGCAATGATCATATTAATTCCTGGACTAATAGCCTGAAACTCTGGCTTGACTGGCTGAATAAGAAGAATTAACCCCGACCTTACAAAACTAAAACATGATGAACATAAGAACTTTCGGACTTCTGTTGATTTTACTGTGTCCTGTTTTAAAAGCGCAAACAACCGAACAACTTTCGGTGGATAAAATCAATCCGGCTTTGCTTAAAAGCCGTTGGAAAGCACAATGGATAACTGCTCCTTCAGGTTCAGCTCTTGATTATGGAGTATTTATGTTCAGAAAAACCATAGAATTGAAAGATCATCCCGACAAGTTCATTATCAATGTTTCCGCTGACAACCGATACCGGCTATTTGTAAATGGGACAGCTGTTTGCTTCGGTCCTGCAAGGGGAGATCTGGAACACTGGCCTTATGAGAGTATTGACATTTCGGAATATCTGAAGCAGGGCAGAAATGTACTTGCAGCTGTTGTCTGGAATTTCGGGGAACTGAAGCCATGGGCACAGTTTACAATTAAAACTGCATTTATTGTTCAGGGAAATTCAGTTTCGGAAGAAATTGTCAATACCAATAACTCCTGGAAAGTGATCAGAAATCCGGCCTATTCACCTGCTTCTGCAACTACCGGAGAAACGATGGGCCAGTTTGTTGTTGTCGGTCCATGCGACAGGGTCGACGCTTCCCTTTATCCATGGGGCTGGGAGAAACCCGACTTCGATGATCATTCATGGTTATCTTCACGTACCCTCGATGCTGCTCATCCCCGTGGCGTAGGTACTGATATTAACTGGGAGATGACACCTCGTACAATTCCAATGATGGAACAGACACAACAGTTTTTTGCCACTGTCCGGCGTACTTCAGGTGAACAGGTTCCGGAGTCTTTTCTCTCCGGAAAAGATATATGGACAATCAAACCAAATAACAAAGTCATTGTCTTGTTTGACCAGAAAAACCTTACAACCGGGTATCCCGAACTACTTGTATCAAAAGGTAAAGGAACAACAATAAAAATGACATATTCTGAATCATTGTTTGATCGCGGAGGAAAAAAAGGTAACAGGAATGAAACAGAAGGCAAATCGATTGTTGGCTACTCAGACTATTTTCTTCCGGATGGTGGAGATAACAGGTTATTCCGTCCGTTGTGGTTCAGAACATGGCGCTATCTTCAAATGGAAATAGAAACAAAAGAAGAACCTCTTGCAGTAAATAGTTTTTACAGTGTGTTTACTGCTTATCCTTTAAAAGAAAATGCGCAATTTGAATCTGACCAGCCCCAGTTGAAAGAGATATGGAATGTTGGCTGGAGAACAGCTCGTCTTTGCGCCAATGAAACATATTACGATTGTCCGTACTATGAGCAGCTTCAATATGTTGGAGATACACGTATTCAGTCTCTGATCAGTTTGTATGTATCGGGAGATGACAGGCTTGTAAGGAATGCCCTTAAAGATTTTGATGAATCCAGGATATATGAAGGACTGACACGCAGCAGATATCCTTCTGCAAATCCGCAGCTGATTCCTCCATTTTCACTCTATTGGGTTGATATGGTAAATGATTACTGGATGTTACGGGATGATCCGGAATTCATAAAAAGTTTTTTACCCGGAATTGAAACTGTTCTGGGTTGGTTTTCTCAAAGAATTGACAAAGAAACTGGAATGCTGGGAAAGGTCGAATACTGGAATTTTGTTGACTGGGCTGTTGAGTGGCCATGGAATAATGAAACCAGTGTTGGGGGAGTTCCTGAGGGAGGAACGATGGATGGAAATTCCTCTATCATTTCTATGCAATTTGCATATGCAGCTCAGCGTGCAGCAGAAATTTTCAAATATTTCGGACAAACCGACAGAGCTGAAAAATACACAAAGTTAGCTGATCAGGTAACCAGGTCGGTTTATAAAAAGTGCTGGGATGATTCACGTAAATACCTCTCGGATACCCCGGCAAAAAAAGAATTCAGCATGCATGCCCAGATATTTGGGGTGCTGACAAATACAATACCTGAGAACAGTCAGAAAGCTTTTACAGAACGATTTATGAATGACAAAAGTCTGATTCAGCCAACAATGTATTTCAGGTTTTATCTAACCCAGGCATTGAAAAAGACCGGACTTGCAGATCAATACACTGAGACTCTTGGTTTATGGAATGAAATGCTGCAGAAAGGATTAACCACGTTTGCAGAGAATCCCGATCCGGCCCGTTCAGACTGTCATGCCTGGAGTGCAAGCCCGAATTATGATTTCCTGGCAACAGTTGCCGGTATTCGTCCCGGCGCTCCCGGATTCAGGACAGTAAATATAGAACCTGCACTTGGAAAACTTAAATTCATCAGAGGCATGATGCCTCATCCGGCAGGTTCAATAATTTTCGACCTGAAAAGAACCGGAACTGACGGAATAAACGGAGAGATTATTCTGCCTGATGGACTAACAGGGCAATTCATATGGAATGGAAAAGCTATACCGTTAAAAGGGAAAACCAGCATCGGGCTTTAAAGGCTCAGGGCTCAGAGCTCAGGGCTCAGAGGTATTAGAGTTCTTTACCCTGTGCTCCGTGCTCTGTGCTCTGTGCTCCGTGCTCTGTGCTCTGTGCTCCGTGCTCTGTGCTCCGTGTTCTGATTTTTTTAATCATTCAATGACTGGTATACGAGTGCCCTGAACTTATCGGTAATTTCATAATGAGTCATCGGAGACTGTTGCATAAATAACAGACAAACAAGACGTTCCTTCGGATCTGCCCAGTAGGTTGTTGAGAAATAGCCACCCCAGGCAAATGAACCTTCTGATACACCTAACCTGGCCTGTCCTGCAGCTGTTGTTATCTCAAATCCAAGACCGAATTTATCTGTTCCGAGATTCAAATCCCCAATCTGGTTAGTTGTAATTATCTCCACTGTCCGTCTTGCAAGAAATCTTTTGCCATTATACTCCCCCTTATTCAGAAGCATCTGTAAAAATATAGCATAATCCTTAATGGTAGAACTCAATCCTGCACCTCCTGAATAATATGTTCCTTCAGCGAGTGGATAATTCACCATCGCTTCAGTTGTATTAATAACATGATGGTTATTATCTTCCGTATTGACTTTAACAAGCCTGTTTTGCTTTGCTGCAGGCAGGTAAAAATAAGTATCATTCATTCCCAGTGGTTCGAAAATATGTTTATGAAAGAACTGGTCGAGGTTTTCGCCTGACAGAACTTCTACAAGATATCCCAGAACATCAACATTTAATCCGTATGTAAATTTCTCACCCGGTTGATGAACAAGCGGCAGTTTGCCCAGAGCTTTCATCTTATCGGCAAGCAGTATTTTCTCACTTACAAAGCCTGTCGGGATGCCTGCTTTTGAATATATGGCAGTCATATTCCTTGATCCTATTCCGGCATAATCTATTCCGGATGTATGAGTTAAAAGATCTCTTATTGTCACTTCGCGTTTAGCAGGAATGGTTGTATAAGTTGTATCCTTTTCATTAAACTTATCCAGCACATTAGGATGTGCAAACTCCGGTATATACTTTGAAATGGGATCATCGAGGAGTAGTTTTCCTTCTTCAAATAACATCATAACGGCAATGCTTGTGATCGCTTTTGTCTGGGAGGCTATCCGGAAAATATTATCCCTGTTCATCAGCGATTTTGCCTCCAGATCACTATATCCGAATGCTTTGTCATACACTATTTTACTGTCGCGGGCAATAAAACCAACAGCACCTGCAATCCATCCGCTGTCGATACCCTGCTGAATTACTTTATCAATATGTGCAAGTCTCTCTTCGGAAACCTTTGCAGTTACCGGAGATGCCTCATTCAGATTAGAAGTCTGAGTACACGAAGAGGCAATACTTATAATCAGAACAGCAATTTGTAAAAACTTCATTTTTTTCATGATTACATATTTTTTTAAGAGTTCATTAATAATTAAATTTATGCAATATTCCCTGTTTAAGTATTGTTTTCTTACTTCACCTTTTTATTCTATCACTTTCCATCCTGGCAAAGAAATTCTTCTATCAAATTTCACCAACTGCCTTTTTTGAGTTGATGCTCTCTAAATATACTTACTTTCTGTTTTTATAATTCGGGTTACGGATCACTTTTACTGCTTCGATCATTGCAAGGTAACCATCAACAGGAATATAGACAGGAATTGAATTCCCCGAACCTAATCCATATCCTTTTGCCTTTGTCCGGAACATAGTACCTTGTTTCACTACTATCTGAAAAATATCATCAGGTTTATCCAGTACCAGCAGATTCAGATCAAAACCTCCGAACAGGCCGATCTTATCTGAATATTTCTCAATCCACTCCATAAAAGGTGCTATCTGATCTTCGTTGGAATGTTTTGCATCGATACCTAGAGCAATTAAATCATCCATCAACGGAAAAATTCTGCCACAACTATGCAGAAGGAATTTTTTGCCTGAAGCATGTACCAGGTCTATAACACGTTTATATTGTGGCAGAATATGCTGACGTATTACATCAGGATCAAGCATTGTAGATGTTTTATGACCAAGGTCGTCGCCCATCCTGTAGAAAACAAAGATATCGTTGTAATTACATATAACCCACTTCCACAACTCTACCCAGAGATCTCCGATCCTTACAAACAGGTCACTGAACAGGTCAGGATCGAGGCACTGCATGACACACAGAGGCTCAAACCCGACAAGGTCCTGACTTGCTTCAAAAATGCCATACCCGCATCCACCGTACGCTTTCATGCCCAGAGGTAATGTTTTCCGTATTGTCTCAAAATGAGGAGTATATTTATCCTTAAAGATTAATGGAATTTCTTTCCATGGATACTTATCAAAATCATCTCTTGTCTGTATAGGCCCCAGCATACCTCCCATTATAGCACCATGCCCAGGTAATATATCACAAATTGCTGCCTCAAAATCAAAACCATCATACGTCATATCTTTCCAAAAGTTTATAATTTTTCGGTAATAATCTGTTAACTCGCCTTTTGTAAGGTTTGTCGGATTCAGGTTCTCTCCAAGAGCTTTTGAAATAAAAGGGGTATCGATATGATGTTCATATAGGGGAAGGCGGCCGGGTCGCTGGTTCGATAACACATCGAGAAGGTTAGTATAATCAGGAATAAAATCGGTACCTTTCATGCATAAATTAAATTGAACCTGTTACCAATGTCAGAATAATCAAAAGAGCCCTGCTTTATGTTTTTATTATTATTGGATTGGTGAAAAAATCATCTTGTGGAAAATTCTTCAATTGCCTCAAACATTGCAACAATATTCTGAGGTGGAACATCGGGCAAAATATTATGTACTGTTGTGAACACGAATCCACCTCCTGATGAAAATATCTCAATATTATGCTTCACATGGTCTTTCACCTGCTGAGGAGTGGCACGGTTAAGAATACTTTGTGTATTGCAACCTCCTCCCCAGAATGTGAGGTCTTTGCCGAATTCATTTTTCAAGCGTTCGGGTTCCATATTGAATGCATTGATCTGTACTGGATTAAGTATTTCGAAACCTGCTTCAATTAACTCCGGGATAAGTTCATATATACCTCCGCAACAATGCAGCATTGTGTGTGCTGAAGAATTTGCTTTTACAAAATCGCATAATATTTTATGTCTTGGCCTGAAAAATTCATTATATATTTCATTTGGAATAAATGGCCCTGCATTAGTTCCAAGGTCATCTCCGAATTTGAAAATTTCAACAATATCACCAACTGCATCGCATATCTTTGAAAGGAATTCCATATGTAAGTCCATTAGTTTATCGAGAAGCCTGTGGACATTCATGGGATCTAAATAGAGGTCCATCAGGAAATTATCAATTCTTCGAAGAAATGTACCCCATTCAAAAAGATTGCAACCAACACCGATCAGAAGAGCTTTGTCTGTTTTCGACCTCTCTTCAATGATTGTCTCCCTTAGTAATTTCCAAAAATACTTTTCATTCATCCTGTCGTATGGAGGGAATCCAAAACCACCCCAGGTTACTCTTGACATATCATAACTGATATTATTAAAATTGGCCGGATAACCATCGATATAAGGAAAAATCAACTGATCGAAAAAGGTAGCATCAGCCGGCATCTTTCCTATATATTCACCTGTTTTACCAGCTGCCAGCCAGCTTCCGTCAGGTTGTTTTTCCGGTTTAAACCATACAGGATAGAGGCCCGGATAGCCTTTCATCAACTCCATTTCATGCCAGTAATTCCCTGATGAGTTAAAGAATCTGCCAATATCAAGAACATCGACCTTAAACAGATTGAGTAACTCCATTTCAGGTTGGGTGACTTCCTGAATTACATCATAGACATGATTCTTAAGGTGATTAAGTCCCAGGTAATTAATCAGATTATGATAAGCCACCGCGGAAATTCCTGAACTGGGAGTCGCCCCGATGTCAACAGGAATCCTGTCTGGTTGTTTGTGATTGATGGCTGCAAGGATGCGTTCTCTGGAGTTCATATTAAGATCGCTGAATTGCCAAAGTGGATAGTTGTAAATCTTAATTTTCTCATTGGGTTAATTTTTAGTATTTCCCTAAAGTTGCAGGTAGATTCTACCTAATTCTTGTAAAGCTTAACAGAAGGTCGGTCAGGTTTTGAGCAGCTCTCAGATTATCAAAGCTTTCCGGCAGGCGGTCATGATCGATATACTCATTATAAATCCATGGATCGCCAATCGCAAAAACATATCCTTTGCCATAATGGTTCTCAGCAATCAAAACTTTTCCGTTCTCATTCAGAATTGATTTTGCCGATCCCCAAAGATTAATATCCGAAACCTCTTTTAGATAGATCTTCGAGACACCTTTAAAAAGAGGATGATCAGGAAGATTTTTACTTGCCCCCATCTCAAATTCAGTACCAGTAACAGGGTGCAGAGTAACATGTTTAAAGGCCATACCGAAAACAGAAATTAATTTGTTGAGATGTGTAAATTCGCAGTTTGGTCCATCATTCGCCAGAATTGCAAGCACCCCGCCACTTTTAACCCATTTCTGAATAGCTTTAATATCTTCCGGAAGTATGTAATTAGGTGATTTACTCTCAGTTGTTGTATCCGGATCAACTATAATGTAAATATTGATTACTGACAAAGAAGCATAATCTGGTTTGTTAAGGGGTATGATCTTAGCACCCCGGTCAGTGAATATCTTACCCCATCGCGAATAACCGCTCCAGGCTGTATCTGACCACAGGTAATGAAATGGTAATCCTGTCTTTGCATTTACTTCATGGTTAAACCAGTTATCCAGACCCACAACAGGTTGAGACTGAGATTTTTCAGCCAGAGAGTAAAAACATAATATTACAATGAAAGACAGAATTGATTTATTGATGGTTTTCATAAGTTATTTTGTTTCTATTTCAAAAATATGAAAAATAACATGAATAGACATTATCCTCTACACCAAATAACCGGCTAAAACATATGACTTAATGTGCCAAAAGGCAACTAACGGTAGTTTTAAATGCTTTTTAAAGAGTAGAAAATGTTTGTCCTGAATGTGATAAATGGTAACAAACCATAATTGTGTGCAAATAATTTCCAACTTTGAAGAATGACAAAAAGAATGATCCTTGAATTTGGTCCTGCTTTTAATTTAAATATTCTTTTTTACCTTTGATTAATAAACAGATACTTGTGTGAACTAACTTACAGATTAATTGTTCTGATTATAAAGTGATTACATAATAGCTGAAACCATGAAAAACATTGCACTATTATTAATTTTATCAGGCTGTTTCTATTTTTCTTCCTGCAGGAAAGATACCAAATCTGAACCCTTTAAGCTTCTGACAGGACCCACATGGGTAAGTGATAGTCTGCTTGCCAACAAGGTTGATGCCAGCGGTCCTTCAGGGATGCTTAAAAATTTCAAAGGTGAAGTAAAGTTTAATGAGGATGGAACCGGAAATTTTGGAGTTTATACCGGAACATGGAGGTTTGCATTCAATGAAACTCAGATTGTTATTACAACAGATTCACTTCCTGTTCCATTGACAACTCAGATTGCTGAATTAACAACACTGTCACTAAAAATAACAACAACATATCCAAACCCTCTCATTCCAACCGTCCCTGTAAATATAAGAATGACCTTTAAGGCAAAGTAATGCGATATACCATTACAGCCATAACAATTATTGTAAATTCATTCCTGAGCATGGTATCCTCCCAGGGTATTGTGAATGGTAAAGTATTTGATAATCATTCCCTTGAGCCTCTTTATGGTGTTTATGTGGTGTATGGAAAAAATCAGGGAACAATGTCAGATCAGAATGGAAATTTCTATATTAAAACAGCCCCCGGTAAACTGAATTTAAACTTTCATTTCATTGGTTACAAGTCTATTGAACGGACTGTTGAAATAACCGGTAATGACAGTGTCGAACTGATTGTCGGACTAGATATGGAAATTCAGGAAATAGGCCAGATTGTAGTGAGTGCTGCCAGAACAGAACAAAAGGTTGCTGAAC
>JGI20214J51088_10003744_pt1 | contig 10018 bp, 8 predicted proteins | sample WetSurMetagenome_FD_51088 | JGI IMG/M metagenome (IMG submission 51088) | reverse complement strand
GGGACTATTCCTGCCTTGGCCGCAAAACCGATAAAAATGAAAATAAACGACAACGTAAATAGCTGAGGCGGTAGAATATTAGCTTCCCGCATAAGCACGTCCCAATTCAAGGTCCCGCTGCCGGCAGCCCTGCTGGTCACCGCGAACAGAACGATCAGACCGATTATAGAGAACAGCATGGCGGTAGAGGCGGTAAAAACATATTTCAGGGCAGCCAGTATGTTTTCTTTGGCATTCAAGGTAACAATCAAGACCGCTGAGAGAATCGTTGTAAGCTCCAGGAGAATCCAGAACAGGGCCAGGTTGTTACATAGGAAAGCAAAGATCACGGTGAGTAGCAACAGGTTGAAGGCGATATAGAACAACCGCAACTCGCGGGCTTTAATTTCTCCTGCCTCCAGTAGACTTCTGACGTAGCCGCGAGCATAACAGGCCGAGAGCAGGAAAATAGCGGAGGCAATTACAATCTCATAGGTTACCAGCGAGTCCACGAACAGGTAACGGTTGAAGTAAAATGTGCCGGATGGTACAAAGACTAAAATTANGGTACTGATAATAAGATAAATCGCTGAATGTATAATGGTGAGTGTGTTGAGAAAACTATTTCTCCCGGACGCTTCCGGCAAGCTCCGTCCCATTAGACTTAAGATCAATACTCCAGCGGCTATGTATGCGAAAAGAATTAAATCCATATTACTCGTCTCTGAACCAATTCGTGAATGAATTTAGTTTTTCATGGAATACCTCGACCGTAGAGTCAATACCGAATGCCAGTATAGCCGCCAGTACGATAAGCATAATCAGATCGATAACTATTAAAACTTCGACAATAAAGGGCAGCTCGGCAATAAAAAGGCTGAAGAGCAATACACCGTTTTCCATGGTTAGATATCCTAATATCTTGGTGATAATCTTTCTCCGTGTGAAAATGACCAGCATACCCATCAAAGTTAACGAAATACCGATGACTGCTCCGAATAACAGCAAACTATCGCCAGAGATAGTCAATAGGTATTGTGAGAACAGACGGTAGACCAGAAATACCAGGACCGCACTTACCAGCAGCGAACCGATGGGAGTGAGATAACGAAATTCGAGATCGCGTTTGATATTCATCGAGAACTGTATGCGGCGTAGTACAGCCGGAATAACTATGGCTTTACTGGCCACCGTAAGCAGGGCGATTAGCAGCAGGGTAACGGCATGGTTATTAAGGTAAAGTATCATTGCTATTATGGCGATAAACCATGATTGTATCGAGTATATCGTGAATAGAGATGACAGGGTACGCCGGGTAATAACCAGGGCTGCCGTCCCCAGGACGAATACGAAGAGTATTTTTACAATGTTGCTGAATACAATAGTTTCTGTCATGATAATAACTCAAACAGGATAGTAGAGAACGAGAAGAACAGTGCCAGCATAAACAGGCCTGGCAGCCGGAAAAGCCGTGATTTGGCAAACATCGACTCAAAGAATCCAATGATCACTGCCACCAGGCTGCCTTTTAGGGCAAACGATATCATCGCTAGGAGGACTCCGGGTACTGTCGGCGATGCTGTAAGCCCCCAGGGGACCAGGATATTTACCGGGATGGCGATAAGCAATGTCTGCTTCACGGCGTGAGATATCTCCATGAGTGCCAGGTCCGGACCGGAATATTCCAGTATCATTGCTTCATGAATCATTGTCAGCTCGAGATGGGTCTCCGGGTTGTCTACCGGAATACGCGAAGTTTCCACTATCAGAATAATGAATAAAGAAACGGAAGTCAGCAGGACCGCCGGATTAGTGATCAAAGCTGATTCCAGGGAAATTCCGAACATCTGGTGAAGGTTAGCTGTTTTCAGGACAAGTCCCATGGCGGCGAAAGCAACAATAACCACCGGCTCGACTATGGCGGAAAAAGTCATCTCACGGGAGCTGCCCATGCCGCCGAAGGTACTACCGGCATCAAGTCCGGCAAGCGCCATAAAGAACTTGGCAACGACCATCAGGTACAGAAATAAAATTACATTACCAATACCAGCCACCGGCTGCGGGATAAAGACCAGCGGCACTGATAACGAGGCAACGAGTATGAAGATAATTTCGATATAAGGTGTTATTCTCATGACTAGGGAGGTATTGGCGGAATAGACACGCTCTTTTTTTAATAGCTTTCCCATCATAAAATAAGTCTGCAACAAGGGCGGACCGCGTCTCCCCTGAACGAAAGCCTTCACTTTTTTTATCAGGCTCATGAATAAGGGTGAGATAAGTAGCACGAAGATGGTATTAATAAGGGTATAAACAACGAAGTCCATACTAGACCAGCCATCCCATTGTCAGCACGAGTACTATTATCGCGATAAAAGAGTAGAGAATATAGGTATCAAGGTCCACATCTTGCAAGTTTGCCACATAAAGCGAAAAGCGCTGCACAAATCTGGCTACCGGTAAATATATCTTTTCCTCGAACAGCTTAAAAGTGCGAATGGCTGCATGGCCGTTTTTAAACAGGCTATTGCCTGCATCGAAAAACCAGCGTTCGCTCCACTTATTGGTACGGTACACCGGACGGAATATAGTGAGTATAGGTTCGGAAAATCCGGAGGCGGTATACTCCATGCGGCTGTTCTGCGAGGTTAGCCCGCAACCCCAGGTCTCACTGATACGCGTTTTGCGGTTAGCAAAAACTCTGACGGCGAGCCAGACTGTTATAAGTGCGATAAATAACAACAGGCCGATAAGCATCATATCGGGGATGGCTAAGTTGTAACCCAGTGCCATAAATATTTGATAGGAAAAGATGCCTGAAAAAATACAGCAAACGGCAAGAATGGCGCTGCCGAAAAGCATATAAGGCGATACCTCAGTTGCCTTTCGTGCGGCTTCAGAACGAGGCATTGCCAGGAAGACGATCCCGAAAGCTTTCACGAAGCAGGCGGCCGCGAGGGCACTGGTCAGAGCGAACAGTGCGAGACCTGCGAACATGACGATTTTCAGTAACGGTCCAACAACCGTAAACGATTGCAGGAACGATTGGAATATCATAAGTTCGCTCACAAAACCGTTCAGAGGCGGCAGGGCAGCGATGGCTACCGAGCCGACAAGGAAAAGTACTCCGGTATAAGGCATTGTTTTGAGGAGTCCGCCCATTTCTTCGATGTTACGGGTGCCGGTAGCATTGACCACAGAACCGGCGGTCAGGAATAGCAGGCTTTTGAACATCGCATGGTTGAAGGTATGAAAGAGCCCGCCCAGCAAACTGAGCGTGGCTAAATCCTGCAAACCGTAGCTGCGGAAAATTGCGTAAAGACCGATACCGATCAGGATGATACCGATGTTTTCGATACTGTGATAAGCCAGCAGCTTCTTGAGGTCGTGCTCTTTGAGAGCGTAAATGACTCCCAATAAAGCTGAAAAAGTGCCGAAAACAAGGATAATCAAACCCCACCACCAGACCGGAGAAAAGACAATCATCAGGTATCGCACGATACCATAGATGGCTACTTTTATCATTACGCCCGACATCAGAGCTGAGATGTTGGATGGGCTGGCGGAATGGGCGTACGGCAGCCACTTATGAAAAGGCATGACACCTGCTTTGATGATGAAACCGATGAATAGAGAGAGAAATATAGCAGAAGCCAGCGGCAGAGAAATACCACTCACCGGTTGGATATTAAAAGAGCCGGTAACAGCGTAAATTGCCAGAAAGCCGAACATGAGAAAGACCGTGCTCATCTGGGTCATTATTAAATAGAAAAGGGCGGACTTCCTGGTCTCGCTTTTATCTCGCTCATGCATGACCAGGAAGAACGAAGCGATGGACATGATTTCCCACCAAAAAAGAAACGAAAACGTATTTGCCGAAGCTATGACGAGCAGCATGGAAAGAATAAATAGGGACGTAATGGCCGCCATGACATTTTTACCGGCATCGGTACCGCTGTGTTCGACATAGCGGAGGGAATAGCAGGAGACGCTTACGGCTACCAGGGAGGTCGTTCCCATGAAGAAAGCTCCCAGCCTGTCGACGGCAAAATCAAATTGGAGGCTGGCGGTCAACTGATAAGGAGTTATATAAAATGTCCGGCCTGAGATAAAAGTGATTACAGAAAAAACAAGAAACATCAGGTTGGCAAGCAAGATCAGCCAGAGTATTGTCTGCCGGAAAAACATTTTTGCTTTGGAGGAAGTTGCCAGAGCAGCGATGGTAATTGCCGGATATAAAATTAAACCGGCCAGGAATAAATTAGTTTGCATGATGGTGGTCTATACCTATTTCTTGAGAAATTTAAAAATGGAAAGTAAAGTAAAAGTAAAGTAAGTGATGCAATTCCCTCTAATTTTCTCACTTCAATATTAATATTAATAGGTACTGAGGCTGGGAAAGCGGATTCCAGGCAGAGGCCGGGTTTAGCGGTTCCCATCAACCACCCTACAAGAATATTAGTATAGTCTTAGTAAACGATGAGTGTCAAACAATAATAAGACATTTGCACGGCNAGGTGTATACCATTCAGCAGTGGGCAAACGCTTGATTATCATAGTGCTAATCGTTCTATTAGCTGCTTCGTGGGGCGGATGCACTTCTTCTCCAATGTTGTATCCGTAGACCTTAGCAGTTACCTCGACAAAAAAGCCGGTTACATACTATGTTAGCAGCATGCCTTTTTCATTTGCGGATGTAGTGAATAAAGTATTACCGGCTGTCGTGTATATTACCGGCGAAATAAAATCTAACGCGGAAGGCGGAGTTGTCATGGTGGATGGTCCCGGAGTAATTGTTAATTCTAATGGATATATCCTGACGAATAAGCATGTAGTGAAAGATGCTCATTCCGTTGTATCAATAGTGCCGGCAGCAGTCAGGGAGAAAACATCGGTTTTGCTATTAATACAGCTACGGCTGAGTATATCTTTTACGACCTATCTATATTTGGTGTTGCACAGCATCCCTACCTGGGGTCTCAATCGAGGATGTCATTCCTTCAGTCCCGGTTCTGACCTTGTCGGGGCACGTGTAACCGCAGTGGAAAAAGGTAGCCCGGCCGATCAAGCCTACATAATTATGAATTTCGACCAGTAGGATGTCATCATGTCTTCTGGCCTGATAAGATCGCTGTGGCGTCATGATGTAGGAAACGAGCTTCAGATCGTCTATATACATAGGTCCGAAATATTCAGAAAAAATGTGATACTGATACAAAGACCGAACGGCAGTCAGGCTTCATCGCAGTTTTAGTCCTAATGCAGCGACAGGCTGAGAGTAATTACCACCAGGACGAAAAGAGTAATCCAGACGTAGTTCATATTTTTCTCAGATGAAAAATAGATCACCGATAATACGACGCGTAAAAACGGAGTAAGTATCAATACTATCAAGCCTGCAGTTATTAGAGTTATGCCTGCACCGTTACGATTCTTTCCCGAGAGTACCTGATAGATAAAGCTGAAGAAATCCTTACCATGGATAAATACTCCCGATGTCTGAGATATTTGAAGATTGCCGTTCTGGATAAAGTAAAGGACCATCCCGCTGATTTCCAGCAGTAGGCTGATGATGACGCCCGTAATCATTAAATAACTGATAGCGGACTCCATCCTGGATTCCGTATCTGCAGGTAATTCCGGTTTCATAGAGCCAATATTCCTTTGTATAGCATCTGGGCTATCAAATAAATAACGATAAGGAAGAAGAGAATGCGTAAGTGGCTGTCCTTCATGCGGTTGAGCAGCCTGCCTCCGATGAGTGCTCCGATTGTAGCTCCGGCAGCCATAGGAGCCATCAGTGTAATATTTAGCAGCCCCGAGAATAAATAAACGCTAATTCCAGCGAGTGCCGTCATGCCTATAATGAAGTTGCTTGTTGTACTGGCCACTTTAGGAGGTATCTTTAAAATGTTTTCCTGGACGGTAACTTTGAAAGCTCCGGCCCCTATGCCCAGCATGCCGGCAGCCAGTCCGGCTGCGAGCATTCCTAAACCGCCGCCTACGGCATTGGTGATCCGGTAATCGACCTGTTTCCTGTGATAGGCATCATAGTAACTGCCGTGCAGACCTAACCATTTTGATATCCTGTCCTGTTCTACTGTTTTATAATCCCCTTTAGCCCTCAATTTCAAAAAAGACGTGCACAGGAAGGCAGCGAAGAAAAAGTACAGAAAGACCGGTGCGACAATAGTCGTGATAGTGGCCCCGATAATGGCACCGGTAATGGTGAACATCTCGAGGAACATGGCCAGTTTAACATTTACTATACGGTCCCGCACGTATGAAGCAGCCGAGCCTGACGAAGTGGCGATAATGGTCACCATAGCAGATGCGATGGCTTCTTTTACAGGTATACCGATCAATACAAGCACCGGTATCAGGATACTCGCCCCGCCTAAGCCTGTTAACGAACCCAGCAGGCCTACTAGGACTGATATTCCGGCCAGGGCAATCATATTATCCATATAATAATTTATACCATTTTCCGATGTCCGAAGATAAGAAAGATTAATACGAATGCATAAAGTATCAAGATATCGTACTTAAATCCCCCTTTTTAAAAGGGGGGAGATTTCTCCCATTAGTAAAGGGAATGAAAGGGATTTTAAGGGGGTGAGTTATTGTGTTTATGCATAATTATTATTATGATTACACGAGACAAAAAAACGGCCCGGTATACAACCGGACCGTTTTTATATTATTACGCAGAACGATAATGAGCTAAAAAGCTAATTCCGTTTATATAAAAACTCGGGACACATCAAGATCAGGTTCGATCAGAATTGTTATGTTTTAGTAATCGATTACCGCGATGGTATCACCTGTCTTGACTACCTGGTCTACACTTACGCTTAACTTAGAAACAGTTCCGGTAACGGTAGACACGATGGGGTTTTCCATCTTCATAGATTCGAGGATTACGATTGTATCGCCTTCTTTAATCTTGTCGCCCTGTTTAACTTCAACTTTAATGATTTTGCCAGTTAGGGGTACTTCAACGATTTCTTGTGCCACTTCAGGCTCCTTTTGTATTATGTTAAATTCTTAAATAAAGTATGTCAATTCTAAAACAAAAAGGCGGAAAACTCAAATATTTTCCGCCCTTTATCAGCTATTGTGCACTATTTACTTAGTACTGTTTCCTGTAAGAGCTGCTACCGCAGGTTTTTCCTCTCTATCTACCAGTTTGGGAGTCATTACTATCTTGCCTTCCACCAGGTCAATTACGGCTTTCGCCTTCTTTTGAGATTTTTCGGCTTCCGGCAGATCTACTTTCAGGTTCTCAAACGTACCAGCCAGTACTTCTTCGGATAATCTGTCTTCAATCATTTCCTGGATAACGCGGCGCAGCGGCCTCGCACCGTATACCTCGTCGTAACCCTTAGCTCCAAGGAAGTCCTTGGCTACTTCGGTCACTTCTAGACTGATGTCCTTTTCTTCGAGCTGTTTGGTGACCTGTTTTAACATCAGGTCGACGATCTGCCGTATCTGAGCCTTATCCAGCGGGTGGAAGACGATAGTGCCATCGAGCCTGTTAAGAAACTCAGGGCGGAATGAGTTTTTCAATTCTTTAAGCAGTTTATCCTTCATCTGCTCATAAGATTGTTCCACCTGTTTTAATTCGTCTTTTTGAGTGGAATATCCAAAACTGGCGTTTTTACGTATAGTCTCTGCACCGATATTGCTGGTCATAATAATGATACTGTTACGGAAGTCTACACGGCGGCCTTTGGCATCGGTAAGATGTCCGTCATCAAAAATTTGCAGCAGGATATTGAAGACGTCCGGATGTGCCTTTTCTATTTCATCAAGTAGAATACAACAATACGATTTGCGGCGCACTGCCTCGGTAAGCTGTCCGCCTTCCTCGTAACCGACATAGCCGGGAGGAGCACCGACGAGACGTGAAACAGCGAATTTTTCCATGAACTCGGACATATCGAGACGGATTAACGTATCCTCACTGCCGAACATGAATTCAGCCAGTGCACGTGCGAGTTCTGTTTTGCCCACACCGGTCGGTCCGAGGAAAATAAAGTTGCCGATAGGCCGCCGCGGGTCTTTAAGACCGGCGCGAGCACGTCTCACGGCCTTGGAAATCGTAACTATGGACTCGTCCTGTCCGATAATTCGCTTATGCAGGGCTTCCTCCATATGCAACAGGCGGGTAGTCTCGTTACCGGCCAGTTGAACTACAGGGATACCGGTCCACTGTGCGACTACTTCTGCAATATTCTCAGCGGTAACGACAGGCTTATCCTGGTCGCGGGCTTCTTTCCACTGCTCTTCCATCTGGGTATTTTTTTCTTCCAACTGACGTTCCTGCTCACGCAGATCAGCGGCGGACTCATATTGCTGTGCGGCCAGTGCCGTATCCTTTTTCTTGCGGATGGCTTCTTCCATCTGGCGGCTTTCTTTCAGCGCATTAGGTACCGCGCGGGCCTTGATACGCACCCTTGAAGATGCTTCATCTACCAGGTCGATAGCCTTGTCCGGTAAGAAGCGGTCGGAAATATATCTGGACGCCAGCGTTGCTGCGGCTTTAAGTGCCTCATCGCTGATAGTCAGGTGGTGATGATCTTCGTAGCGCTCTCTAATGCCGTGCAATATTAAGATGGTATCTTCCACGGACGGTTCTTCAACGAGCACCGGCTGGAAACGCCGCTCCAATGCCGGGTCTTTTTCGATATGTTTGCGATAATCGTCAAGTGTGCTGGCTCCTATACACTGGAGTTCGCCTCTCGCCAGGGATGGTTTCAAAATATTGGCAGCATCGACAGCCCCTTCAGCGGCGCCGGCTCCGACAATCGTATGAAACTCATCGATAAAAAGTACTATATTTCCGGAGGTCTTGATTTCTTCTAATACCTTCTTCAGACGCTCTTCGAACTCACCGCGGTATTTGGTACCGGCGACGAGCGATGCGATGTCTAAAGTAATCAAACGTTTGCCCTGGAGAGTTTCTGGTACGTCGCCCTCAATGATCTTGTGCGCCAGTCCTTCCACCACGGCGGTTTTACCGACGCCAGGTTCGCCGATGAGAGCGGGATTATTCTTGGTGCGGCGGCTGAGGATCTGGGTTACCCTTTCGATTTCTTTCTGACGCCCGATAACAGGATCGAGCTTACCGGAGCGGGCAGCCTCCGTAAGGTCGATACTAACCTGGTCAAGTACTGGGGTACGGCTGGCGACACGCGCACCGCTCTTAACGGAACGGCCGCCGGGACTCTGTTGAGCTCCCTGGCTCAGTACGCGTACTACCTCGGCACGTACCTGTTCAACGTTAATACCGAAACTATCAAGAATACTGACGGCGACACCGCCGCCTTCACGCAAAAGACCGAGCAAGAGATGCTCAGTTCCGATATAGCTGTGGCCAAGATGCCGGGCTTCATCGATAGCGAGTTCAATAACTCTTTTTGCCCGGGGTGTGAGACCGATCTCACCGCCGCTCGGTTTTTCACCGCGACCCATGGTGAATTCCACTGCGGAGCGGATTTTGGTCAGGTCTGCTCCGAGATTTATCAGGACTTTAGCGGCAACGCCTTCTTCCTCACGGACAAGTCCGAGGAGGAGATGTTCGGTCCCAATATAACTGTGATTAAACTGCCGGGCTTCTTCCTGTGCAAGGGTAAGCACCCTGCGTGCCCGCTCAGAGAATTTCTCAAATCTACTCGCCATTCTTATAACCCCACAAAAATACCTTACGAATAATGGAATGCCTCAACTTCAATTATAAGGCATAAACGAATGAGTGGTCAAAAGTAACGATAGGGAAATTAAGACAGTTTAAGTGAGTGGAGGGGCAAAAAGAGTAAGCCTCCTGGCGATGGCGTATTTTCCACAAGGGGTTCCCCCCTCAGTATCGTCTGCGCTGAGGCGTTTCACTTCCGTGTTCGGGATGGGAACGGGTGGTACCACCTCGCTCAAAACACCAGGAGGCTATTTAGCTTGTAAACTACACTGCCTTCTCAGGCAGACCTTACTATTATAGCACAAACTTCAGGGATTGCAAATAGTATTTATTATGTTTTTT
>JGI20214J51088_10003743_pt1 | contig 10018 bp, 6 predicted proteins | sample WetSurMetagenome_FD_51088 | JGI IMG/M metagenome (IMG submission 51088) | reverse complement strand
AAAAATGAATCAATGTTAATAAAGTGTTGAAAACCCCGAAAAAAATGTTTACAATTACATCTTTTACTGCCCGAGGCAGAAGCGCATAAATTGTAAATTTGAAACTCAAAATATTACTCAAATAACTAAAAGGNAGAGATGGGAAGGATTATAGCAATCGCGAATCAGAAGGGTGGTGTTGGGAAAACTACAACAGCAATAAATCTTGCGGCAAGTCTGGCGGCTCTGGAGAAGAAGGTACTGATAGTTGATGGAGATCCTCAGGCGAATGCGACTTCAGGTATTGGAATCGACACACGGCAGATAAGATGTACAATATACGATTGTCTGATCGACGGTAAAGAACCACAGGAAGCTTTGCTCAAATGCGAAGTAGAGAATCTTTTTATAATACCTTCAAATATAGACCTGGTTGGTGCCGAAATAGAAATGCTGGAAAGACATGAAAGGGAAAAAATTCTGAAAGAAGTACTTAAAAAGATTGAAGCAGATTATGATTATATTCTTATTGATTGTTCTCCTTCACTCGGTCTTCTGACAGTTAATGCACTTACAGCATCTCATTCTGTGATTATTCCGGTTCAATGCGAGTATTTTGCTCTTGAAGGGCTGGGGAAATTACTTAATACAATAAAAATCATTCAGAACAATCTTAATCCTGAGCTCGAGATTGAGGGTTTCCTTCTTACAATGTATGATGCACGTCTAAGGTTATCAAACCAGGTTGCGGATGAGGTTAACAAGCATTTTCAGCAAATGGTTTTTAAGACTATTATCCAGAGAAATGTAAAACTCTCGGAAGCGCCAAGTTTCGGTCAACCCGCTATATTGTACGACGCTGATTCGCGTGGTACTGTCAACTATCTGAACCTGGCTGAAGAACTTATTGAAAAACAGGAAGCAAGAGTTAAATAATAATTACACTACTATTCAATTACCGGAAACAGAATGAATATGACAAAAAAAAATGCGTTGGGAAGAGGTCTTGGTGCATTAATTGATGGAGTGGAAAAAGAGGTCCTGGAGAAAAAGGTTGAAGCAAACCTCGATATTTCTGTTGATTCCATAGAAGCAAACCCATTTCAGCCTAGGACNAGCTTTGATGAACAGGCGCTTGAAGAACTTTCAACTTCAATAAAGAAATTGGGCATTGTTCAGCCTCTTACTGTACGTGAGGTAAGTACAGGCCGCTACCAGCTTATAGCCGGGGAGAGAAGGCTTAGAGCTGCACGTCTGGCAGGGCTCACTCATGTTCCGGCATATGTCAGGACCGCAGATGATCAGGCAATGCTTGAACTTGCCCTCGTTGAAAACATTCAGCGTGAAGATCTCGACGCCGTAGAAGTCGCAATCAGCTTCCAGCGGTTAATTGAGGAATGCAAGCTGACCCAGGAGCAATTAAGCGACAGGGTTGGCAAACAAAGATCAACCGTAGCCAATTATCTTCGCCTTTTAAAACTGCCTGCTGAAATACAGCTTGGCATCAAGAATAAGCATCTTATGATGGGCCATGCCCGGACTCTGGTAAATATTGAAGATCCGAAACAGCAGATAACTGTCTACTATAAAATTATTGATGGAGAATTGTCTGTGCGCCAGGCTGAAGAGCTGGTAAGACAACTTCAGTCTGAAAAAAGAAAAGATCCGGTAAAAATTGAGAAGAAAAGAAAACTGAATGACGATTTCAACCAGCTTTCTGACCATCTTAACAAGATNTTTTCAACNAAGGTAAACTTCAGAATAAATGAAAATGGGAAGGGTAAAATAGTAATACCTTTTGANTCCTCTGATGAGATGGAACGCATTTTAGGGGTATTTGACCGTCTGAACTCCTGAAAATAATTATCTTTATCCNCCGTTATACTGGTTTTAGATTATAAAGACCAGTTATTTTTATTTTGAAGACTTTTCATAAAATACTGATAATATTTCTCCTGCAGTTGATCTGCTTTCAGCAGAACCTCTTCGCGCAGGATACATTGGCCGTTGCCCCGACTGTTAAACACAAGTTTAAACCGGAGACAATGAGGGCAACAATGCTCGCTGTTGCTTTTCCGGGACTAGGTCAGATATATAACAGGAAAATATGGAAAATACCTGTTGTATATGCAGGTTTCGGAGCTCTTATTTATTCTGCCCAATTCAACGGGAAGCACTATACACAGTTCATGAAAGCTTATCAGGATTTCACTGATAATGTCTTAGCGACAGATAGTTATCTTAAAGTGATTAACCCTAATGTCATCCGGGAAAATTATGATCCTCTTTTCAATCCTGCTGGCTATAATCTTTCGGATTATACTTATTACAAATCTGCAATGCTGACAATGGTTGACTATTATAAAAGATATCGCGATCTTTCGTATATTGGCATCGCAGGATGGTATCTGATTTCGATACTTGATGCAAATGTCGATGCAAGCCTTTTTAATTATGATATAACACCTGATCTTAATATAACATTTGTTCCAATTCAGATGTCATTACCAGGTGGATTCTATGGAGCAGGGCTAAGTGTCGATCTGAAAGTTAACTTTTAATTAATAATTTAATATGAGATTTACAGCAATACTAATTACCATTTTCCTCTCAGTTCTCACAGTAAATGCAGCATGTGACGTTGACACAATAATTATTAAAACGGATGATAGCAGTGAGAGAATTGCCCGTGATCTGGACAGCCTGGTAAATACATGGTATGTTAAAATTGCATTAAAGAATAAACCCGGAGAATATCTGGGAGATACCCTTCCATTACAATGTCCCGATTCAATATATGAAAACAGGATTAGTAAGATTAATTCAATAATCAGTTTGAAATTTAATAATATAATCAGAAATCATATTGAAGTTTACACCATCAGACAGAGAGAAAAATTCTGCGCCGTACTTGGTTTAAAAGATTACTATTTTCCGATGATTGAAGATGTGTTTGATTCCTATGGTTTACCTGCAGAATTTAAATATATGGCGGTTATTGAATCTGCTTTAAATCCGAATGCAGTAAACAGGCATTCAGGAGCAACAGGTATGTGGCAGTTTATGTACAGCACCGGCCGAATGTATGGCCTCACAATCAATTCAGTTATCGATGAACGAAAAGATCCGGTTAAAGCGACGCACGCTGCTGCCAGGTATATCAGGGATCTCTACGCTATCTATAAAGACTGGGTACTGGTTATTGCTGCATACGATTGTGGACCCGGTAATGTGAATAAAGCAATCAAACGCTCAGGAGACAAAAAGGATTACTGGGGAATATACTACCGGCTTCCCCGGGAAACAAGGGGATATATACCTCAGTATATCGCTGCCGCTTACGCGGTTACTTATGCTTCTGAGCATAATCTACAACCTTTGCCACTAAATATTCCGGTTGCGACTGATACTATCGTTATTAATAAAGATATTCATCTTGCACAGATTTCTGCTGTTATGAGTATTCCCATCGGAGAGCTTCAGGCACTTAATCCGCAGTACAAAACCGGACTTGTCCCGGGATCTTCCAAACCTCAGACTCTAACACTGCCAATGAATCATCTGGGTGATTTTATAGATTTGACCGATACCATAAGGCAGTATAAATCAGATGTATATCTTAATAAATCAACCCGTATTGCTGACCCGACACGCTCAACATATGTAATGACGGATATTAAAGGTAAAACCAAATTAATTTATACTGTTAAAGATGGGGATAATATCGGATTTATCTCCGAATGGTACAAAGTAGGGTTATCAGATCTTAGAAACTGGAATAATCTTTATCGTAATAATATAAGAGTCGGTCAGAAACTGGTTGTATACGTTGACCCTTCTAGAGCCGAAGCATTATCAAAAATAAATACAATGGAATTCGCTGAAAAACAGGCATTAACTGGAAAAAGTATAATATCAGTTTCTCAGCCTCTGGCAACAATTCAGGGACCCGGAGATGTTGATGGCGACTATATCATTTATACAGTTCGCCAGGGAGATTCTATCTGGGATATTGTTAAAATGTTTGATAATGTGACTACTACACAAGTACTTTCGTTGAATAATATATCTGATCCGGGAAAAATAAAGGTTGGGCAGAAGCTGAAGATCAAAAAGAAGAGCTGATCCTTTTTTAAAATATGCGCCCTTTTAGATCATTCCTGTTGTTACTGATCTTCCTGGCCTGTTTTACCGGTCTTCATTATTTAATTCCCTCATTTCAGGGTTTTCCTACCATTTCAGAATTTGTACCTGAAATTATCATAAATAGTTTAATATCACAAACTAAAGGTAATGATCTGATACCCATAAAGCCGGCAGATACAACTATAATTGCTTCCACTGACACTTTTGCATTATCCGGTTTACCTGCTGCAATTCCTGAAAATCTTTCAAATTATCACTTATCGAGATTTCTTGATTCTTTAAGGTATTCAAATGGCCAGGTAAGAATCATCTATTATGGCGATTCACAGATTGAAGGCGACCGGGTCACTTCCTTTCTCCGCCATACCTTGAGAAGAGGGCGCAATGGAACCGGTCCGGGTTTATTTTTGCCACTTATGCCGGTAATGTACACTAAATCAATTTGGTTAAGGTCCTCATCAAACTGGAAAAGGTATAATTATCTTTCTTATAAAACTGGTGAAATATCATACAGGAGCCTTGGTCCGTTTATGTCGGTTTGCCGGTTTTTACCCGAGGGGGTAACCGCATCTGATTCTGAAAAAGCCTTTGTAAGGATCAGGCCATCGAATTTTGCTGACAGTTCATCTGCGGAATATGATATTTTAAGAATATTTTACGGGAATGCTGAAACTGGCATAAAAGTGGTTATCAGAGGCGATAGTAGAAAATTATTTGCTGACACCCTTCAAAGTGGAATAGGTTTCAAGGAGATAAGGTCGGGAATATCCGGGGCAAAAAACATTGAGATTGAATTTGATGGAAGGACCAGTCCCGACATTTACGGCATTAGCATCGAGAGTGAAACCGGTGTCATAGTGGATAATATACCCCAGAGAGGCAGTGCCGGACTGGAATTTACGATGGTTGACAGGGAGAATCTCAGGGAATCGTATGTAAAACTATCACCCGATCTGATTATTCTGCACTATGGTCTCAACATTGTTAAGAATGTCAGAGACAATTATTCTTATTATCAGAAGGGATTAATGAGGCAGATCTCATTACTGAAGGAGATCGCCCCTTCAACTCCCATTTTGATCGTAAGTGTTACAGACATGGCAGTAAATGAAGGTGATAGCATTAAATCGTATGATAATATTCCTTCTATTGTTGAAGCTCAGCGACAGGCTGCTGCAAAATCAGGTGTAACTTTCTGGAATTCATTTGGAGCAATGGGCGGAAAATCATCAATAATTAAATGGGCCGAAAAGAAACCACCTCTTGCCCAGAAGGACTTTATACACTTTACATATCCGGGGGCCGATACTTTATCAGATTTGTTAACCTCATCAATGTTTCTGACAGTTGCGTCTGATAGTGTTCAACAGGTATCTGTATCACGTGCGAACGTACCGGTTCCACCGCAGATTATGATTGATGAAATCCCTGAAAGAGCCAACAATAATGGTATTTTTAAATCAATTATATCTGTACTGTTTGATTATGATCCGGATAAACCTTTCGTTTTTACCTCCGCAGCCTTTTGGATATTTTTTCTTTTTGTACTTGCCGGATATAGCCTGGTATATAAGAAATTGCGCATCAGGAATATATACCTGTTTCTGGTAAGTCTGTTCTTTTATTATAAAGCAGGAGGGATGTTTCTGTTCATCCTGTTATTTGTTACGGTTGTTGATTATACATGCGGATTTTTAATCTATAAATCCAGGAGAAAAGCCGAAAAGCGATTTTTTGTAATGCTGAGCATCATTTCAAACCTTGGACTCCTTGGTTATTTTAAATATACCGGGTTCATCATAAATACTATAAATGGAATATTTTCGACACACTTTAAGGTTTATGATCTGCTTTCGGAATTTTCAAATTCACTTCTGGGGACATCATTTGATATAAGCAATATTATTCTTCCTGTGGGCATTTCTTTTTTTACCTTTCAATCACTCAGCTATACCATTGATGTTTACAGGAAGAAAATGGAACCGGTAAGAAATATAATTGATTTTGGATTTTACGTTTCGTTTTTCCCTCACCTGGTAGCCGGTCCCATTGTAAGAGCCTCTGTATTTATTCCTCAGATATATCAGGAATTCCATCTCTCACGACATGAATATAGTCATGCTCTTTACATGATATCCAAGGGTTTAATTAAAAAAATCGTAATATCTAATTTTATAGCTCTTAATCTTGTTGACAGGGTATTTGATGCTCCTGCGATTTATTCCGGGTTTGAGAATCTGCTGGCTATATATGGATATGGATTACAGATCTACTGTGATTTTTCGGGCTATACAGATATTGCTATCGGAGTAGCACTGATTCTGGGATTCAGACTGCCTGTAAATTTTAACTCACCATATAAAGCAAGAAGTATTACTGATTTCTGGAAAAGATGGCATATCTCACTCTCACAATGGCTTCGTGACTATCTTTATATTTCACTGGGAGGTAACAGGAAGGGAAAGATACGAACCTATGTTAACCTTATGATAACCATGCTTCTGGGTGGTTTATGGCATGGTGCTTCGTTAAGGTTCGTGATCTGGGGAGGATTACATGGTATTGGTCTGGTAATAAACAGGATATGGGATTCAATATTTAAAGGTCATCACAGGTCAGGTTGGATTGGGCGGGCACTTGCAATTTTTATAACCTTTCAGTTTGTAAACTTTTGCTGGATCTTCTTCCGGGCTCCTGATATCTATAGTGTTAAGATTATGCTGAAGCAGATATTTGAGAATTTTTCCCCGGGTTCATATATGACAGTTCTTCCCGCATACAGCAGCGCTCTTATATTAATGATTGTGACCTATATAATCCACTTATTACCTGAAAGGACCAAAGAGTCATACAGGGGACTGTTTATTAAGATTCCGCTGGTTGCACAGCTGGCAGTGGTTATGCTTGTGGCAATCCTNTTATTNCAGATGAGGACAACCGAGGTAATGCCGTTTATTTATTTCAGATTCTGATCTGGTTGCTTGTTACTCAATTGCACCCACCCCTTTTGATTCCCATGTCTATTTCGTATTAGATGTACTCACCCCCTTTGATCCCCCTCTCTACTTTGTAAAGAGGGGGAAGCTTATTGATATAGTGTTTCTTACGCCCCCTCTTTGCGAAGCAGAGAGGGGGACGGGGGGTGAGTTCCTTGGATCAAGAGGGAGGGTGAAAATTTTGTATAGTTTGGAAACTTACAAATATGTATTCTGATTTTTTTCTCCTTTTACAAACGGAGCGATAGCCCGTTCATAAATGCCTTGCACATAGGCAATTGCCATCCCATAATTAGTAACAGGAACACCGGCTTTGATTGCCGGTTGAAGCCGGTTATGAAGTTGCTTCCTGGTGATCATGCAGCCACCACATTGTATTACAAGTGAATAGTCGGTAATTGGTCGTGAAATGGCATCCAGTCCGGCAACAACATCATATTCAATCTTTTTGCCAGTGAAATTTGTTATCCATCTTGGAATTTTTGTTCTGCCAATATCATCGCACGAAACATGATGAGTACAGGACTCCAGAAGCAGTACCCTGTCACCATCTTTTAAGGTGGATATTTTCGGAGTACCTTTAAGATAATTATCAAAATCACCCTTAAAATGCGCAAGCATGATACTGAAACTGGTCAGAGGTATGTCGTGGGGTATGGAAGCATCAGCCTTTACAAATACCTGTGAATCAGTAATTGCGAGTGCCGGCAAGATCCTGGTTTTTTTGAGAAAGGCATCAACCTCCCTTTCTTTCAGAACAATGGCAACAGCTTCATTATCGAGAATATCCCTGATTGCCTGCATCTGAGGCAGGATAAGACGGCCGGAGGGCGCTTCGATATCAATTGGAGTTATAAGGATCACAATATCTCCGTAGCTGATGAGATCTCCCAACAGGGTTGGGGTTTTATAGGAGTACTCGGGAATTGTTGTACGGATGAGGGAAATAAGATCCTCATAGTTCCGCTTGTCAACTGACGAAAATTCGAAAAGAGGAATTCCGCTGATTAAAGATATTTTATGTATAAATTCAACAGTAGGTTCCTGTATATCAGATTTGCTGTGTATTATAATAAATGGAAGGTCGTAATCATGAAACTTCTTTATTAGGTCATCCTCATAGCTCCCCCACGAGTTATCTGTTACAACCAGAAGAGCCAGGTCAATGGTATCAAGGGTCTGAAGAGTCCGGTCAACCCTTTTCTGTCCGAGCTCTCCTGAGTCATCAATCCCGGCAGTATCTACAAGGATAACCGGGCCAAACCCGGTGATCTCGAATGATTTTTTGACAGGATCGGTGGTAGTTCCGGCATGATCAGAAACTATAGCTATATCTTGTCCTGCAAGACAATTGATCAGGCTGCTTTTTCCGTTATTCCGGCGGCCGTAAATACCGATATGAGGTTTTGACTCTCTGCCTTTAGTAACCATTCTGAATTATTTGGTACAAAATTAGCGATTTTTAATAGAGAACCACAGATTTTTATCTGCGTCAATCTGTGCAATCTGCGGGAAACTCTATATTTTTTTTTATCTCCCGCAGATCTCGCTGATTTTCGCAGATTAGGTTTCTGGCGAGGAACATAAATCCGCATAAGCCTGAATAATCCTCAATTTATACACGGAATTTACCCCCCTTTAGTGGGGCTGGGGGGTTACAGATCATCCAACGAAAATCCTAGTTTTAGCAGATTCCCTGGTTCAAGGATAGATTTAAGTTTTGTTTCCTCAACCAATTTCAGGATATTATTCGCTTCGAAGATGTTGATCTTCTTATCTTTCATGAGGCCCGCGAGCTTTGCGGCTTTGTGATATCCAATATGCGGGTTAAGTGCTGTGGCTACCGACGGGCTATTTATTAATGCTTCATAACCTGCTGTTTCGTTGATTGTTAATCCTGAAAATAAATTGTTTAATAAAGAAATGTTACACGATATAAGCAGGTTAATACTTTCGATTATTGAAGATCCTATAACAGGCAGATAGGCATTCAGTTCCAGTGAACCCTGACCGCACAAAGAAGAGATCAGGACATCATTGGAATAAACTTTATGAGCTGCTGAAATAACAAATTCGGGGATTACAGGGTTTATCTTACCTGGCATGATCGAGCTTCCAACCTGCCTGTCGGGGATTGAAATAGTTTTTTCACCCATGAGGTCCGAAGACAGAAGACGGAAGTCGGAAGACATCTTTTCAAGGTTGACAGCATGTGCCTTTAAGGTGGCATGGATCTCAACCCATTTGTCAAGATTCGAAGTTGCATCGGAAAGATTTTCGCTGTGAGCAAGTGGCAAACTTGTAAGTTTCCGGAGTTCCGGTACAACTTCCATAATAAAGAACCGTGGCAGCGATAATCCTGTCCCTATTGCACCACCGCCTAGATTTACCTGCTTGATTCTTTCTGAACATTTTGAAACCCTCCACCAATCGCGCGAAAGAGCTTCGTTGTAGGTGCTGAAAAGAATTCCGAAAGAAGAAGGAACGGCAGCCTGCATCTGGGTATATCCCGGTCGAAGTTTCTCCCTGCTTTCCTTCTCATAAAATTCCACTCTCTGGCGGAGCCGGTTAATTTTCTCTTCAAGGACTTGCAGGAGTTGCATNACAGCTAACGTTAGTGCAGTAGGAATTACATCATTTGTGGACTGATATATATTTACCTGTTCAAGCGGATCAATGTAAGTATAGTCACCACACTTATGCCCACATTTCAAAAGGGCTGAATTAGCGATTATTTCATTGATATTCATGTTAATACTGGTCCCAGCACCTCCCTGAACCGCAGGAATGATAAACTGATCGAAATGAGTACCATCAGCGACCTCTTTTGCTGCGGCGCACAACATGTCAAGAATCTTATCTTCTATTATGGTGAATGTGAGATCTTTTCCGAATTT
>JGI20214J51088_10003742_pt1 | contig 10019 bp, 5 predicted proteins | sample WetSurMetagenome_FD_51088 | JGI IMG/M metagenome (IMG submission 51088) | reverse complement strand
AACAGATGAAAATATAACCCGACAGACTTTTGGGAATGAATTTAAAACTAAGAGTATACAAATTTGGCTTGGCTCATTACTTCTGCCTTTCTGAAAAGTAAAAGATCTAAAATTCAGGTTACAACTTGTAGCAAAAGTGCTACAGCCTAACTATAATCATGATTTCAAAGAGTATTATAAAATTATTACATGAACTAATGCTAATATTTCATTGTTAAATCTTATACAGAGAATTAATGAAAACATTAAGATGAAATCGGTAACACATCTAACGAAGCGGGAAGAACTTGAGATTATTCTCGATTCTGTTCCGGCATCTATTTTCTACAAAGACAAGGAGAACCGGTTTATTCGAGTTAACAAGGCCTTTGCTGACTTAATGAAAATACCTAAGAAGCTGTTGGAAGGGAAGTCTTGCGTTGACCTGTATCCAAAAGATCAGGCTGAAGCCTTTTGGAAAGATGACCTTGAAGTAATAAATAGTGATAAGCCCAAAAGGAACATTATTGAATCAATGACCGCAGAAGATAAATTAATGTGGATACAGACTGATAAGATACCATATTGTGATGCTTCCGGGAACTGTATTGGTATAATAGGCTTCACCCTGGATATTACTGAAAAAAAGAATGTAGAAGATGAACTAATCAAATCCAGATATCATCTTGAAGAATCAGTAAAAGAACGCACTAAGGAATTAGAGAAAGAAATAACCGAGCGCAAATTAATCGAAAATAATTTGCGGGAAAGTGAAGAAAAATTCAGGAATATTTTTGAATTCTCACCACTGGGAAAAGTTATGATTAGCATGGATGGCTCTCGTAAAATAAATGCAGAATTCTGTGAAATATTGGGTTATTCTGAAGAAGAACTAAAAAATAAGAATTGGGATGAAATCACATATCCCGATGATATTCAGGCTAACATTGACACAGCTCAATCATTATTGAAAGGGGATCAGGAATTAGCACGATCTGAAAGAAGATATATCCACAAAAACGGTAAGATTGTTTGGACAGATATCATCACAACTCTTCTAAAAGATCTCGAGGGAAAACCTCAATTTTTAATCATGACTATTAATGATATTACTGAGCGTAAAGCGTCAGAGAAAGCGCTTCAGAAATCGCTTGTTGATCTGAAGCGTTCCAATGAAGAGCTTGAACAATTTGCCTACATTGCCTCGCACGACCTCCAGGAACCGTTGCGGATGGTTTCAAGTTATACCCAGTTGCTTGAAAAAAGATATTCCGATAAATTAGATCAGGATGCCAGGGAGTTTATAAACTATGCCGTAGATGGTGCAAACCGGATGCAGTTTTTAATTAACGATCTGTTGCAGTTTTCACGTATCACAACCCAGGGAAAGGAGTTCAAGGAAATTGATGCTTTTTCAATACTCGGGCAAGCCGTCAATAACCTGCAATTTAAAATTGAAAGCAACAACGCGATAGTAACTAATGATGATCTGCCCGTAATTAAAGCTGATGAAATTCAAATCGTGAGGTTGTTACAAAACCTTATTGATAATGCATTAAAATTTAAAGGGACTGAGAGTCCACGAGTGCATATCAGTTGCCAATCAGATAAAGAACATTGGCTTTTTTCAGTTAAGGATAACGGGATTGGGATTGACCCAAAATACCAGGAGAGGATATTTCAGATTTTCCAAAGACTTTCGCGAGGAGGGGAATATCCCGGAACTGGCATTGGCCTGGCAATATGCAAACGTATTGTTGAACGCCATGGGGGTAAAATATGGGTTGAGTCAGAATCTGGCAAGGGTGCAACATTTTTATTCACTATAAAAAAATAGAAAGGATCTAATTATGGACTACTCAGACTCAAATAAACCCGTAGACATTCTTCTTGTAGAAGATAACCCGGGAGATGCACGCCTGGCAAAGGAGGCGCTGAAAGATAGTAAGATAAGAAACAACTTAGACATAGTCGGCGACGGTGAAGAAGCAATGAAATTTTTAAAAAAAGAAGACAAATATGCAAATGTTTCAAGACCAGACCTTATCCTGCTCGATCTTAACCTCCCGAAAAAAGATGGAAGAGAAGTTCTAAAGGAAATCAAAGAAGATGAAGACCTGAAAAGAATACCTGTTGTTATATTAACTACATCTAAATCTGAAGAAGACATATTAAAATCTTATAATCTTCATGCCAACTGTTATATTACAAAACCCATCGATTTTGATCAGTTTATGAAGGTTGTGAAATCAATTGAAGATTTCTGGTTAACAATTGTAAAATTACCTGATAGCAAAAAATAATTAGAATATGGAAACTATAACACTGCTGGTTGTTGAAGATAATCCTGGTGATGCACGACTAATTGAAGAGTATCTGAAAACAGATACAACTGCAAATTATTTAATCAGTTTTGCAACTACTTTGGATAAGACCCTTGAGACACTTTCAAATAAGAAATTTGATGTGATACTTGTTGATCTTGGGTTACCAGACAGTCAGGGTATTTATACTTTCAATGAAATCATCAGCGCCAGTCCAAAAAGCCCGATAGTAATTGTTACAGGGACAGACAATGAAACCTTAGGAATTGAAGCAATCCGTTATGGCGCACTGAATTATATGGTGAAGAGCCAGATTAATTCTACCCTGCTTGTGCGTACTATAAAGTTTGCCATTGAAATAAAACGGAAAAATGTAGAGCTAAAAGATAGTCATGAGAAATACTGTTCCATTTTTGAAGGAGCTGCCAGCTTAATCATTTCTTTAAATTCCGCCGGTGAGATTATAGATTGCAACAACAGCATAGAGAAGCTGTTAGGTTACAGTAAAGATGAAGTAATGAAGCAGCCTTTCAACAAGATTCTTCACCAAAGTTCTCACAAAAAGGCTGAAAAGATAGTGGAAGAAGCTTTTAAAAAGGGAATTGTAAGCTCCGGAGAATATAAAATGATTAGAAAAGATGGCGGAACCATTATTGTAAACATTCATACAAGCGCATTGAAAGGAGATGATAATGAAAATTTTATCGTCTCATGCATTATAAATGATATAACAGATCGGGTATATTATGACAAGAAACAACAGCTTATAACTAAAATTTTATCAATACTGAACACAAAAAATGAATGGCAAAAACTGATGCATGATATATTGTTTGAGATAAAGAAATTCTCTCAGATAGAAGCAATAGGTATCCGCTATAAAAAAGGAGAAGACTACCCATATTTTAGTGCCATCGGATTTCCGGATTCGTTCTTAAAAAAAGAGAATTCACTTTGTGCAAGAAATAAAGCCGGAGATATAATTTCTGACCCCAATGGCAAGATTATTTTGGAATGCATGTGCGGAAATATAATTTCAAAACGCACAGATCAGTTTCAGCGTTTTATTACCGAAAATGGCAGTTTCTGGACAAACAGCACTACAAATCTAATGGCAACAACAACAGATAAGAATCTTCAACTTCAAACATGCAACTATTGCAATGCTTCAGGATATGAGTCAGTTGCTTTAATTCCATTGATTTCGGATCACGAAACAATAGGACTTCTTCAGTTAAACGACAAGCATAAGGAGATTTTTAACAAAGAGATGATTCATCTGTTTGAGGAGTTAGGGATAATTATTGGCATTGCTTTTAAAAGAATAAACATTGAAAAAGCAATAACTGATTCCGAAATCCGCTATCGTCGTCTTTTTGAATCTGCAAAAGATGGAATTCTAATCCTTGATCACGAAACAGGAGTAATTATGGATGTAAATCCTTTCTTAATTAAACTGCTAGGCTATTCAAAAGAAGAGCTCCTGCAAAAAGCAATTTGGGAAATAGGGTTCATTAAAGATATTTTTGAAAATAAAAGTAAATTTTTGGAACTACAGCAACAAGATTATGTCCGCTATGAAGACTTACCGCTTAAAACAATTAAAGGGGGGCAGGTACATGTAGAATTTGTCAGTAATGTATATCTTGAAAACGGTATTAAAGTAATCCAATGCAATATAAGGGATATTACAGAGCGAAAGCTTGCAGACGCGGCATTAATCCTTTCCAAAGAACATGCCGAAGAAAGCGACAGGCTTAAAACCGCCTTTCTTCAAAACATGAGCCATGAGATAAGAACACCCATGAATGGAATACTGGGTTTTGCCAGTCTGCTTAAAGAACCTGATTTGTCCTTCAAAAAACAAAAAGAGTTCATTGAAGTGATAGAGCAAAGCGGGCAACGAATGCTAAGTATAATCAATGATATCGTAAATATCTCAAAAATTGAAACCGGATTGGTAGAGGTTGAAATAAAAGAGATAAACTTAAATCAAATAATTAAAAATTTATATTCCTTCTTCAAACCTGAAGCGGATAGTAAAGGATTGAAGCTATTTTATAATACAGAGCTTAATGATGAATTATGCAAGATTGAAACCGACGAAACAAAATTGACCCAGGTACTTTCCAATCTTTTAAAGAATGCTCTGAAATTTACAAATGCCGGTTCAATTGATTTTGGGTACCATCAGAAGGGAGACATGATTGAATTTTATGTCAAAGATACCGGCATTGGCGTCTCTCCTGAGATGCATGAAACAATTTTTAAACGCTTCAGACAGGTTGAAGTATCAGTTACCCGAAATTATGATGGCGCTGGGTTAGGCCTTGCAATTTCAAAAGCATTTGTTGAAAAGTTAGGAGGCGAAATCTGGGTGGAATCAGAATTAGGCAAGGGATCTGCATTCTATTTTAATATTCCAAACCATTCCATTAAAACAATCCTGGTCGAAAAATCTGTAAAAACGAAAACAAACGGTCTGACACAGGATATAAATATTTTGATTGCTGATGACGATGCTACCAGTTTGCTTCTGTTAAAAAATATTTTCGAAAATGAGAATGCCAATTTGTTTTTTGCCAATAATGGTAAAGAAGCCCTCGAATCAGTAAAGCAAAACCCCAAGATACAAATAGCACTATTAGATTTGAAAATGCCTGTAATGGACGGGTTTGAGGCTACCCGGCTGATTAAAAAGTTTAATCCTTTCTTGCCGGTTATTGCACAAAGTGCTTATGCGTTCTCAGAGGAACTTGAAAAAGCAAGATTAGCCGGATGTGATGATTTTATAAGCAAACCGGTAAAAAGAGAGCTATTATTATCAATGGTTAACAAACATCTATCAAATTTGAGAGTATAATAATTCTGTTTTATAGCCTGGTATAACTATAAGACCCGGACTCTTAGCTTAAAGACTTTGACAAATAAAAGCTTTTAACTCTTTGGTTTCATTATAACTCCTATTTTCTTTCTGCCGTCAATTTTAATTACTAATGGCTCCGTAAACCGTATATGTCTTAATAACGTATCCTCGAAAACGGGTTCAGCCGCAGATAAAAAATCGAAATCGGCAAATCCATCGCCGCTATAGGGATTAATCGTAAAATAGCCAACTCTGAAAGCCGTAAGGTCCTGGAAAAAGTGTGTTCCCTGACTTGGATCGACACGGTAATCATCAAGACCTGATTCAACAATAATACGTGCTGCAGAGATTTGCTGCCATTTAATAGGTATGCCACGCCATTCATCTGTAGACCCCCATCTGCCAGGGCCAATAAGTATATAGTTTTTCCCCTCTTTTAAAAACTGATCATTGATATCGTTGAGTTTATCGGCAATTTCCTGATTTTTTGATGCATCAAAATTTTCAGTTCTGACATAAATCAAATCAGAAATTCCTTCTACGGTTCCGTTTCCTAAAGCTGAGGTAGAGAAAACGATTGTTTCCGATTGAGGAATATCCTCTAATTTATCTTTTATTAATTCGTTGTATTCAACAATTGGCCGGATTTGCAGAAGATTAAAAACGATAGCTTTTTTTCTATTCGGATCAATATTTACGGCAAATTCAATTTCAATCGGGCTATTCATTTGCTGCTGCCCTATTTCAAGAATAGTTTTTAAAATATCTGCTAAAGGAAAAAGGTTGTATTTCAATATATTTGAAAAAGTAATTACTCTTTTCCCTTTACCTTGTGTTCCATCTCTTAAAATATCGTCCTGGTAGTCGTAGGTAGAAGCAACAAAAGTAAGTGAACCGTCTTTTTCTGCATCGCTGACCTCAAGCTTAAGAAGATTAACGGTGTCGTCGGTACTGGGGACAAAGCTTGCCGGATTAAGATCAAGAGCGTAAAATTCGTGCTGGGTCTCACGCAGTGCCATTTTAGTATTTGTCAACTGTATTATGTTACGGGGAAATTTGGGTGAAAACCTGAGTGAAAGGCCTCCGTCAACAACATATTTGCCCAAACCAAAGGCGAGACTCACAATTCCATCTTCTGATTTTTCGGGCTCAATAGGATAAAAATTGATCGATCTTGCAACTCCTGAAAGAGTAGGATAAAACCGGTTCTCATATTGTTGACCGCATACTTCCTGTAGAACAATGCCCATCTTTTCTTCTTCAATCAGGTTTGCCGTGGCAGCCATATAATCTTTACTGGCCTTGTAAAAGACTGAGGCATAAACGCTTTTTATTCCAACGCTCAACAGTTTCAGCATCATGTCATCGTCGTCAACTTTTGGGATCATATATGTAGAATATATGCCAGCAAAAGGCTGCGAATGTGAGTCTTCCAGCAAGCTTGACGAACGTATTGCTACCGGACCATTAATTATTGAAATAAATACATTTAAGTCCTTATGAATTATAACAGGCAGGTTCCCTTTTACAAACGTATCAAGTATTTCTTTGTCACTTTGATGAGATAAGCCAATATCGTAAAGATTGTTTTGAGTCATGAATTCATCAAAAATCTCGGTACTGAGGACCACAGTTCTGGGTATTGAGACAATTGTTTCTTCAAAACTCTCAAAATATTGGTTCTGCTTCAGTACACAATCCAGAAATGCTAATCCTCTGGCCTTACCGCCTATTGATCCCTCCCCGATTTTTGCAAATGTCAAATACTCATCAAAATGTTCCCGGTAAAACTGGGCAATAATACCATGTCCCTTACTAAGCCTGAAATTACCAATGATGTCGAAAATAAACCGTCGGTTCTGATCCATACTGGAAAAGTCATCAGGGCTTATATTCTTCACAAACTCAGCCAGCGAGAACATAGCTCTTGCATACAGCCATTTAGACAAATGATTTCTTGAAAAATGGTAACGAAGTGAGTCGTCTGGTATTTCAAATATCCTCCGTTGAAAACTTTGCAAATCGGAAACTCGTGTGATCTCCACTCCTGTTACAGGATCTGTAAAGATAAAATCGCCAAAAGAAAAGTGGGCTTTCATAAAAGCTTTCAGTTCCGAGACAATATCCCTTGAATTTTTACTTAAAAATCCATCTGCGAATACTCTTGCATATCTTTCATTTTCAGGCTCTGCCGATTGAATCAATATCGGTATATCATGCTCCTGTATCAGCTTGAAAAAGTCTTCTATAGTGCCAGTGTTTTCCGGCTCTTTATGCTTGATGTCCACGTCTGTGATTACACCAAGAAGCTGCGACTTATGTTTTTCAAATAAGCTTACAGCATCTTCATAGTTAGTAGCAAGAAGGATCTTAGGTCTTCCGCGCATCTGCATCATTTTCTGATGCTCGTTAAGACCCTCAATCATATATTCCTGAAACTGTTCAAGGACTATTTTATAAAGATAGCGTATATAAATTGACGCCATTTTTATTGAATCTTCAATTAGCAGTATGGATTGTACTCCTGCATGGGTATTATCTTCATCTACATTTAACTTATCCTCAATCAGGTTTATGATTGGAAGAAGTATGTTTGTACTTCCCAGCCAATTAAAAACATAATCAACAGCAGATAACTCTTCATGACTTAACCTGAGGGAAAGTTCTCTCGAATCAGGAGCCAGAATTACAATAGGTTTTTCAGGATATTTATTTCTTATAACAGAACAAAGTTCAAAAGGATCCATATCATTAATACTAAGCATATTAATAATCAAATCAATTTGACATTTATTCAGCGTCTCCATCGCTTTTTCTGCAGACTCTACATGAATGAACTGGGGAGCGTAACGTAGATTAAATGATACATAATCATTGAAAACTTTTTCATCTATTTTTCCGTCCTCTTCCATCATGAAAGCATCGTAACCGCTGCATATCAATAGAATATAACGAATCCTTTTTTGCATTAAAAGCTCAAACGAAGTTTCTCTGAAGATATTTTTTCTGAGCCGGTCCACTGTCTCTGTCATATTTAAATAAATACCTGTTATTAAATAATTGATTAATAACAACGTTAATAAAAAAGAAATTTAGACAAATATATGTAAAGTGCCTGTTTTTATCATAGCAATAACAGACCTGGGATAGATTCTCAAGCAGAATAATGAATTTAGTTAAGAAAAAAGTACTAACCCGAATAAGAACAGATACTCTATACCAATCCCTGAGCTAACATGGCCTCTGCAACTTTTACAAATCCGCCAATGTTTGCGCCTTTAACATAATTTACATAGTTATCCTTCTCCATCCCGTATTTAACGCATGTAGAATGGATATCTTTCATTATCTGATGCAGACGGCTATCGACTTCTTCTCCGGTCCAAGATAACCGTAATGAATTCTGGCTCATCTCAAGTCCTGAAGTAGCTACACCTCCAGCGTTTGCGGCCTTTCCAGGGCCATACAGAATCTTGTTTTTAATGAAAATATCTATTGCATCAGGTGTAGAGGGCATATTAGAACCTTCAGAGACCACAAAACAACCATTCTTAATCAACAATGACGCATCAGAGCCTGTTACTTCATTCTGGGTAGCTGCAGGCAACGCAACCTGGCAAGGAACGCCCCATGGTGATGATTTTCCTTCAACGTACTTGCATTTGTATTTATCAGCATATTCCCTGATTCGGCCTCTCTTGATGTTTTTTAAATTCATCACAAATGCCAGCTTCTCCTCATTTATTCCTTCTGCATCATAAATGTATCCATTTGAATCTGATAATGTAACCACCTTTGCACCCATTTGTATTGCCTTTTCAGTTGCATATTGTGCTACATTTCCCGAGCCGGAGACAGAACAGATTTTGCTTTTCAGACTGTCGCCTCTTGTATTAAGCATTTCTTCAGCAAAATAGACCTGCCCATAACCTGTTGCCTCCGGACGTATAAGACTTCCACCCCATTCGAGGCCTTTACCGGTAAGTACACCTGTGAATTCGTTTCTCAGTTTTTTATACTGACCAAACATAAAACCTATTTCTCTGCTGCCCACACCAATATCGCCGGCAGGTACATCAGTATCTGCTCCCAGATGCCTGAAGAGTTCGCTCATGAATGACTGACAGAAACGCATTACTTCATTATCGGTTTTCCCCTTGGGATCAAAATCAGACCCTCCTTTACCGCCACCCATAGGCAGAGTAGTCAGGCTGTTTTTAAAAACCTGCTCAAATGCAAGGAACTTAAGAATACTCAGGTTAACTGTCGGATGAAATCGAAGGCCACCTTTATAGGGCCCTATCGCACTGTTCATCTCTATCCTGTAACCCCTGTTTACCTGAATCTCACCTTTGTCATCCATCCATGGGACTCTAAAGATTATAATCCTTTCAGGTTCCACTATCCTTTCCAGAATTTTTGGATAGAGATACTTCGGGTTCTCCTGAATAAACGGCATAATTGTCTCCGTTACTTCTTTTACAGCCTGATGAAATTCAATTTCGCCAGGGTTTTTGACGATAATTTTCGTCATAAAATCTTCGACTGAATTTGACATGGCAATGTTTTTTTTGAGGTTATGAAGTGTTTATAAACAAATTTATGTAATTAATTTTCAAGTTTTTCCATGTTTTGCATAAATATTTATCGGGATATTTTTATAACTTTCATCTTGGTTTAATTCAGTTTTCATGGCTCATAAAGTATATATATTGATAGCCATTTTTTAGTTATCAGGATATTATTAAGTTTTACGAATCATAGCAGATTAAAATAAAACCCAAATACAGATAATTATTAAATTCTTTAAATCTGTAATTGTAAATAAAAGCTGATCCCTGTACTGATAA
>JGI20214J51088_10003741_pt1 | contig 10020 bp, 10 predicted proteins | sample WetSurMetagenome_FD_51088 | JGI IMG/M metagenome (IMG submission 51088) | reverse complement strand
CCCCGTACCCGCCACTTGCCGCTTGGTTCCCGGCAGTGTTGTCGGTCGTGTTGATGTCCCACGTCCCCGGCTCCGTGGTACGCCAGTGGCGAACCTTGAGCGTCGTAGGGGAGGAACCGGACACGTCGAGGTCAAGGTGCGTCGGCATCGCGCCGCTAAGTGAGTTGATGACGCTAGAGAGCGTCGTGATAAGACCGGCGGTGAGCCGGTAGAGACGGACGTAGATCCCGCCATCCGAATCTGCGATGTAGGCGTTGTTCGTACCTGTCAGCCGGGCTGCGACTGCAAACCCGGGCCCGTAGTAAATGGAGGTCGCGGAAGCACGCCCATCTCCGAGCGTCCCTGAGCCGAGCCGGTAGACCGCCGACGCTCCACCCCCGGGGTCGTAGAGGTTCGTGGAGAGATAGTCAGCCGTCCGGTTGACCTGCAACTGGAGTCCAGCAGCAGAACGCCAGAAGACCGCCCACGTCCCGCCAGTCTCAGCGGTGTGCGTAGCAAGGTCTACGTTGCCTGTCCCGGCCTCGGTGAACGAGTCGCTCGCGAGCGTGCCCCCGCCGCTTGCCATGAAGTACCGGGTCCGCAGGGCGATGGAGTCAGCAGAGGCGGAGCCCGCGACGACCTTCTTGATGACAGCGTTGGCCGTGAGGGACGAGGACGCACTCGACCGGATGACCGCCGCGGCGGTGAGGGTACCGGTCCTTGCGACCCGGATGACTGCATTGGCTGTATACGATCCAGACTGCGCCTTCTTGACGACCGCATCCGCCGTGAGCGAACCGGCCTGTCCACGCTTGATGACAGCGTTCGCAGTGAGGGAACCAGATCGGGCCAGCCGGGGGATGGCGTTCGCCGTGAATGAGCCAGCTCGGGCCAGCCGGGGGATGGCGTTCGCGGTGAACGATCCGGACTGCGCCTTCTTGACGGCCGCGTTCGCCGTGAGGCTCCCCGTCTGCCCACGCTTGATGACAGCGTTCGCAGTGAGGGACGAGGAGACGACCTTGTTGATGGAGGCGTAGGCGTAGAAAGACTCAAGGGACCCCGGTGACTTCGCTAGGAAGTCATCGACGTGAAGGGCAGTGCCCTCGCTGCTGATGCCAACCTTGCCCGACGTCGTCTGATTGGCAGCCGTTCCCTCGGACCCGTCGTATAGCCACGTCTCGGGCTCCGGGCTAGCGGCGCTCCACTGACGCCACTGGATACGGGTCGGGGATGAGCCAGTGACTCGCATCCTCTGGCGAGCACGCACGGTTGGCGGGTCGATAGCCCCAGACCCGAACTCCGTCCACACCCCGGAGGTGACGCGGACGATCCGCATGAAACTGTCCATCGCCCGGGCGATGTAGTAGGTGTCCCCAGCCGTGTTCGCTCGTGCGATGCCACCGTGGTACGCGGCGTATCCGGGAGACAGGACGTCGAACGTGACGTCGACATCCCCGGTGATGACCGTCGCGTTGAAGACGGAGGAGGGGTTCCCCTGAGCGATGGCGTCGTCGGCGTCCTTGTCGATGTTGAACGCGCCGCTCGACCACGCACCTCCGACCTCCGGCGTATGCGTGGAGAGGTCAGCAGTCCCTGTACCGGACTCGGTAAACGAGTCCCTGACGTATGCGCCGACAGACGACATCGCTGTCTTGACGACAGCGTTCGCCACGAACGACGAAGACAGCGAACTTCTGATGACCGCGTTGGCCGCGAAGGACCCGGACTGGATCTTACGAACGAAGGCATCGGCGGTGAACGGGTCGGCTCCGCGATACCTCGCCACTTCGGCATGGGCTGCAACGCGGCCAGCGGAGAGAGGGGCCGGATAGATCGCGACCTCATCGAGCGTGCCGTTGAAGTTGGACAGGTCATTGCCCATGTACCCGGCGATGCGAGCCGCGAGTCCGGCCGCTGGGGCGACGGGCGCTCCATAAGCCGAGAAGTCCTTCGTCCCGAGAAGGGTGCCGTTCAGGTAGAACGAGACGATCTTCGTCGCGTAGTCGAACGAACCAACAAGGTGGTAGGCGACGTCGTCGAGGATGTTGGCGTTGTCCGTGTAGAGGAAGCCGCTCCGCTCCAAGCCGTCCGAGAAGAGCCAGTAGAGGAGCGTTCCAGACGCATCCCATCGTGTAATGGTCAGTTCATGGAAGCCAGCATAATCGGCTGGCCCCCAAGAGAAGACGTCGTAGTTCTTATTCGTGGGTGACGTGGCGGTCAGCCTGAACAGCGCCTCTATCGCGACTCCCGATGCCCCGCCTGCGGGCATGGCCGCGATGTCCACCTTCTGCGCGGAGGCCCGCGAGAAGTAGACGGCCATGTCTGCGTCACCCGCCAGAAGCCCCACCTCTCCTTGGCCGGGCCCGTTGACGTAGGTGCCGTCATACGCCGCAGTGCCCTCTGCGTTGTCGGCGGTAGCCCAACTCTCATTGGTAGTGGCATCCCCGGTCACGGAGCCGTCGGGAATCGGGTAGTCGGCGAAGGTGTACGAGACGACGACGTCATCAAGGTAAAGGTCGAACGCTCCGGTGGCGACGGCGTTCCACTTGCCTATCTTGAGTTGATTGAACTGCTCGACATTCGCGGGCACGCCGGGGTCGGTCTGAGCGATTCCGTCGACCGACCAGTGCCCGACCTTGTTCGCCCCATCGGCTGCGAACTGGAGCGTGTACCACTGGTCTGGAACGACCGTCGGCCCATCGACCCGTGTTCCGCCGTTATCGAAGGCAAGCACACCAGCGGAGTCGATGACGATGTACGAGTCGTAGTACGTCCTGCCATTGAAGGCGAATATCGAAGTGTCGCTGGTGGGCAGCGCGGACAGGCGGAATCGAAGCCGCACAACGGCAGCGTCTTCGTTTCCCCCAGTCCAGTTCGCGATGTAGTTGGTAGCGGTCGAGTTCGCGATTGGGATCTTGCAAGCACGAACGCCCGAACGCCCCGCGATGGTCGTGTCGAAGGCAGCCGTGCCTGACCCAAGAGCGCCCCAGTCCACACTGAGCGTCGCGCACTCGAAGCCGCAGGCGAACCCGAGAGTCGGATTGCGCGACTCGCCCAGCCGGTAGTAGACGGCGGGGTTGTCCGCGAGGACCGTCTTGCTGTATTCGGCAGCGATGACGGGGCGCTTGATGACCGCGTTGGCGGTGAAGGAACCCGACTGTGCCTTACCGAGGATGGAGCCCGCGCTGAAACTGCCCGGAACCGTTGTGGTTCCGGAGGTCGTCGACCCTAGATACAGCCTCAGCGCCATGGCTTACGCCGTGGTCGGGATGCTGATGACGAGGTCCGCCCATTCCTTCGGAGACGTCTGGTCGATGCAGACGAGCGTGATGACGTCCCCGTTCATCTCACCAGCCGAGAGCGTGATGAGTACGAGGACCGACGCGGCCGGGCTCACCGTCGGGAGTGTCCCGAGGTTGTTGAGCCCTCCTGCGTCTGTCGTCACCTTGAAGTCGCCAGCAGCGATGGTCGGAGAGGACTTGAAACTGCCGGGGTTCGCGAAGTCCTCCAATGCGATGCGGATGAGGAAGTCCTCGTTCTTCTTCGGCGGGTTGTAGGGCGCTGCCATCACATGACTCCTGCGATAGAGACCGACCGGGGCAGGGAGTGGTCGATGTTGATGTTGATTTCGTCAAGGGAGATGTCGTTGAACCACAGGACCGCGAACTCGCCTCTGTAAATCCATGGGCAGGACACAAGCCACTTGATGGCTGCTGCCGACTCCCGGGAGGACAACTTCGTCTCCGGTCCCCACGTCGAGCCGGAGTCGCGGCTCCCCTTGCAGTAGATGTTGAGGGCTGTCCAGCACGTCTCCGAGCCGTCGCTCTTACCCGCATACGCGACGGTCCACTCCCCGGTGATGGAGTCGATGGAGATGGCGGCGAGCCCTTGATCGTCCGTCGAGTTGAGGACGACGTTCGTCACCTCGGAGATAGCGGAGTTCGTGATGGTCCAGCACCGCAGGTCGGCGTTCAGCGTGTCGACGTTGCTCCACGCCACGAGAACGACGCGGTTGTTCGTCAGGTCGACCGCGACATCGAAGTTCGGGAACGCGGTCGCCGCCGTGAGGCACGTCATCGAGGTCGCGATGCTCGCCTCGGCCCACGAGTTCGCAGAGTCGTCGTACAACTTCCTGCTCAACTCGCTCGCAGAGGCATCCCAGAAGACGGCCATGATGTCGTTCGTGTCCGCTGCCGTGAGGTCCGGCAGGAGGTACATCTGGTCGAGCGTCGCGATGGTCTCGTCCACCGTTCGAGCCGCATCCCACGCACCGTTCGGGACGTTGGCCGAGGGGAGCCGATAGAACCCGCCCTCGGACCCGGCGTCGATGACCGTCTTGCAGTAGACGTTCCCACCCTTCGCCCGGACGATGGAAAGGTGCCCACCGGCTGCTCGCGAGGAGCCAGCGAAGATGGTCGTCTGCGTCGAGAGCGCGTCGGAAGACGCCGTGTTGATGGTCCGATAGAGGGTGTCCGAGCCGCCCGACTCCGTGTAGGCGCAGTGGATGAGGTCTGCCGCGTACCCCGACCACCGGTCGTACCAGATGGAGAGGTTCGTCACCGTCCCCGCATAGACGACGGTCGGCGTGCCCCACGTCAGCCCACCATCAGTCGAGCGACGGAAGGAGACGTCAGACGCGGTGTCGACGTAGACGCAGTACAGGTAGTTGTTCGACGCGGACTGCACGAGGAAACTGGAGCCCGCGCCTGACCATTGGACCGCTGCGAGGGCCTGAGCGACGAGAGGGTCAGCGCGACGGGGCATCGATGGACCTCCCAGACATGACAAAGCGGACCCCGGAAGGGGCCCGCTTGAGGTGCTTCGTGTTGTCGTTCAGGGTTCGCGCCATGGGATTGGCACCCGTCTGACGCCCCATGGGATTGGGGCCGTTGGGATCAGCCTATCACCCGAACCTCTGCCAGTCGAGGTCGTACTTCTCGTCGAGGTAGCGACCGATCGTCACGACGATGCTCCGCACCGTGTCCCCGGTGTTCACCCAGAGGTACGGCAGCCCTCGGTTCTGGAGACGTGTCCGCAGCCAGTTGCGCTGCGAGAGCGTGATCGTGTCGTCGAGCGTCAGCGGAGGGAAGACGGTGACGTCAGGATCCGCCTCCGCAAGCGCGAGCTTGGCTGCCATGTCGGCCCGAAGCGCGTCCTGCTCTTCCTGCGACATGGTCGGACGCCCAGCGATGATCTCGTCAGGTGTTGGGGACGCGACGAGACACCACGCGAACTTCGGTGTCCCGTCGTCGTTCCCCGGGATGATGGAGATGTGCCCGCCGTAGTCGGCAGCCTTGGCTCGGTACGGATCTTCCGAAGTCCCGGTTCCGACGATGGAGCTGATGGCGTATCTCATCGCTTCGGTCCCATCTGCATCACCCGCATCTTCCCCCACTCCTCGGCATCATCCCCTCCGACGACGACGCCATCATCGAACATCCAGAGACGGACCATCGATCCGTCCGGGAGCTTCTTCCCGATGCCGTAGGCGACCGTCTCGTTGGATCCTGCGGCCCCAGCCATGCCGACGTGGCGGGCGGTGTAGTACGGCTGGTCACCATCCTCGACGAACATGACGAGCGGGGGAAACTGCCCGCTCTTCGCCATGAGGACCCAGATGGCCTTCACGCGCATGTAGTCGGCGTACGTCCGCATCCATCCGGACTCGTCGAGGTCGATGACGATCGAGTCCCCGCTCGCGAGATTGATCCGCAGGACGAACGGGTTCGGCCCGCTGGGAAGTCTCACTTCCATCCGAGTAGCTCCTTCGCCTCCACCGCGGTCAGCGTCGGGAGGCCCATCCTGTCGTTGAGTTCGCCACGCAGCCGCTCCATCTCATCTCCCCGCTGGAGGATCTGCTGCCAGAACCACTCCTTCGAGACGATGAACTCTCCCACATGGCCGATCTCGATGCCCGTGTGAACGAAGATCTTCGAGCCGGACGCCTTCGCCATCTGGCAGAAGGAGAGATCCTCGCCGAACTTCCCCTCCCACCGGAAGAAGTTCGGTGGTCCTGCCTTGTCACGAGCCGCGGAGTCCGGCATCGGGGTCCCAGCGATCCGCTCGAAGACGCGCTTGCGGATGACGACGAACGCCATGCCGGTAGCGTCGACCTCGACGATCTCGTCCTCGGCCCACTTCTCAAGGAAGTTGTACGCGCCGGAGGTCGGGCCCTCGCGCATGTAGAGGGTCGGCTGGTGCGGAGGCTGTCGACGGAAGCAGAGCCCTCCGAGCATGTCGAGATCGTTCTCCTCGAATGAGAGGATGAGCTTCCCGATCGCATCCGGCTGGAAGACCATGTCGTCGTCGATGAAGAGCAGCCACTCGCCCTCCATCCGCTGGACTGACTCGTTCCGCTGCATCGTGAGGATGCCGCCCTGCACGAGCATCCGGTGGAAGAACTTGTCCTTCGGGAGCCACGAGTTGTCGGCCATGAGCAACGACGTCGTGGTGGCGGCCGAGATGTGATCTCTCACCGGGATGGCGATCGTTCCGATCGACTCCCGGGGGTCGTACATCTGGTAGATGGTCGACCTGTTGCCGGGGGCCTCCTCCAGCTTCGCTCCACCGTAGGGGTCCCTGCTGACGTCCCTAACGACCCGCGTCTTCGGCATCCAGCCACCTCACCATGCGCTCCACTCCGTCTCGGAGATGGATCTTCGGGGCCCAGAACCTTCTCATGTAGGTCGGATCGCAGACGCGCCAGCTCACCCCTTCGGGCTTCGTGTCGTCGATCTGGATCGTCGGCTTGTAGCCCACCACGTCGGCTGCCAGCTCGGCCAGATCCCGGAACGTGACCGGGATCCCTCTCCCGATGTTCATCGCGACGTACCCGTTGACCGGGTGTCGAAGTCGCTGAACCGTCGCCTCGACCACGTCGTCCACGTGGACGAAGTCACGAACCTGATACGAGGAGCCCCAGACGAGGAGCGGATCCTCGCGCTGCACGGCACGACGGACGATCGAGGGGAATGGGTAGTCGAAGCTCTGCCGCTCTCCGTACCCCGAGAAGGGCCGGATGCAAAGCGTGTTCACGCCGTAGTTGGCGGCCTTCTTCGCGAGGTGTTCTCCGACGAACTTCGTCAGTCCGTAGACCTCATCGGGGGAGAATGCTGCCTCGCTGAACGGCTCGAACATCGGCTCCCGAAGGAAAGCATGCGAGTCGGCTCGCTGGAAGGTCGTGCCGTAGGCAGCGGAAGACGAAGGATAGACACAGGTCTCCGCGCCACCATGCGCCGCCCAGCGGAAGAACTGCGAGTCGAGGCGGAGCGAGTCCGCGTTGAAGAGCGGATCCCCCTCGATCTTCAGCCTTCCGCCGACCGGAGCGGCGAAGTGGTAGGCAAGATCAAACCCGCCCGCGTCCACCGCGAAGAAGCTACCGGCGTCCGCCTCCACGAACCGAGCGGGCCACTTGATCCAATCCGAGCTGGACCCCACTGCGCTGAGGTCGTCCACGACGACGACCTGATCTCCATGGTGGACGTGGTGCTCCGCGAAGTAACGGCCAAGGAAGCCACACCCCCCGGTGATGAGCACCGTGTTCACAAGCGCCTCCCGAGCCCGATCGCCATGTTCTTGAACGGGCCCATCTCGAACGTGTACGCCTCCACCATCTTCATCCCGGCGATGCGGAACCAGTTCTCGAAGTCCGCTCTCTCGTACGACCAGATGTGCCCGGGTTCTATCGGGGGCCACTCATCGAGTGGATGGCTCACGAGCATCCACTCCGCGAGCGGACCCCACCCTGCCACAAGCCCGATTGGATCGTAGAGGTGCTCCAGCGTCTCGCAGAGGATGAGAACGTCGCACGAGACCGGGACCACGTCTTCGATCGGACCAAGGTGGAACCACATCTTCGGCCACCGCTCGGCACAGACGCGGTAAGCCTCCGGCACCACGTCGAAGCCGGTGACGGTATGCCCCTCCTCCGAGAAGGGCCCGCTGATGTCCGCTGCTCCGCAGCCAAGCTCGATGATCTTCTGGTCCGTCCACCCACCGATGGCATTCCGGACCAGCTCGCGCGCCTTCAGCACGCGGTCGCGCTGGCCGATCTCGAAGTTCGGTGCGCGTCCGTCATCGAGGTGGTACTGGATCTGCTCGGCGTACGTGCGCCCGTTCATGCGCTTCATCGGGCGGTCCAGATCTGGAAGCGATAGAGGTAGTCGCTGAACGTCATGTTCGTCAGCGAGGTGGGATCCCATCCTGCCTTGATGAGCATCTCCTGATACCCGTTGTTGTCGAACTGCCAGAGGTGCTCCTCGTTGTCGTCCCGCTGGCCGATCTCCGTGACGGGCGAGGAGGCGACGAGCATCTTGCCCTTGAGTCTGGCGAAGGCAAGGATGGTGTCCGGGTCGTCCACGTGTTCGAGGATCTCCGTGAGGATGACGACGTCCGCCTGATGCGCCTCCAGCAACCCGAGCGCCGACATGATGTCGTCGTGCGTGACGACCGTGTCGAACGGAAGAACGCCGCGCTGGACCGACTTCACGGCCAGCGCGGCGTTCTTCACGGAGATGTCGTTGAGCCACGCCCGTTCGTACGGGCGGATGACGTAGGCGGAGGATGCGATGGAGGCGTCCCCACACGCGGGGTCGGCGACGATCTTCGGTTCAAGCCACGCCACCATCCCGGCCGTCACGTGCGTCCGGGCGATGTGATCCGACCAGTCTGAGTTGTGCCGTTCGACCTGATAGTCGACGGCGGATACCGCTCGCAGCCGTTCTCTCATGCGCCCTGCCTCGCTGAGGATGTATGTGTGCCAGATGATACGCGTCTGGCGCGCCTATGGCTACGCGACGGTGACAGCCTGCGTGCTGACGGAAGCATCCGTGTCGGCGTTGCTGAGACGGACGGTCCAGCTCCCGGCCTCCGGGAACATGTAGTTGTCGAAGACCCAGTCTCCGTCGGCGCTGGGAGTGAAGACCGGGCTCTTCCCGAGGACCGCTCCGTCCAGCTCGAACGTGAGGTAGTACCTCAGCTCGGGGGACGACGGGTACGCGGCCGCGTCGTAGGCATTGAGATCGTTCGAGTCGGCCGCCCCGACGCTCACCCGGCAGAAGTCCTTCTTCGCCTCGGGGATCGTGGGCACGACCGTGATCGTGTTCGACATCGTGTTCTCCTTCTCGGCCGGATCGATGAGACGTCCACCGCCTCTGGAACGATACCGGATCGGAGGCTACTCACGGTAGGGCGATTCCGGGATCGGCTCATTCTCGGCGTCGTACGCGAACGCCTTCACCTGCGGCCACCATGGGAACGACTGGACGTACACCCACCCCTTGTAGTGGGCGATGCTGTTGCACGCGCCGCGCATCATCAGACGATTGTGCTTCTCCCATCCCGGGTTTCCGGAACCGTGCTCGTAGTAGCTCAGGTAGTCGCGCATCATCTCGTCGAGGGAGCGGTCATGGTCGATGTGGCCGATGGTCCAGATCGCCACCCTCTCCGTCCTCGGCTCCGAGTGCATCGTCTTGGGCCACTGGCACCGCGTCTTGAAGACCCTGACGTGCCCGTCCTGCTCACCCGTGAAGTCGATGCCGTCGATGGAGGAGCGGAACTTGATCCTGAACCCGTCGATCTGGGGGTTCGTGGACTGCTCGGATGCAGCGACCATATCCCCCAAGGAGTCGAGGAGTGGCTCCGATGGGGTCTCGTCTCCCGAGACGATCATCGTCCACGGTGTCCGGATCGCCCGTAGAACCTCGGAGAAGGTAGGCTCAGCGAACCCATGGTGAGCGTCCGCCACAGCTATGTCTGCCAGATCCTGAGCGATGGCAAGCGTTCCGTCTGCACTCTCCTGCACCCCGACCACGATGTTCTCGAACCACGGCCTGACGTACCGGAGCAGCCCCGGAAGACGCGCTGCCTCCTGCCAGTAGACACCAGCGAAGGTGATGTCCTTGCTAGGAATGGGCATCGCACACCTCAGAACGGGATGGTCGTGTAGTCCCATCGGGGCTCGGGCAGCCCGGGGACATCATCCTCCTGACCCGTGCTCCTGACGATCATCTCGCGGTCGTTGTAGTACGCCCGGGCGGCGAG
>JGI20214J51088_10003740_pt1 | contig 10022 bp, 6 predicted proteins | sample WetSurMetagenome_FD_51088 | JGI IMG/M metagenome (IMG submission 51088) | reverse complement strand
TCCAGAGTATCAACGGTGTCGAAAACCAGAATGCTTTTCCCCATGCTAAGCATAAGGCTTTCGTGATTTTCCCAGCTTCGTGCAAGATATCCCTTCAGCTGGTTTTTGGCTTTCGAAAGCTGAATTGGGCCAAGCTTTTCCGTTCTCACTCTTTTCAGTTCCCTCCTGGTTATATCCATACTTTTTTCGAGATTCTGAAAATCAGTCCCGAAATAAACCGAGAATACACCTGTATCCAGGTAGGCATTATAGTTCGATTCGATGTTGTATGCCAGACCGTTTCTCTCCCTGAGCGAAAGGTTCAGCCTCGAGTTAAGGCCTTGTCCTCCAAGAAGGTTGTTAAGGAGGAACATCCCTATCCTTCTTTTATCCTTAATGCTGTACGAAGCATTGCCAATCATGCAATGAGCCTGGTAAGTCTCCATTTTTTTTGTAATGTTGACCGGCTTGTAAACCGGCACCTTTGACTTTCTCCGTGTATGGCTCCGGTACGGGACATTTCCGAAATACTTCCTGAACAGACGCAAAACTTTCTCATCGGTAATATTTCCAACCGAGCAGAAAACCATTTCGCAGGTTTCATAATTGGAAGCAATAAATTCCTTTACCGATCTTACTGTGAAAGATTTAACAGTAGAATCTGTTCCGAGAATATTCCTTCCTATCGCCTGTCCGGGGAAAATAATCTCCTCAAAATCATCAAAGATCAGTTCTGCGGGATTATCGAGATATGAGTTTATTTCCTCCAGGATTACATCCTTTTCCTTTTTGATCTCCTTAAGCGGAAAAACTGAATTGAAGACAATGTCGCTGATAACGTCAACGGCCTTTTCATATTCCGCTTTCAGAACGGATGCATGTACTGCTGTCTCTTCCTTTGTTGTATAGGCATTAAGCTCTCCCCCTGCATCATCGAGAATGCTGAGAATATGATAAGCCTTTCTTTTATGGGTCCCCTTGAACAACATGTGCTCAATAAAGTGAGCCATGCCATGTTCGCTTTCCATTTCATTTCTCGATCCGGTATTTATAATAAGTCCGCAATGCGCTACCATTCCATTTGTCTGGTGGTGAACAAGCCGGATTCCGTTGGAAAGGGTCTCTCTAAGAATTTTCATCATCAATTACTTACGAATGGGCAAAAGTACTTCTTTACAAGGAGTTCTCAAAAGTAACAAGCAGTTACCGGCAACCGGCAAGTTTTATTTACTTATGATCAGATTTGAAGATTCAATCCTGACACCGTCAGAAATTATAATGACATAGCTCCCGGCTCTTAAATTACTTACAGGAAGTATGTTTCTTCCTGGAAAAATCAGAGTCTCCATTAAGGTTTTCCCGGTAAGATCCGTAAGGACCAGATTAACTGATCCTGGTTCAGAGGTTTCAACAACCAGGATATCAGATGCCGGATTAGGATAAATCCTTGCAAAATTCTTTGCCTCTGACTTTAATATTCCGGTGGGAATCCCGGCTTTAACAATTTTCTCGTTAAGAGAATTCAGAGAAGGAGAATTATCGTCAGTAACAATCAGTTTGACTTTAAATTCGCCTGCTTCTGCAAAGGTGTGTTTTATAGACTTGCCCGTTCCGGTAGCTCCATCACCAAAATCCCACTGATAAGTCACAATCTTATGAAAAGGACTGCCGTGTGCTGAGCTGCTTCCGTCAAAATCGACTTCCTGGTTTTTCAAAACTGTTTCTGGCAACCAGGAAAAATCAGCATGAGGAATATTCTCGTAAACAATTACCTGGGCAGTATCCTCCGATGATGCACCAAAAGTATCTTCCGTTTTCAGGTTAATTATATGTGATCCTAATAGGTTCTCCTCTCCAAAAAGAGTTGCATACTGACTACCGGTAACAGTAACCGTTACCCCTGTGGCATCAGTGGTTCCATCTACATTAAGATCCCAGCTATAAGCAGCAATTGCGTCACCACAACTTTCGTTTGGTTCAATGGAAGCTGATCCGGTGAGGTGTATGTCAGACCCTATCTGAACATAATATGGACCACCGGCATTAGTAACAGGGCTCAGGTTTCCAAGCGTAACATTTACATTTACAGTAGCATATGCAACTAGGCCCTGATCATCTGTTACCTTTAATCCAGCCTTATAAAACCCGAACATGGAGAATTGATGAGAAATCTGATTTCCGAAGGCATCGATCCTGAAGTCTTGAGGCCTTCCTGAAATCCAGTTAAAATCCCATTCGAACCTAATTATCGAATGGAGAGGACTAGTGTGATAAGACTGACTGGCATCAAAGACAATTGTCTGGTTGCACTTAGCAGGATTAACTGAGACGACAAAAGCTGCAACCGGATTACCATCAGTGATTGATTCAGGTTTGTTGGCAGGAAGTTCTGAAGGAAGATTTGCTGGAACTGAGGGGAGAAACAACAAAAAAGAGAAGATAAGACTTTTCATAATGGCAATTCAAAACAATATAGTTCCGTTTTTCTGACCGGATCAAACAGAATTTCGGTTAGCTAAAATTAAACATAATCCTGATTCACAACTCTAAAATATTGACACCCATGAAAATTATATTTTTTATCTTTCAGCCATGAAAAAAATAAGTTTGATTTTACTGGTTCTATGGTTAGCGCTGATTCAAGCGTTTCCATCAGATCTGGCTGAATTTCTCAAACATCAGCCCTCCATACAAAGTGTTGAAGTCATACCCGGAAATTCATTCTTCAGGGAGACGCTTCAGGTATTTATCAAACAGCCGGTGGATCACAATAATCCTTCTGCCGGAACATTCCTGCAAAGGGTGTTTATTGCCGAGCTTGACCCTGCTTCACCAGTGGTTTTTGTCACAGAAGGATACGGAGCTGATTATGCATCCAATCCAAGGTATCTTAATGAACTAAGCCCTTTATTGAAGGCCAACCAGATTGTTTTGGAACATCGCTATTTCGGGAAATCGTGGCCCGATCCGGTCAACTGGGATTATCTTACTGTCGCCAATGCCGCCGGAGACCATCATGCCGTTGTACAGCTTCTAAAACCTTTCTTCACCGGCAAATGGGTCAATACCGGCATCAGCAAGGGAGGCCAGACAGCCCTGTTGCACAGGGTGTTTTATCCTGCCGATGTTGATCTCACAATATCCTATGTTGCCCCAATGAACTTCGCGGTTGAAGACGGCCGGCATGAACCCTGGATTGCAAAGGTTTCAGGCACAAAACCCGACAGGGCTAAAGTACTTGCCTTCCAGAAAGAAGTCCTTCGCAGACGCGATAAGCTTATGCCTCTATTTGAGGATTTCATTAAAAAGAATAAATATACTTTCCGTGTCGGGATTCCCGAGATTTATGATTACACAGTCCTCGAATTCAGCTTTTCTTTCTGGCAATGGGGAAATAAGCCAGCGGAAATTCCAGCTTTATCTTCATCCGACGAAATGATCTTCAACTTCTGGATGAAAGTGTCCTCACCCGACTATTTTGCAATTGAAAAGTTCTCAGGCACTGGTTCTTTTGATGTCCAGGCTGCAAAGGAACTAGGCTATTACGGGTATGATACAAAACCATTTGGCAAGCTGCTTACCATTAAAAGTGCAAAGGGCTACCTCCCAAGGCTGTTCCTTCCTGATGATATCAGGCCTTCATTTGACAAAGCTTCGGCTCTGATGAGTCAGAAGTTTTTGGATTCCACAACATTGCCGATGATATTCATTTACGGGAAGAATGACCCATGGTGCGCCAGCGGTGTAGTTGTACCTGAAAACAGCTCCGTTTTGAAAATTGTCCAGNAAGGTGGAAGTCATCGTACAAGGATATCCAATCTTGACGAGGCCAATAAAAAGCTGGTAATGGAAAAAATCAACCAGACTATTCCCCTGCCCTCACAGAAATAAGTCCTGTTATTATTAAAATATAAGGTGGCTCAATAGCTACCCGTTCTTTGTGAACCTTTGAGTCTCCGTGTCGTTGTGGCCAGATTAATTGCCACGAAGGCACAAGGGCTCAAAGTTGCACAAAGTACTTTTACTATATAAATTGTAAACTTTCTATTTCAGTTCCTTTATTTTTATGCTCCTGTAATGAACCGTATTACCATGGTCCTGTATAAGCACCGGGGATTCATCTGCCATTCCAAAATCATTAAATCCTGAATATTTACTTTTTGCTACCAGGGCTTTGAATGTAGAATCTCCCCTTATATATTCAAGCACTTTGCGTCCATTTAGCCAGTGCTGCACTTTATTGTCGGGGCTCAGTACAATCAAACCCTGGTTCCATTCACCCGGCTGCCTTACGAAACGTGCTTCCTTTTTTGCAGGTATCAGGTCATAGAGCGAAGCAAGAGTCCTGTTTCCGTTTTCGCCTTTCTTTGCATCGGGGTGCCTGGCATCATCCAGTATCTGGTATTCCAACCCGATTGAAGGACCGTTATTCCCGGTACAATATTTTATTCCGCTGTTTGCTCCAGAATCGAGATTAAACTCAAATTCCAGCTCGAATGCCCTGAATTTCTCCTCAGTGACAATATCACCTCCTCTTTTCGTCGTATCACTTGTGCTGTCAAGGACTGACATAACTCCATCCTTAATTTCCCATCCCTGTGTCGGGAAGCTGGAGCCACCAGTGCTTTTCCATCCGGCAGATGTCTTTCCGTCGAACAGTAACCTGAAGCCCTGCTTAGCCTCATCAGCACTAAGGTTATTTGGAAGGTAATTAACTATGAGAATGCCATTTAGGAGAGCTGGCTTTATATCCCTGGTTTTAATCCTTATATTTTTCCACATGATCTGCCGTCCCAGTTCTTCCCTGCTTTTCGCATAATGGACCGATAAACCCAGGAAGCCCTCTGAATCCATATCATCGATAACATAGGCTACTGGCAAATCGTTAATCCATGTCCGAATGGATGTTCCGATACATTCAATCCGGTACCTGTTCCACTCTCCCATCCTGAATGCATCTCTGGCAGAAGGGTTGAGTTCGCCTGTATACAGCCACTGCCTCCTGTTTTCATCATAAATGCCACCACTCCATTTTCTGTCGGAAGGATCAACCTCGCTCTGGTATCCATAGACTTTCCCGTCGAGATAGTCAGGTCTGCTATGAGATCTGAAGTTGATCCCGGAATTTGAAGCCCCGACAAGTCTGACATCGGCTTCAAGGATAAAATCTGAGTATGTTTTTTCTGATACAAGGAATGAATTGTTTTTCTCATCAGTAATTGTTCCGACGATTGCGCCATCGATAACTTCGAATCTGGCATTACCGTTCATCAACTTCCATCCTTCGAGAGTTTTGCCGTTGAAGGGGTATTCCCACCCATCAGTTTTGCATCCGGCAAGTATTATTGTGACGTATATCAGGAATGTGGTGAAATTGAATGTATTTCTCATAAAATTAAATATTAGGCAACTTCGTATATTGATCGATCATCGCAGGGTATAAAGTTAAGACAAGAATAGCCAGGCCATTAAAAATAATTACCGGCTGAATCCAGAAATACTGAGTCATGAGCAGCTGAATAGTTATCCATGTTATCGCAATGATGCCTGTATAAATAGAAAAGGTCCAAGCCCAGTGTTTGTCGTTGTATATATTCAGGGACTGGAGAATTTTTGGTTGCTTACTGCTGAAAAGGCCTGCAAGAGTAATCATTGGGAGCAAGCCCATGAACGAAAAAAGAAGGAAGCCCGGGATCAGGTAACTTGAGAAAGGTGAATGATCGAGCCAGCCTTTTTCCATTCCCAGGAGTGAGCCGTCTGATTTAGCCATCAGCAGGGCTCCTCCAGCCAGGCCATTGATCCCAGGAAATAGCAGGAAAATTGCAAGTATATAAGTCAGCGGGTGTCTTTTCTTAAATGCCATTTTAAGATTTTCTTCCAAAAATATATAAATATTGAAATCCCCCGGTAATGTCAGAAAATTGTTTTAAATAAATGTATATCCGGGTAAGCGGGAGGCGCTATCAGGCCGGAATTGGATTTTTTCAATATATTTTTTTGCTGAAATGAAATAGAGGTTTATATTTGCAGTCCGAAAAGTTGGTGCCATAGCTCAGTCGGTAGAGCAACGGACTGAAAATCCGTGTGTCCCCGGTTCGATTCCTGGTGGCACCACTTAAAAAAGAGCGAGAGTGAGAGCGAGAGCGAGCACTCTCGTTTCTTTTTTCTCAATTCCCGCACTCATACTCACACTTTTTTTCTTTTTATTTATTACTTTACGATCATATACTGAAATCAGAGGCTCTTTCGGATATTTATTACCTCGGATTCGGAGTTGCAGAGGGGCGGCCCTTTCATTGGTGGGTCAGGAACATCAAGAATCCTGATTCCAGATTTGCCGGCTTTGATACATTCAGCGGACTGCCAGAGGACTGGGGCTTTTTTAAAAAAGGTGAAATGTCGGCACATGACTCCTTGCCCGATGTAAACAACGATCCGAGATGCCGATTTTTAAAGGGCATATTCCAGGAAACACTTCCAGCCTTCATTAAGGATTTTAATTCAGACCTTAGAAAAGTAGTCCATATGGATGCGGATATTTATTCTTCCACCCTCTTTGCACTTACGTTGATGGGCCCACATTTAAGAAAAGGCGACATTCTGATGTTCGATGAGTTCAATGTTCCCATGCACGAATTCAAGGCTTTCAGCGAATTCATAAGCTCATTTTATGTCAAAGTGACACTTATTGGCGCTGTCAATAATTATTATCAGGTTGCCTTCAGAATTGAAGAAAATTTAAGTGGCTTGAGATAAATTCGGGGTCAATATTTACCAATTCATTGTTTTGATCCTTAATAATTGTTAATGAGATCATTCTCATTTCATCTTTTTATTACTTTCGGGTTCAGTAAACCTCTATCAAAAAGAAATAATCCCTCACCATGAAAAAAACAATCTTCATTTTCTTTGCAGCGATAGCCTCTTTCCTGCTTTCCTGTACAAGTGAAAAAAAGGAAACATCGCTTTCGATACCTTATGAAAAGTACACTCTTCCAAATGGACTGACAGTTGTCCTGAATGAGGACAAATCGGACCCTATTGCATGTCTGGCTATTTATTTTCACGTCGGTTCAAGCCGCGAAGTTCCAGGCAAAACCGGATTTGCACATCTCTTTGAGCACATGATGTTCCAAAAGTCGGAGAACGTCGGGGAAGACCAGTTCTTCAGATATATCCAGNGAGCAGGAGGAACACTCAATGGAAGCACCAACCAGGACAGGACCAACTATTATGAAGTTGTTCCGAAGAATGCCCTCGAAATGGCATTATGGATGGAATCAGACCGTATGGGTTACCTTGAAAACACTGTTACCCCCCCAGCTCTAACTAACCAGCAGAACGTTGTACAGAATGAAAAAAGGGAAAGTGTAGATAATGCTGCCTATGGTTTCAACTCGGAAATTATCCAGAAGACTGTATTCCCNGCCGGGCATCCGTACAACTGGACAGTCATTGGTGACATGAAGGACCTGACAAGTGCAAGTGTTGAGGATGTTAAGGCATTCCATCATAAATTTTATACACCAAACAATGCCACACTGGCAATATCCGGCGACTTCGATAAGGAACAGGTAAAACAATGGATTGATAAATATTTTGGTGAAATACCACAAGGTGAAGCTATTGAGAAAAGATCTCCGATGCCTGTTTCGCTCTCCGAAATCAAAAAACTTTATCACGAAGACAGTTTTGCCAAGGCACCACAGTTAACAATGGTATTCCCGACCACTGAACGATACTCAAAAGACTCTTATGCTCTCAATTTCCTTGGAGAACTTCTTTCAGGGACTAAAAAAGCTCCACTTTATATTGTCCTCGTCAAGGATAAAAAGCTTACCTCGAGGGTTTTTGCACGCAACGGATCACAGGAGCTTGCCGGAACATTTACAGTATCAGTAGGTGCTAATCCTGGTGTAAGCCTGACAGATGTTCACAACGCAATATTCGAAGGATTTTCAAAATTTGAAAAAGACGGATTCTCAGAAGANGATCTTACAAGGATCAAGGCACAGTACGAGACCCGCTTTTATAACTCTTTCGCCAGCGACCANGGAAAAGCATTTCAGTTTGCTGAATATACCATGAACACAGGAGATCCGGGATATTATGCCAAGGACCTGGCTGCCATTCAGGCTGTTACTATGAAAGACATAAAGGATGTTTACGAAAAATATATAAAGGGAAAGAACTATGTTGAGACCAGCTTTGTTCCTAAAGGCCAGGTAAACCTGATTGATGAAGGTTCTGTAAATGCCGGAATTGTTGAGGAAGATCTTAAAAATGCAGCTGAGGTAAAAGAAGTTGCAGTAAAAGAAGAGCCGATAGTTAAAACTATCACAAAGATTGACAGGTCAGTCAAGCCTGCCCCCGGGCCAGATCCGACTGTTACCCTGCCACAGATATGGACTTCATCTTTAAGCAATGGCATGAAAGTCTGGGGTATCCAACAAACTGAGCTCCCACTAATACAGTATTCAATTGTAATTAATGCCGGACATAAATGTGAAGATATCAGCAAGGCGGGGCTAGCAAATCTTGTCGCCTCGTCGATGAACGAAGGAACAAAAAACAAGACTCCTGAACAGCTTGAAGATGCAATCGGACTGCTCGGAGCCTCCATAAATGTTTATTCCGGTACGGAAGACATTACAATTTCTGTTAGTACTATGGCAAAGAACTTTGACAAGACCATTGCCCTGGTTGAAGAAATGCTTCTTGAGCCAAGATGGGATGGAGAGCAGTTTGCTCTGGCAAAAAGCAGGATAGTGAATAATCTCAAGAGAAGCAAGGCCAGCCCTGATTATCTTTCATCCTCCACTCTTAACAAGCTAATCTTTGGCGAATATAATATTCTAGGTATCGATGCCTCCGGTACTGAAGCTTCTGTTAATTCATTAACAATAGACGACCTGAAGGCATTTTATTCAAAATACTTTACTCCAGCTATCGCTAAACTCCTAGTTGTTGGTGATGTCCCGCAGCAAAAGGTTGAAGCCTCATTTGCAGGGCTTGCTTCAAAATGGCAGGCTCATGAAGTTGCAAAATGTGAGGCAAAAATGCCTGAAGCTCCAGTTAAATCAGCAATCTACTTTGTAGATATGCCAGGTGCAAAACAGTCTGTCATATCAATCGGAGCACCGTCGATCCCAAGGACAAATCCTGAATATTATCCTGCCTATGTCGCCAACTATAAGCTTGGAGGTTCATTTAATGGAATCTTCAACCTGATCCTGAGGGAGGAAAAAGGATTTACCTATGGCGCACGTTCAAATATTTCCGGGTCAGGTGACTATGGAACCTTTGTTGCATCATCAAGGGTAAGGACAAACTCGACTCTTGAATCTGTCACCATTTTCAAGACCGAAATGGAGAAATATCGTGAAAACATGCCACAGGAGTACATAGACTTCACTAAGGATGCACTCATCAAAGGAAACGCCCTCAGGTTTGAAACACTTGGCTCACTGCTCGGAATGATAAGTACAATAGCCTCTTACAATCTACCAAATGATTATGTTAAGAAGGAAGAAGCATATGTACAGGGTCTGACAACGGCCAGGCAGCTTGAGATGGCGAAGAAATACATTGATCCGTCGAGGATGTATTATGTTGTTGTTGGTGACGCTGCCACACAGCTGAAAGAACTCGAAAAGGCAGGCCTTGGAAAGCCGGTACTTGTCAAGAACTGAAAAATTAACTTCTTTTTATAAATAATCCTTTACCGGTCCGTGGGAGCTTCGGTAAAGGATTATTTTTTAATAGACCTTCATTCAGCATGATTGCGCTATTACGTTCCATTCAAATATGATCATTGTTTTTAAACAGTAGAAAAGTTTAATATATTTGCACGTCTATTAATTGCCCGGATGGTGGAATGGTAGACACGCAGGACTTAAAATCCTGTGGCTATAATGGCTGTGCGGGTTCAAGTCCCGCTCCGGGTACAGAAAGCCTCGATTTATCGGGGCTTTCCTCAATTAGCAGGGAAAGATAATGGTTTTAACCATAGTTGTCCAGATAATATTGATCATTATAAGACG
>JGI20214J51088_10003739_pt1 | contig 10022 bp, 7 predicted proteins | sample WetSurMetagenome_FD_51088 | JGI IMG/M metagenome (IMG submission 51088) | reverse complement strand
ACTATACCGGCTGCAGATGCCCGTACCCAGGCACGTGAAACCGCACAATCTGGTTCATCGGTATTTGGGGCAAAATCCAGGGCTCCAAGTGGAGTACCTGTATTCCAATCATTGTGCAAGCCGCCAGTCAGCACCCACTCTTCACCCGGTGCAAATGGTAATTCGAGAATCGGGACCTGTAATCCATCCGGAAATAGGGGTTCAACCTTTTGAGTACATTTTATAGAATCCCCAAACAATTTATGATATGTATCAAGGAAACCATTAGGACCGTAAAGCGCGTTTTCCCAGGTGGACTGACGATAAAGCCGGGCAAATAAATATTGTAATGCCACCGTGCCAGCGTTGAGATCGGGTGAGATGCGGACAGAGCTACCATCAGTGAAAGTCAATTCAGTCATTGTTCCCAGACGCCAGCTATAATAACCCATATTCAGGAGTTTGGCCGCAAGTCCGAGTTCAAGGAAAAGACCATCATTATTAGGTGTATCCAACCCCAATGGAAATTTCAATTCGGGTCCTGACGAATTATTCAGTAACCAGTGCGAACGAAATTCAATGAATGCCAGCAGAAAATGGGGTTTACAGAGGTATTTTCTGAAACCTGCCTCACTATTTCTGATCCGGAAAAATGGTCGGTATCCACATCCTGGGTAAAAGTGCTTAGCTTGCCATTTGCCTGATCTACAAACTCCTCAATATTGAAGTTTATTCCGCATGGTGAATTTACGATTTCGCTATCTGGCAGTAGAAATTGAGTATAAGGAGGTTCTTCTGGCAATCTTGGAATTATAAGAAGTTGATTATTGGGCAACAATCCCTTGGGAGGTAGCGGTTGAGGGGATTGAATCTCATCTGGGGATACACCAAAATGTGCGGACACAACTGCTAACATATCACCTGACCGTACATTATATGAGACAAACCTGGACGGATCATATTCAAGTGGATTGTTTCCAGGGGTAATCTGCAGCTGTATAAATGGCTGAGGTATTTGAGAAGGAACATTTTGGGTTTCATGAATACCCGGGGAACTTGTTCCAGATTGATCGGGGACTCCCGGTGACTGTTTGAACGGGAAATTACAGGCGGCGGAAATAATAGTAATTAGAATGAGGATATACAGTATTGACTTGCGCATGTATTTTCCTTGGGTTTTATTGGACCCAAATAAGCAATGACTGATTTATTATACGGTTAATATATAACAAACCTCCTCTTACTAAATAGTCTGTAAAGGTAAACCCCAAACGAATTTAATTTATTACCTAAGACCGAAGGTAATATGGTAGGGCTGCAGGATAGCAGAGTCAATTGTAATAGTAGACTATCCCAATCAATCTTTTGGTTTGTCCCATGGTTCCTAATTCAAATCAAATACTCACTAATAATTGCCTATTGACAAGTATCAACAATATTGTTAATATAATTTTGTAAAATTCAATAATAAAACAACAATAAACAACAAAATTCAACAAAAGGATTGATATTGACTACCTTCAGACGTCGGCAATCGTTATTGGATGTACTACGCAGGCAACCTGGTCTGCGTGTTCCTGAGTTGGCGAAAGTATTGGATGTTTCAGAAGGAACTGTACGCAACGATCTCAACGCTCTTGAAAACGAAGGAAGACTAAACCGGGTCCATGGGGGAGCAGTATTAAAAAATCAAGACCAATTCCAAAATAATTCATTCATGCGGCGTTATGAAGTAAATACGGCAGCCAAACTAGCTATTGCCAAAGAAGCTGCTTTACTGGTGATGGATGGCGACTCAATACTCCTGGATGCAAGCAGCACCTGTCATTACTTTGCCCAGGGACTATCTGAACGACAAGGACTACGGGTTGTGACTAATGGATTTGATGTTGCCAGGGAGCTTGCGCAAAATTCATCCAACAATGTAATCCTGATCGGGGGAGTGGTTAACTATAACTCGTCTTCAGTGACCGGCTTATTGAGCGAGCGAATTATCGAAGACTTATGTATCCAAAAAGCTTTCCTCTCCTGCAGCGGGTTCAGTCTGGAGCGCGGGATGACCGAGGTCCATTTGGAAGAAGCCCAGCTGAAAAGAAAGGTAATTGATTCTACGCAGCAGTTATTTGCCTTAATCGATTCTTCCAAATTTGGAAAAGAAGATTTAACCCCTTTTGCCAAAGCAGGGAAGATAACGCATTTATTTACTGATATGGGAATCAATGATGACTGGAAATCACGATTGCTTGAAGCAAACATTCCCTTTACAGTTTGTGTTGAATAACCTATANGTGGAGTTGGAAAATAATGGCTGAAGAAAACCATCGAATTTTACTGGAAGTACAGGAAATGACACGTCGTTTTCCGGGAGTCCTTGCTCTAAATAATGTGGATTTTGACGTGCGAGCTGGTGAAGTCCATGCGTTGGTAGGGGAAAATGGTGCCGGCAAATCCACTATGATTAACATTCTTGCTGGCGTATTACAGCCAAGCGGCGGGAAAATGCTCCTGGATGGAAACCCTGTAGTATTCCATAATCCTGCTGATACTCAAAAGGCAGGTATCAGCGTAATTTTCCAGGAATTCAACCTTGTTCCACACCTGAGTGTAGCAGAAAACATTTTTATTAATCGAGAACCCACGAGGTCCGGGATGATTGATTGGCAAAAAATGAATCTTCTTTCTGCTGAAGCACTAAAACGCCTCGAGATCGATATTGATCCGCGGGTGCCGGTATCTTCCCTCTCGGTAGCCCAACAACAACTGGTTGAAATTGCACGCGCGCTCGCTTTTGATGCGCGCGTTATTGTTATGGATGAACCTACTGCGGCACTTTCGGAACGGGAAGTTGATCGATTGTTGGAAATTGTCAGATCAATGGCAAAAGAAAACGTTGGCGTTATTTACGTTTCTCATAAGCTCGAAGAAGTGTTCCGTGTAGCCGATCGGATCACGATCCTGCGTGATGGTGCACATATCTTAACTGATAAAGCTTCCAATTTGAACGAAGAAAAGGTGATCTATGCAATGGTGGGGAGGGCATTGGTTCATGGTAAATGTCCGGATCGTCCAATTGGCGAGGTTGTTCTCTCAGTAAAAAATCTGGATGTCGAAGATTCAGTTCGCAATGTTTCTTTTGAACTCCGTACCGGTGAAGTATTGGGATTGGCTGGTTTAATGGGAAGTGGTGCCAACGAAGTAGTCGAAGCATTATTTGGTCTTCGGAAAGCCCACGCCGATGAAATTGTTTTACAAGGCAAAGCTTTAGCGATTGATAACCCGCGGAATGCCATTCACTCCCGATTAGGATATGTTCCCAATGATCGGAAGAAGGCAGGATTACTCCCTGATCTTTCAGTCAAGCAAAATATCAGTATTGGAATTTTGGAACGGTTACGAAAACTGTTTTGGATCGATGGCAGTAGGGAAGAGGGATCTGCAGAAACATATCGCGGAAAACTCAATGTTAGATGTTCCAGCCTGAATCAAAGGATTAGTAACTTGAGCGGGGGAAATCAGCAAAAAGTAATGTTGGCAAGGTCCCTCGCTGAAGACTGTAAAGTAATGCTCCTGGCAGAACCAACACGCGGTGTGGATGTAGGTGCGAAAGCAGAAATCTATTCTCTGATTGATATTTTAGTAGATTCAGGAATGGCTGTTTTATTACAGTCTTCAGAATTGCCTGAAATTATTCGTTTATCGAATAGGGTCATGGTTTTTTCTTCTGGTCAGTCACGCGGAGAATTAGCTGGTGAGGAATTGACACAGGAATCTGTTATGGCTTTGGCAACCCGGGTTTAGGAGCGATTAATGGAAAATACCCTGAAAAAGATCTGGAAATCTTATAGCATTGGAGTGGTCGTTGTTGTTGTTGGTATCATTCTAAGTTTACTATCTCCGCGTTTCCTATCCATAGGTAATTTACTCAATGTGATGACCAATGCCAGCCTCGTAGCGATTCTAGGTTTGGGGATGACACTTGCCATTGCAAGTGGAAATTTTGATCTTTCTGTTGGTTCAACAGCGGCTTTCGCAGGATGTATCTCCTTCAGCCTCGTACCGGTCATCGGTGTACCAGCCAGTATTGCAGCCGGATTGGCCGCTGGTGCTTTGGTTGGTTTGATCAATGGCTTGATCATCACAGAACTCCGCGTACCGGCTTTTATCGCCACTCTGGGTATGTTGACAATCGTTCGAGGTGCAGCGTTGATCTATACCGATGGCAAGGATCTATACCTTTTTGGACAGACAGGTTATAAAGTTCTTTCCGGGGAATACTTATTCGGTATTCCCACCCCCATTCTGCTCGCAGTTGGAATAGCTCTTTTACTTGGATTTATTGTGAGCCAGACCCGCTTTGGCCGTCACATTCTTGCCATTGGCAGTAATCCTTCTGCTGCGCAACGCTCAGGAATTCCAACAAATCGAGTTTTGTGGGCTATATTTTCAATTGTTGGTGCAACAGCAGCATTATCTGGCATGATCATAAGTTCCCAGGTTCTCACAGCAAATGGACGGCTTGCCACAGGACTGGAGCTATCGGCGATCGCGGTTGTGGTTTTAGGCGGTACAGCACTTTCTGGCGGACAGGCAACTATGATTGGTACTATGCTCGGCGCTTTGTTAATTTCAATGGTCAATAACGGGTTGAATTTACTAAATGTCCCTATCTTTTACCAGGAACTCACAGTCGGTGTTCTGATGCTAGGAGCATTGGCAGTCAATATTAGTCAAGGTTTTGATGTTCGTCGTTTATTCCGGAGGCAGGCATGAGCATAGCAAAATCGACAAAGTCCACGATGTCAGCAAATCTTGATTGGGATGTATTGTGGGAAAGATATGGGATTGCCACAGTTATCCTCATCGGTTGGATTTGTGCGTATTTCTTCGTTCCCAAATTTAGCAACCCGGATAATATGCTCAACGTAATCCGCCAATCAGCATTTGTGGGCTGCTCAGCTGTGGGTATGACAGTTGCCATTATTTCTGGTACTTTTGATCTATCTATCGGCTCAACTCTTGCGCTTTCGGCTTACCTCGGATTAATGGTGGTGGCGAAAACGCAATCAATTCCACTGGCCATGCTGACAACAGTCGCCACAGGGATGGTTGTAGGAACTGTAAATGGCTTTTTGGTAACCCGCATCAAAATTCCGGCTTTTATAACCACGCTGGGTATGTTGTTTATCATCCGGGGGTTAAGCTTTATTATCTCAAATGGTGGTGAGCCCATCCGTTACAATGGCAAAGCTTTTACGTGGTGGGGTAATGGAAGCGTTCTAGGAATACCGACACCGATCATTATTTTCCTCCTCTGTGCCGGAGTTGGCTGGTTCATCCTGACCCACACACCTTTTGGCCGTTACGTTTTCAGCATTGGTACCAACAGCAATGCGGCAAAAGTAGCGGGCGTGCCTGTAGCAAATACAACCACATGGATTTTCGTTGTTGTCGGGTTGTTCACTGGCATTTCAGCATTTCTCATAGGTTCCCGTTTGTATTCTGCCGGACCAGGTCTTGAACCTGGTTATGAGTTAAACGTGATCTCAGCTGTGGTACTGGGTGGAACCAGACTCGCAGGAGGTCGCGGCTCGATGCTCGGAACCGTCGCTGCCTGTTTGCTCTATGCAACTATGGCAAATGTATTAAATCTTATCCACGCGGATGCATTTGTCCAACGTGTTGCGGTTGGATTAGTTTTATTATTAGCACTCTCTATTGAAGGAATTCGCCAGCGGTTATTCGAACGCGCAAGCCGCAGGATTTCAACTGTAAAATCTGAACCCAGTACAATATAAAAAAATAGGAGGTGAGACTTTATTAGATTGATGTTTTTGTTCGGTGGTTCAAAATTAATCAAAATAACTATAAGGAGAGAAACATGAATTCCAAGATTTCAAAAATATTTGCCGCCTTGCTCATTATGGCATTTGTCCTTACAGCCTGCGCTCCAGCTGCTCCAGCAGCTACCGCGGAGCCTGTTGCTGCAAAGAAAGTCATCGGATTTTCAGTATATGACATGCAGTACGGCTTCTTCCAGGATATGGAAAAAGGCACCAAGGAAGCTGCACTAGCTGCCGGTTATGACTACCTTCTGGTGGATGAAAAATCCAGCGAATCTACCATGGTTTCTGCAACGATAGACCTGATAAACCAGGGCATTTCTGCACTTATCATTTCACCATTCAAACCCGATGCTCTTGGACCGATCGTGGACGCTGCCAAAGCTAAAGGCATTCCGGTTGTCGTGGATGATATTGGTGGTGGTGGTTCAGCATATGATGCCATCGTCATCTCAAACAATGAAGAAGGCGGCGTCATGGCTGCCGTGCAGATGGACAAACTCATCAGCGCTTCTGGTAAGCCAAAGAAAGTTGCCTCCATTACCTGCGAAGCCAGCGCTGTATATGCTGCCCGCCGTAATGTAGGCTTTGAAACCAAGATCAAAGAACTCGGTTATGAAGTGGTTGCCACCCTTTCAGGCAATAGCCAGCAGGAACAGGGTTACAAAGTCATGCAGGACATATTGACTGCCAACCCGGATGTTTCTGGTGTGTTCTCCTGTAACGACCCGATGGCCGTCGGCGCTGCCCAGGCTGTGAAAGATTCCGGCAAGAGCGGTGCGACCGATATCTATGTAATTGGATTCAATGCTGACCAGATTGCTCTCGAATCCATCAAGGCTGGTGACATGGCTGCAACAGTCCAACAGGTACCTTTCGAAATGGGTAAAACAACTGTTGCTCTCGCCACAAAACTGATGGCAGGTGAGAAACTGACATATGACAATGCCGACGCCCGTGAAATCTTCGTCCCAGTCAACCTGATCACTGCCGAGACTTTAGGTGTGAAACCTCCGGAACCGGCAGCTAAGAAAGTCATTGGATTTTCAGTTTACGATATGCAGTATGGCTTCTTCCAGGATATGGAAAAAGGCACCAAGGAAGCTGCAACCGCTGCTGGTTATGACTACATTCTTGTAGACGAAAAATCCAGCGAATCCACCATGGTTTCAGCTACGATAGACCTGATCAACCAGGGCATTGATGCTCTCATCATTTCCCCATTCAAACCAGACGCTCTAGGCCCGATCGTTGATGCTGCCAAAGCCAAAGGCATTCCGGTAGTTGTGGATGATATTGGTGGTGGTGGTTCTGATTACGACGCCATCGTCATTTCGAATAACGAAGAAGGCGGTGTCATGGCTGCTGAGCAGATGGACAAGCTCATCAGCGCCGCTGGTAAACCAAAGAAAGTCGCCTCCATTACCTGCGAAGCCAGCGCTGTATATGCTGCCCGTCGTAATGTAGGTTTTGAAAACAAGATCAAAGAACTCGGTTACGAAGTAGTTGCCACTCTTTCAGGCAACAGCCAACAGGAACAGGGTTACAAGGTCATGCAGGATATATTGACCGCCAATCCGGATGTTTCTGGTGTCTTCTCTTGTAACGATCCAATGGCTGTCGGCGCTGCCCAGGCTATTAAGGACGCAGGCAAGAGCGGATCCAAAGATATCTACGTAATCGGCTTTAATGCTGACCAGATCGCCTTAGAATCAATCAAGGCTGGTGACATGGCCGCAACCATTCAACAGGTACCCTTTGAAATGGGCAAGATGACTGTTGATCTCGCTACCAAACTAATGGCAGGTGAGAAACTGACATACGATAATGCCGATGCCCGCGAAATCTTCGTCCCCGTCAACCTAATCACAATTGATAATCTACCCTAAAAGTAATTAAATTAAAATCATCTTCCCGGCGAAAGCCGGGAAGATGAAACATACAATTATTCTCGTCTTTATTTTGAGTTTATTGCACAAAGGATCACTCCATGTCCACAAAAATGGTCCACACGGAAATATTCACTTCTCGCGAACGAGTAAATTTAGCTTTGAATCATGAAGAACCTGACAGAATACCAATAGATCTGGGTGGTTTCCAAACAGGAATTCATAAAAAAGCGTACCAGTCCTTAATCAATTATTTAGGATTGGTAGAGACTCTTCGAGACCTCGATCCGGTTCAGGGCTTGGTTATTCCTTCTGAAGAAGTATTGAAAAAAATTCATGCAGATGTTCGTTATATTTCTGCACATGGACCTGATAGTTTTCATGGTGGGATCGAGATTAACCAACGTGATGGTAAGGGTTGGCACGACCTTCGGGATGAATTTGGAGTTGTTTGGTCAATGCCAGAAGATCAGATGCTTTATATGGATATTTCACATCATCCATTAGCAAATGCCACAATAAAAGATATTGAAAATTATCCATTCCCTGATGGTGGAGACCCGACCCGTTTTACCGGCGTTCGTGATAATGCATTAAATATACGTCAGAACACACCTTTTGCGATTTCTTCCGGAATTTGCGGAGTAACTTATGAGGTCTGTTGGTATATGCGGGGATTGGAACGTTGGTTCATGGACATGCTCGACAATCCGGCGTTTTGCGAAGCACTGATCGACCGGACCGCTCAGTATTGGGTAGATTGGATGAAGGGCTTCCTGGGGCAGACGGGCGATTTACTGGACATTATCATGATCGGGGATGACCTTGCCGGGCAAAATGGCCCGCTTTTTTCACCGAAGTTTTACCGTAAAATCGTCCGTCCGCGTCAGCAACGGGTGATCGATATGATAAAAAAATTCACTCAGGCTAAGATCTGGTATCATACCTGCGGTGATTGCAGCGAATACATACCTGACCTGATAGAAATGGGTGTTGATATACTGAATCCAGTCCAAATTAGTGCAAAAGGAATGGATCCATTAAAGTTAAAGGAAAAATTCGGTAAGGACATTGTCTTTTGGGGTGGGGGAATAGACTCACAACGCATTTTACCTTTTGCCTCACCTGAGGTGATAAGGGCAGAAGTAAAAAAGAATATTGATATTTTCAAACCGGGTGGTGGTTATGTTTTCAATAATGTCCATAACATCCAACCGGGTGTTCCCGCAGAAAATATTGTAGCCATATATGAGGCTGCTTACGAATATGGTTTCTACGAGTGATGGTTGCATCAAGGAAAGAAACCGTCGTTACCTTACTGGCAAAGGAATCTTAAGCGAATGGCATTGATGAAAACAAGCGTGAAAATAGGTTTATTCGGGATAGGACTCGATACTTATTGGCCACAATTCAATGGATTAAAAGAAAAACTTACCGGTTACCAGCAGAGAATTCTGGTTAAGTTGGAACAGGATGGTGTTTCTGTTGTAGATGCCGGTCTGGTTGACAACCCTGCTAAATCCATCTCAGCGGGTGATTTGTTTGTCAAAGAAGGTGTGGATATCATATTCCTATATATATCCACTTATGCACTCAGTTCAACGGTTTTACCAGTTGTCCAAAAAGCAAAAGTACCTGTAGTGGTATTAAATCTCCAACCAACCAGCCATATCGATTACGAAATTTTTAATAAACTACCAAGCCGTGAGGAAAAAACAGGTGAATGGCTGGCACATTGCCAGGCTTGTTCAGTTCCGGAAGTTGCCAGCGTTTTCAACCGGGCAGGGATAGAATATCACCTGGTTACTGGTACGCTCGACGACCCAGAAGCGTGGGATGAAATTAGGAACTGGGTTGACGCGGCATCTGTTGTAAAAGTATTGCAACAGAGTAATATCGGCTTGTTGGGGCATTATTATGGGGGAATGCTGGATGTATATTCTGATTACACCCAGCTCAGCAGCGTTTTTGGCAGTCATTTTGAAATCATGGAAATGGACGAGCTTAAATCCATACGCGATTCGGTCACAGATAAAGATATTGATGATATGTTGACTGAATTTCGACGTATGTTCGAAATTAACACCAAGTGCAGTGAAACCGAAATGCGTAGAGCTGCCAGGACAAGCGCAGCATTACATAAAATTGTTCATAAGCACAACCTGGGTAGTTTGGCGTATTATTACGAGGGGCAGCCTGGGAACGAATTTGAAGATATCGTTACATCCGTCATAGCAGGGAATACCCTACTTACTGCAAATCACGTACCGGTGGCTGGGGAATTCGAAGTGAAGAATGTCATCGCCATGAAGAT
>JGI20214J51088_10003738_pt1 | contig 10022 bp, 8 predicted proteins | sample WetSurMetagenome_FD_51088 | JGI IMG/M metagenome (IMG submission 51088) | reverse complement strand
CTTGCATTCGGTCTGACACTTGTTGCAGACGGGGCAGGCTTCGCCGACGATGCGCTCGAACATCCGGAATTGGGCCAGAACACCGAGCCATGCTCCTGCCGGACAGATGTTCCTGCACCAGAACCGGCGGGACAGCTTTTCCGCCCCCAGTATGGCACCGATGAAGAGTGCAATCCAGAAAAGCTGTTGGGGATGAGCCTGCATTTCGGGCATGACGGCTTCTTTGAACAGATCGTACACGAAGAAGGCAGGCGTTTCGAGAAAGGGCACCTTTGTCGTCGCAAGAATCGTCTGGTTGACAACGAGTGTTCCCAGCGGATAGAAGACCACCGTCAGCGCACGATTGAATATCGAGAGAGGATCCAGGTATCCCCACACGTGCACAGAGAAGATGGCGAGGAGTACGCAACCGGCGAGAAGGGCAAACTTGAGAAACCGCAGCTTCTCCCACTTCGCCGAGACTCGATTCGAAGGGGATGTGACGATCTTGCTTGCGGCGTCGATCGTCGTCCCCAACGGGCAGATCCAACCGCAAAAGAATCGTCCGAGAAACGGTGTTGCGGCGAGAATGAGCAACGCGGGCCAGAGAACCCAGGAAAGTGAGAGATCCTGGATGAACTGAAAGAGAGGGATGAGCGGACTGAACCGAAGAAAGAGGTCCGCCTCCATCGCTCCGGAATAGGGATACCGGGCGATGAGGAACAGCGCCACGAAGAACGCAAGAAATCCCACCTGCACAACCCGCCGCAGTGTCTCCATGGTCACGAGAGTCGCACCCGTTTGACATTCAGAGAGTTCACGTCAAACGTGTTGAGTCCTCGCTTCAGCGCTTCACTGATCACGCCCACATCTTCCACTTTCAATCCGAAGAGACCCAGGGCGAGATAGTCAGCGCTGACCATGCACGGGCTCATGATCAGTGTGCGGGCTTGCTTGACATGCGCAAGGTTGCCGCCGACCGGTCCATTGGCAGTCAGGATGCGGTAGGCATCGATGATGGTCAGGGTGGGGAGAATGGTCCTGTCGATGTCCACAATCTTTTTGTTGAATTCGTTGTGGATGTCACCCCTGTTGCCGCCCAGGACACCCATAAGGTTTTTCATGCCGAGAGTGACGCGGCTCAGACTATGGTGTTTGGCGATGGGGACATTAATAACCTTATCGGCTTCGAGGTAGTCTTTGTATACAGGCCATTCCTTGACCACATCGCCCTTGATTGCTTTGTCAACGAAGCGGTTTTCGCGAATCTGCGTGACCTCGGCGCCTGCGGCCCTGGCTTTCTCTTCGATTTGAGAGTTTGCGTAGCAACGAAGAGGGTTATTGCAGGTCCGATCGAACACCTTGACGGTTTTGGCTCCGGCATTGAGACATTCGTGGATGACAGCGGCGACCAGGTCGGGATTCGTGTTTGCGGCAAATTGCGGGGCGCGGTCCCATCCCATATTTGGCTTGACGACAACAACGTCCCCGCGTGAGATGAAGCGGGAGATGCCTCCAATTTCTTTGAGTGCTGCGGCCAGCAGTTGCGCAGGCTCACCGTTCTCAACCCAGACTGCCTGGGGAGGTGGTGGCGCTGCGAAGAGTGGATCCCACGCCCGCGTGAACAGCGCACCTCCGGCAAGCCCTGCACCTGTTGTCAGCAGAAAATCCCGTCTTTTCATGTCCGCTCCTGCCTCTGTCACTTTACAAAAGCTTTCCGTACACTCCATCATCCCCTTATTGAGTATAGACAAAATCTTCCATAAAATACACCTTAGCACCGGCACGGTCGTCCGACCAAACATAAAGGTGAACTCCCATGAGCCGTTTCTTTGAACCAGGCGAGTTGACAAGAAGGGATTTCGTGAAAATCGCAGCGCTGGGCGGTGTTGCCGCAGCGTTTGCTCCCCTGACGGCACGGCCCGGAGTGTCGCAGGACGTTCCGGCGAAGCCCGGGACCAATGGCAAAGATGCACTGCGGTATCCCCGCACTCCCCGTTCGCTCCCCGGAGCGTTCCCCGGCCGCGTAGTTCAATTGATGAACGACAGGGCGATTGTCAACGATGCCTTTGATATCAACGCATTGCACGACATGCTGGCAAAAGGCATGCTTGCCCTCACCGGGGCCACGGGTGTGCCCGATGCGTGGCGCATGCTCGTGCAGCCGAACGAGATGATCGGCATCAAGGTCAACCCGGTTGCCGGGAAGCTTCTTTCCACCAGCCCGGAACTCGTGCACGTCATCATCCGCCAACTGGAGGCGGCAGGCATACAGAAGAAGAACATCGTGATCTGGGATCGCCGGGCATTTGAAATGGCGGAGGTGGGATTTACATCTGAAGCGTTTCCCGGAATCAGGTTATCGGGAACAGAAGTGAAGGACGAGAAAGGGTCTTTCTATGATCCCGAAGGCCGCCAATACGGCGAGAAGATGATCGACAAGGACTGGAAGTATTGGGCGGACGTTGAAGAGAAGTACGATGCGGAAACGCTCCCGTATATGATCAACGAGGGAAGGGAATCATACTTCAGCCGGATATGCACGAAAGATGTGGATTGCATTATCAACGTGCCCATTCTCAAGAATGCGGGTCCCACGGTGACGCTCTGCCTGAAGAATCTTGCGTTTGGAGCGATTACAAACACCGGACGGCTGCACAAACAGCTATGGGCGGAAACGTGCGCGGAAGTACCTGCGTTCCCACCGTTGCGCGACAAAGTGGTGCTGAATATTGTGGATGGGATTCGCGGGTGCTATCAGGGTGGGCCGGCAGCCGATGAAAAGTACATCTGCAATTTCAACACCCTCCTCGTCGGTACAGACCCGGTGGCGGTTGATCGGGTCGGCTACGACATCATTCTCAAGAAACGCTTTGAAGAGAAGATTCAGAAAGAGGAATCTGCAAAGGGGCGTCGGTTCATCGATCTGGCCGAGGGGATGAAACTTGGCGTCGGAGATCTGGCCAGAATTGCATTAGAACGGATCCCGATCACATGAAATCGCTGTCCACATTGCTCGTTGGATGTCTGGCTGTTCCTCTTGCCGGCGCGCAGATTCCCGGCACCCCGCAGTTGCGCTCGGGAGACATCCCGGAGTTGGTTATCACCAAGTCGGGGCATTTCGACGGGAAGTCTCTGTACGGCTACATGGATGGCGGGGCAGAGCTCTATCGCGAATACGGATTCGTCGATCTGACGGTGCAGGAAATGCAGGTCAAGGAACAGCAGCTTCTTGTAGAGCTCTTCCGGATGCGCGATCCGTTGGCAGCGTTCGGTATATTCAGTGTGTCCCGCGGTGATTGCCGGGGGGAAGATACAACTGCCCGCTATTGGTGCCATACGTCGGGCCAGGTGCTCTGTGCAGCGGGGTGCTACCTTGTGAAGGTGCAGAGGCTGACCAGCGGATCGGGCGGGAGCGGCCTCGCCGGTGTGGTAGCTCGAAGACTCCTCCAGCGCCTTCCGGATTCGGGTTCCGTTCTCCTTCCCTGGATCTCCGGCCCCACGCATGCCCAGGACTGGCAGCGGAAGGCGATTCTCGTATTTGGACCGTTAGGACTGCAGAACGGGTTTCCGGATTGGGTTGATCCGCTGGAAGAGGGCGCCTATCACTCGATCACCATCGTTCCGTGGGATATTGAAGGGAAACCTGTGACCATTGGTTGGATTCACTGCGACTCTGCACCTGCGGCTTCCTCGCTGGAGGGGCACATTGCCCAGGACACGCGGCCCGCGTGGCAATACATCCGGCGTTGCGAAGGGAACTCCTTCCTGGTGATCGAGGCTGAACTCCCCGCAGAGCAGCTCGCCCGATTTGCAGGGACATTGCTGAACCACTGAGCAACAAGGAAAGAAAAGGCTGACACTCATGAAACACCTGGTCATCTGTCTCTGTTTCACGCTATCGGCACTCGGTGCCGGAGCAGCAGAGCGTATTTCCACCCCAATCGAGGCCAATGCTTTTTCCAGGGTCACGTCACACGACGAACTCCTTGCGTTTCTCCGCAGTGCCGACAGTCTCTCGACGCGCGTGACCGTCACGACAATCGGAAAGACGACGAAGGGGAGAGATATTCCGCTCGTGATTCTGTCGCGCGATGGCATGGCCACAGCGCGGTTGCGGACATTCATATTTTGCCAGCAGCATGGCAATGAACCATCAGGCAAGGAGGCCGCTCTGCTGCTCATTGCCCAGGCTGTCANGGAAGACCTGGATCAATTGCTGGNGAAAACGGATATATTGCTCATCCCGTGTGTGAACCCTGATGGGAACGAAGCGGGGACACGCCGAAACGGTGCNGGGGCGGATCTTAACCGTGATCACCTGCTCCTGTTCCAGCCTGAGACCCGGGCCGTGCANGGTGTCTACGACCGCTGGATGCCCGAAGCCACGCTGGACGTCCATGAATTCGGTGCTTCCGGCGACGACTGGCGCCGGGCGGGATATGTGCGGGCGATAGACGAACAGTTTGGACTGCCCACCAACAAGAATGTTGCTTCGACACTCATTGCTCTGGGGCACGACCGGCTCTTTCCTTTTCTTGAGAGACAGCTGGGGAACGCGGGCATTCGGTTCTTCAATTACAGCATTGGGGGCGGGCCGGGGGATACGGTGCGTCACAGCACCACGGACATCAATGACGGACGTCAGAGTCTGGCGATTCTCCATTCGTTTTCGCTCATTCTCGAAGGACGCAACGGTCGTGAAATGAATGACGACTTGCGCCGGAGGACCCGCGGTCAACTCTCTGCCATTCGGGCATATCTGGCTTTTGTTGTCGATCACGCCGAAGAGATTTCCGCGCTCGTTGTCGCCGAGCGGCGCCGGCTCCCGTTTGCCATGGGTCCCGTGGCTATGCAGATGGATCATGTACCCGATGGATCCCTGTTGACAACGCCGGTGAAGACCTATCCCGGCGGCAAGGACTCGACGGTCCTCCTCCCGTACACGCCGGTTGTGCGCACGCTGTTCGAGGTCACGCGCCCACGGGCGTACCGCATTCCACGCGGCCAATCACAGATCCTGGAGCTCGTTGCCCGTCATGGCGTGCAGACGCAGGTGCTCGAACGGGACACGGTGCTTGAGGTAGAAGCCTATACTGATGTGAGATTCACCACAACCGTGGTTGAAGGAGACACTGCGTACATCGCACAACCGGAAGTGCGGAAGATCCGATGTCAATGTTCGGCGGGAGACGTGCTTGTGCCTGTGCATCAGCTCCGATCGACGATGATCGTCAGCGCCCTGGAGCCGTCATCGCTCTGGGGGATCGCGCAGTATCCGGCCTTCGCCTGGATGAGGAATCTGAACGGTGAGTACCCNATATACAGGATCATGCCCAGTCACTAGAGGNCNNCTGAGTACANCGCTTGAGTAAAAAGCCAGACTTCGAAGCGTCCAGTTGCCTTCCANTGATATTCCTCGTAGCTTTATGGCACACCATCGGTGTGCGATTCTCTCCCNCTCTGTTCTTCTGTGCAAAGGCATTTTTATGCGATCGTTCGTTTCGCTTTGCGTTGCCCTTTTCATTTCCGCACATCTTCTCGCCTGCACATCCGCCGTGATTTCGGGGAAGGCCACACGCGACGGTCGGCCCATCTTGTGGAAGCAGCGGGACACCGGGACACTGGAGAACAAACTCGTCTATCACACTGACGGCAAGTACGTCTTCCTTGGCGTTCACAATCTCGACGACACGGCGAATGCCGAAATGTTCATGGGCAGCAATGCCGCGGGTTTCTCCATCATCAACACCCAATCCTATAATCTCGACTATCCGAAGTACAGAGGGAAGATGGATGAGGAGGGGATCTTGATGAAGCGGGCACTCGCCGTGTGTGCGACGCTTGCCGATTTTGAGGCATTATTGAAAGAGACCGCGGGGAAGCGCGGGGTCGAGGCCAACTTCGGTGTTGTCGATGCCCGTGGGGGCGCTGCATACTACGAAACCGATCCATTCACCTTCAAGAAGTTCGACGCAAACGATCCGATGATAGCCCCCAACGGCTACCTGCTTCGCACGAACTTCTCGGCATCCGGCAGGCCCGAGAAGGGCCAGGGATACATCCGTTACCAGACGGAGGTTGATCTCTTTCAGTGGGGTTATCTGGGAGAAGGACTCACCGTGGAATTCCTCTTGCGTGAAGCAACCACGTGCCTTCGCCACTCCCTCACCGGCATCGATCTGGAGGGTGGAGTACTTCCGGAATCGGATGAGACGGCATGTGTAGTGAATTTTGCGGACTTCATCCCGCGCTACTCGACCGCTGCATCGATGATCATCCAGGGAGTGGCAGAGGGGGAAGATCCGTCGTTCACGACACTCTGGACGGTACTCGGCTCGCCCCTCACGACACCTGTCCTTCCAGTCTGGGTGAAGTATGCCGGACAGGTTCCTTCGCAGCTCTATGCCGTGAAGGGCCATCCCTCCGTGCTGAATGACGTCTCGCTCAGGCTCAAGAGCCGTTGCTTTCCCCTGAAGGTTTCGGAAGGGAGATATTATGTGGACCTTGCGAAAGTCATGAACCGCCAGGGAACCGGCACGCTCCAGAAATTACGAAGCGTGGATCAGAGTCTGGTTGTTGGAGGGCGCCGTCTTCTTGATGCGATGCGTTCGGGAAAGGCGACAGCATCTGAGATGGCGCGGTCGTACCAGGCAATGATGAAACAGATCACAGAGTACTACGAGTCCTACGGCGTGCAGTTCTGACACTTACTTCTCCCTCGTCCAATGAATCGCCAACCCTTTCTTCTCGGATGTGCCATGATGATCATCTCTCTTGCAGCGCATGGCCAGCAGGATTCCACGCTGGACAGGCAGCTCGCGACGATCGTTCAGAAAGACTCGATCACGGTTCTCGTGACGGATTCCGGTCTGGGGGGATTGTCGGTGTGTGCGGCGGTCGACTCCCTCGCCCGGGTCACCGGTCGCTACCCGCAGATGCGGCTCATCTTTGCCAACGCGTTGCCCGAATCGGGCAGCGGGTACAACAGGATGAAATCGCTGGATGAGAAGGTGCGTGTATTTGATGCCGCGATCAGGGGGATGGTTGGGTTGTACCATCCGGATGTTGTGCTCATTGCATGTAATACGCTTTCCGTTGTCTATCCGTTGACGTCGTATGCCCGGGAAGCCCCGATGCCGGTCGTCGGCATTGTGACCATGGGGGTGGATCTGCTGGAGGAGGAACTTCGGAGGGATCCGGGCAGCACGGGGATCGTGTTCGGGACAGAAACGACAGTCGGGGCCGGCACACACAAGCGTTTGCTGATGGAGAGGGGGATTCCTTCGGATCGCATTGCCACCCAGGCATGTCCTGAACTTGCGGGGAAGATCGAACGTGATGCCCGGGGGGAGGGTGTCCAGGAGGCAATCGGGCAATTTGCAGGGGAAGCGGTTGCGAAGAGTGGTGCATCGGCGGGGAGAATCGTAGCGGCGCTCTGTTGCACGCACTACGGCTATTGTGCCGGATTCTTCCATGCGGCTCTGGCGAAGCGCGCGGGAGCGGACGTGACGGTTCTGGATCCCAATGTGCGCATGAGCAGGCTTCTGTTTCCGGACGACCGGAAGAGGCCGTCAGCTTCTCCGGAGGTAAGCGTGCAGGTGGTTTCCCGTGCGATGATCACATCCGAAGAAATCCTGTCCATCGGCACCTTGTTGCTTCCGGTATCGGCGCCGACGGCTGCAGCGCTTCGATGCTACGAATTGAAACGAGAGCTTTTTCCTTTTTCCAGCGAGTGAGTTGCCATGGCGAGTGAAAAACGTACGAAGGTTACCGGCGCGGTGGTGATCACCGTGGAACGGTGCAAGGGCTGCGGTTTCTGTGTGGAATTCTGTCCTTCCAAGGCGTTGCAGCTGTCGGATCAGTACAATGCGAAAGGATACCATCCGCCGGTCCTGGTGTCGCAGGATCTCTGCAACGGCTGCAATATGTGCGGTTTGCTTTGTCCCGACTTTGCGATCTATGGATTCATCCGGAAGAAAAAATCAACCAAGGGGGCTGACGCGTGAAAGCAGATCCGGCCGGTGTGCTCACCGGCGCACATTTCATTGACGGCGACCATGCCTGCTGCGAAGGGGCGATTGCGGCGGGCTGCCGGTTTGTCGCGGGGTATCCCATCACGCCCTCGACGGAGATTGTCGAACGCATTGCCGAGAGGTTTCCGCTCGTCGGCGGCGTGTTCATCCAGATGGAGGATGAGATTGCCTCCTCCATCGCGATACAGGGTGCGGTGTGGGCCGGAAAGAAGGCGATGACGGTAACGTCGGGGCCGGGTTTTTCGCTGATGATGGAGCACATTGGTTTTGCGGCGATGACCGAGACGCCCTGTGTGTTTGTGGATGTACAGCGGGCTGGTCCTTCCACAGGACTTCCGACGCAGCCGGCACAAGGGGACATGATGCAGGCGCGCTGGGGGTCACACGGCGACTACCAGGCGATCGCCCTCTCGCCCAATTCACCGCAGGAGTGTTTCGATCTCGCGATCAAAGCGTTCAACCTTGCCGAGACCTATCGCGTTCCTGTCTTTCTGATGATGGATGAATGCGTCGGGCACATGACGGAACGCGTGACGATCCCGCCTGCGGGGGACATCGAGATTGTTCCACGGCGTTGGTATCGTGGAGCACTTGACGCCTATGAGCCTTTCCGTGCGGGGGGGGAGATGGTGCCTCCCATGGTGCGAGCAGGAGAAGGATACAAGATTCATGTGACCGGGCTGACGCACGATGAACGCGGCTACCCGGCGATGACCGTTGCCGCGCAGGAGCGCCTTGTGCGCCGGTTGAACGACAAGATTCGCGTCCACGCCGATGCGATCACCGCCGTTGAGGAAGATCAGGTCGATGGAGCTGACGTGGTTGTGCTGACGTATGGTATTACCTCGCGCACCGCGCTGCCTGCAATCGAGCAGGCGCGAAGGGAAGGAATGAAGGTCGGGCATCTTCGACTTATCGTGGTATGGCCGTTCCCGGAACGGCAGATCCGCGCCCTTGCGCAGACCGTCCGGGCAATCGTTGTGCCGGAACTCAATCTCGGTCAGGTGGTGCTCGAAGTGGAGCGGTGTGTGCGCGGCGCTGTACCGGTCACTCTGGTCGGACACACCGGCGGCACGGTTCATCAACCCGCGGAAATATATGAAGCCATCATCAACAGTGTGAAAGGGTTGTGAGCCATGCCGGAGGAACTGTATGAACTGGAAGCGGAGATGCCCTCCAACACTGTGGAGGACTATCTCCGGATGGACCGGATGCCGCATATCTGGTGTCCCGGGTGCGGCATCGGCACGACGGTGAATTGTTTTGCTCATGCGCTGGAATCCAGCGGCCTGGATCTCACGAAGGTATCCATTGTATCGGGGATCGGCTGTACCGGCCGTGTTGCCGGCTACATGAATCTCGATTCGTTCCACACGACCCACGGCCGGGCGATACCGTTTGCCACGGGGTTGAAGCTTGCAAATCCCCAGCTCAAGGTGGTGGTGTACAGCGGTGACGGAGATTTGAGCGCCATTGGGGGGAATCACTTCATCCATGCTGCCCGACGGAACGTCGACATGACGGTCATCCTTATCAACAACTCGACCTACGGGATGACCGGGGGGCAGGTGGCGCCGACCACGCCGATGAGTGCCGTAGCGTCAACGACGCCCTACGGCAACTTCGAATCGGCCTTCAACCTCCCGGCGCTTGCGGATTCGTGCGGAGCGGTCTACGTGGCGCGATGGACGTCGTTCCACGTACGTCACGCCACCAAAGCCATCAAAGAAGCACTCGCAAAACGAGGATTTTCCTTCGTCGAGATACTGGCACCGTGTCCGACACTGTACAGCCGGAGGAACAAGTTAGGCGACGGTCTCGCACAGATGGTGTACTATCAGCACAACAGTGAGATCCGCAACGGCGCCGACACGAAGGACGTCGCATTGGATTTCCAGGGGAAGATCATCGTGGGGAAATTTGTTGATCGCGAACGCCAGACCTATGATGATGCGATGATCGAGTATTACCGCCAGCATCTGGGTGATCGGTATGTCCCGCCTGTCC
>JGI20214J51088_10003737_pt1 | contig 10025 bp, 7 predicted proteins | sample WetSurMetagenome_FD_51088 | JGI IMG/M metagenome (IMG submission 51088) | reverse complement strand
GCTTGACTTAGCAGAGACCTGTCTGATAAAACCCACATACCAAAGGCGCCAATCATCGACGGGCTGCTGCCCAAATAATTAGAATAGAAATTTGGATGATGGTGCCTTTTCTGTAATATCTGGCGGGAGGCCTTCCTCATTTCATGGAGTTACGGAATGGGGGACCCGATGGCCCCGAGCAAACGCGAGGGGAACAGCGAGGGGGGNGGCACTGCCCGCCGANTCGCGAGCCGTGAGGCGAAGCGGNCGGGCATCACCCGTCCGTAACTCCNTGAAATGAGCAGGCCGGGAGCCCCGGTATGAAAGAAAAGGTACCATCATCCAGATACACAGCACTTCAGACGAATTTGGGCAACAGCCCGTCGAGAAGCAATCCATTATCCATGTCTCTTGATCACGTCTTCAATCCTAAATCGATTGCCATGATCGGCGCCTCCGCTTCCCTTGGGAAGTGGGGTCAAATGATCTTCAGCAACATTGTGGCCGGCAGGTTCCCTGGGAAAATCTATCCGGTCAACACCAGGGAAAAGAAGATTTTCGGTATCCCTGTGTATCAGAGGGTGCAAGACATCCCGGAGCCGGCTGATCTCGCGATCATCACGACACCGGCAGACACCGTGCTTTCGGTACTTGAGGGTTGCGGCCAAAGGGGGATCAAAACGGCCGTTGTCGTGACCTCCGGATTCAGCGAAACAGGGGCTGAGGGAAGGGCCCTCGAAAACAAGCTGGTCACCCTGTGCAGGGAAAAAAACATTGTCCTTGTCGGACCCAACACCATGGGGATTATCAGCACCGGCTCAAGCCTTTATGCCACCGGTCCCCACACAAGAGCAAAGCTGGGAAGTGTAGCGTTCATTTCACAGTCGGGAAATCTCGGGGGCCAACTCACCCACTGGGCGGAGGAGCAAGGGGTCGGGGTGTCGCTGTTTGTGGGCTCAGGCAACGAGGCCATGGTGACCTGTTCGGATTATCTTGAATATGTCGCCGGACATACTCAAAGCCGGGTCATTGTTCTTTACCTCGAAAGCATGCGCGAGGGCAGACGCTTCTTCGAGACGGCGAAACAGATCAACAGGACGAAACCCGTCATTGTGCTCAAAGGGGGAAGGACTGAGGCGGGGAGGGCGGCTTCAGCCTCCCATACCGGTTCCATGAGCGGAGAGATCACGGTTTTCAGGGCTGCGTGCCGTCAAGCGGGCCTCCTGGAAGCCAAGGTGCCGTCCGAGCTGCTGGATCTTTCTGCGGGCTTCTCATCCTTGCCTCTGCCCCGAGGAAATCGTGTAGGCATCGTGACCTTGGGAGGGGGATGGGGGGTGGTGACATCGGATGAGTGTAATGAGAAGGGGCTCGCTGTTCCTGCCTTGTCTGAGGCCATTATTAAAGCCATAGACCGGTATCTTCCGAGCTTCTGGAGCAGAGGGAATCCCGTGGATCTTGTGGGATCCCGCGACCCTGATGCGCCGCTAGTGGCGGTGGAAGAACTGGTGAGATCGAACGACATTGACGCGGTGATCAGCCTTGGCATCGTGGGGCGCGTTGAGTTCCTGCGTCTCATGAACCGATCGGTGAAAGAAATTGATGAAACGACTCCACCGGGGTTTCTGGACGAGGCGGAAAGGTTCCTCCTGGAGTACGAAGAGAAGTATATCGCAAGAACAGCGGAGCTTATGGAGCGCTTCAAAAAACCGGTGATCGGCGTCACAATAGCCAAGACGAGGGGAGGAGTTGTTCGACCGGTTGNCGGCAAGCGTTACAGCCCCGTCCTTTTTGAAACCCCTGAAAGCGCCGTCCACGTTCTTGCCAAGATGGTGGAGTATCAGAACTTCCTGGGAAGAGAGTAGACAGAATACAGGAGACAGTAGACAGCATAATAGCAGAGAACCCCAACTGCAAGAGTTCTTGGCTTTTCATTCTGTATTCTGTCTACTGTCTTCCGTGTTCGTTTGAATTCTAACTTTAGGCATTTTGGGCATTTTAGGCGTTTCAGCCGAAGGCCCTGAGCGGAGTCGAAGGGGCATTTTCTATCTTGTTACTCGTGGCACGTCGCTAGTTGCTGTTCTTTTCTGCTTACTGCTTACTTTCTACTGCCTACTGTTCTTTATCTCGTTGATCGCCCTCATTTTCTCTCGAGTCTCTTCTCTGAGCTTCCCCATGTCATGAAGTATCCCGTCAAGACAATCGCCCCAAGCCTTTGAGAGAGTCTTTCTCAGCGCGTCCAGGGCCTTTTGAGAGGACTTGTCGAGGAGAGTTCCATAGCGGCGATAGAAACGAAAGGCAAGGAAGAGGTTGAGAAGCATGTAGCTTCCGAGCGCTGCGAGCCCTTTACCGCTGAAAAGAGTGTTGATGATGGAGATGAGAAGCTGCAGAACGCTTAAAACCCCAAAGGCCTCCAGAACATTGAGCCATGCCTTTTCCCCGCCAACGGCAATGAGAAGCACGGCCAGAAGTGTCAGATAGGAAATCCATTGAAAGAGTTTGAAAAGCCGAAAGGCGGGCAGAGGCGGTTCGACGATGTGGAGCGTTACCACACTGAGGAAATTCTCGCCCAGAGACTCGAATCTCCTCTCCGCGTTGATCGTTCTCTTCGTCTTCTCCACAAAAGGGGAAGAAAGACCTTGGCACATTACAGAATGCCCGAGGTGTTCATCCACCCATTCGAGTCTTTTGCGAAAGCTGGTGGCGGCCTCCTCCGGAGGCTGCAGTCTGGAAGGTTCGAGCTCTCGGTCGGTTTCCACAGAAGTTTTTCGGCGCGTGGAGCCCAAGAGAATCGCCAGACTGTAACCCGGTCCGACAAGATGGAAAGGGTCTCTTTTGTAAGCCTGCATGGCAGGCTTGATGCGCCTCGAAATCCAGAGTTGGATGGCTTCATCTCCGGTTTGAACCCATGAGCTGCGCTGATCTTCCAGATCCTTTTCACCCTGAGCAAGCGCCTGCTGGAACAGTGTCAAATTCAGCCTCTCAGCCTCCAGAGCGGAAAAAAGCCTCTGGACCTCCACCTCTATGTTTGCTGCCTTGATGGCCAAGATCTGTTTGGTGTCCCGTCTATGAAAGACCTCTTGCTTGAAAGAGGGGAACTGATTCCACGGGGAGAGCGGCTCGAAAAGAATGGCTTCCCGAGCGGAAACGACGTACAGACGTGGCTGGTCCAGGCTTTGTTTCTGGAGATGCTCCTGGAAAGTCCTGGCCAGCCGTGTCAGTTGCTGGTAACCCTGTTCAAGCGATTCATTCTGAAAGAGAAGGTCCGTCTTGTTCAGGACAAAAAGGAAATTCTGCTTTGCCTTCGGCACCTGGGTCAGAAACTCATAAAAGCGGCCGTCCCCGTATTTCTCAGGGGACGTGACCCAGACCAGCAGATCCAGGTGCTGTAGGAATCGGATCACCCGTTCACGGTGTTCTCCCAGGAGACTGTCGAAATCCGGAAGGTCACAGAGAAGCACGTGCCGTATCGCCTCGCTCCGATGACCTACCAGCATCCAAGGCAAATCCTCTCCGGCCAGCGGCGGGGCCAGAGAGCCGGTGTCTTCGTGGCTGTAAATCAAGACCCGGTCCGTGTGAGGTCTTCTGTGACTGGCGGAGGCGATTTCCGATCCTGCAAGAGCATTCATCACAGTCGACTTGCCCACGCCGGTGCCGCCGAGGAGGCCGATGGTCAGAAAGCTTTCCTGCATGGAGCGCAGTTTGAGTGAGAGGTTTTCAGCCCCTTCACGGAGGGAGCGTTGCTGTTCCGAAGTGAGCGACAAGAGAGCATCGCCTCCAAGGAGCACTCGGAACTGATCGAGCTTCCGATGAATAAACTCAGGGGTATTTTCAAGGGGGTGATGTGAATTCATGATTCTTCGCCCGTTTGTTGGGCTGGGGTTTACCAGCCTCAGGCTGGTTTACCCGCCTTGTTATTGGTTAGTCCAGTCTCCTCGTAGCACTCAGGTCCTCCACGACCTCTTCCGCCGTGAGCAGGGAGTCAAGACATGCCTCGTATCGCTTCTCCTGCTCCTTCATGACGGAAAGCAACCCATCCTGGTAGCGCCGTGACAGCTCTCTGGCAACCTTCTGAATTTCATGATAGGCGAAAAGCTCCACTGCGCCCTTGGTCACGAAAGGGGCAATCGCTGAGTCCAGGGCAGCATCCAAAATGGAGAAGCCCCCTCCTACAACGATCTCAAGAGCAATGATCAAGATGCCCCAAAGAATCGAAGTGGAGTAAATCCCCCACTTTTTGGCCCATGGGATCCCTTGCGCCAGAGTCTGGAACTGGTTTTCCAGCCAGCGCTCGAGCCGTTCCTGTTCCTGGAACACGAGACTGCGGATCTCCTCGGCAGTGAGCGCAACCCCAGGCCTTCTCATGCTCATGAACAGAGGGGCGCGCTGATCTTTGGGCGAGAGTTCCTTGAGCACTTCTCCGTTGAAGCGTTCGACGGCGGTCTGAACAGGCATGAGGTCCATTCTCTGCCGGACTCTCAGAAGCGCCTCCTTGTGATCTTGCTCTTTGAGAACCCCGATGAATCTCAGAGGTGTCAGCAGGATTTGTCTGATGGCCTGGCGGGGTTTGGCGAGCACGTCGTATTTTGAGAAGAGCTTTCGAATTTCCCTCTGGATGAACTCGCGGCTTTTTTGCGAAAAGCTCTCCTCTTGTTCTCTTATGAATTGCCTGCAGATCTTGTCACAACGTTCTCTGAGCCCGGTCCTCCATGCCTCTGCTTCGCGCTTCTCTTCTTGAAGGCGATGAAGGAGGTCGGAAGCCATCGCCTGAGTCTCTTGCGCCCTCTTTGAAAGGAGCTCAGTCCGAAGGGCCTCCACGAGGGAGGGTGCAAGCTCTTGCTCGACACGAGACTTGAATTTCAAGAACGAGGGATGTTGTGAAATGGCCTGAACAGGATTGCCTTGAACGTAGGGGATGATCCACAGCCGGTCCTTCTCGTGCGAAAGCTCTGCTCCGTTGATGGTAGACAGGAAGTCTTCCGGCGTCGCTTTTTCTTCTGCTTTGTTGAACAAAACAAAGAAGGGTCTTTGCCCTTTCAGGATCCTCAGAAGAAAGCGGTGGGGTACCTCGTCTGCATATTTCTCTTGGCTGGTCACAAAGATCACTGCATCCGAAAGCAGAAAGAAGTCCTCTGCGACTTGGCGGTTATCGATCTCGACGCTGTCGAGGTCAGGCGTATCGGCCAGGATGAGGTGAGAAAACTCGCTGCGGGCATGATCGAGGATCATAAGCCTGCCTGCAGCGCCGGACGCGGCTTTGAATTCACCGACCTGACTGTTGTTTTTGAACGGCTCCATAGCAGGGAGCGGAAAATCTTTGTCTACCGGACATCCTTCAGGGGCGTAAAGAATCGGGCCACAGGTCTTGGGNCTTTCCACNCCGGTCGCGCTTAAGGCTGCACCGCATAAGGCGTTGAAAAGCGTGGACTTGCCTGTGCCCGTGCCCCCGAGGAAGACCACCCAGAGGCAGGGTATTCCCTGCTTGTATCTTAGAATGTCGATCCTCTTTCTGAGGTTCCTTGCGAGGGAAGGAATCTCAAGAGAGGAGTGAGTCAGCCCAGGGATCCTGACGGCTTCCGGCCGAAATGTATCGGACGCGGAACTTTTGGAATTCTTATGTGTATCGCCAATGGTCATAAGGCCGATTGCTGTTTCTGCCCACTCTGATTCTCCCTCCCCCTTGAGGGGGGAGGGCAGGCCCGCCAGAGGCGGGCAAGGGTGAGGGTAACTTGGGATTTCGAATTTCTATGCACCCAGTCGCCTGCAATGGTGCAATATATGACGCAGCAGGCAGGGTGTCAAAATGAAACGCAGGGAGAAATCGGGAAAGAGGCTGGAATAAATTGACAAAAAAGGGCTGTCGGAATATGTTTAGGCCCACGCTCGCTCCTCAACGTCAAGGAGGATAACCGTGCTGACGCTCCGTGTCTCTCCTTTTCTAGCCCTCAGGATCGGCCTCTTGATCCCCTTGCTTGTACTGGTAGGTTGCGCCGGCTTGGGCAAAACCCTCGAGCCTCCCCGTATCAATCTATCCAATGTGCAATTCCAGGAGTCAAAAGCCCTTGAAACAGTCCTTCAAATCGAACTCCGTGTCTTCAACACCAATGATATCCCGATCAAGGTGAAGGGGCTGGACTGCGATCTTGAGCTTAACGGGAAAAGGTTTGCGACAGGGGTTTCCAGCGTGGACAAGGAAATCCCGGCTTTCGGAACGACCACGGTTCCCGTGACCCTTTACTCCTCTGTGGTGGATCTTTTCCGCGGGATCATCGGGCTCCAGAAAAAGGAGAAACTCAAGTTTGGGGTGTCCGGCCGTCTGCATTTGGAAGGCGGATTTCTGATCCCTTCGACATATCCTTTCAGAGCAGAGGAGGAGTTGGCTCTAGAGGGTTTTGATAAGCGCAAGTGAAGGAATGCCTGCGCCCTGGATGCTTTTCTCAAATAACTTCCCCTCCCCTGGTGGGAGGGGTCAGGGGAGGGGGATGAACAATCTCTCATGAAGAAGAAAGTGGAAAAGAAGAAACCAGCAAAGATCACGAAGGTTAAACCTTTAAAGTCCAAGAAGCCTGAAAAACCGCAACGTAAGGACCAGGGGAAGTACCGCATCCTGGTGGAGAATTCTCAGGATGGCTCTTTCATCCTGAAGGATGGAAAGGTGGTGCTTGCCAATAAAGCGTTTGCTTCGATGACCGGATACCATGTCAACAGCTTGCTGGGATTGGATTTCAAAACACTGTTGGCCCCCGAGGCCGACAACTTCCTGGAGCGGGTTGGAGGTGTGCGCGGCAGCGGGGAGTTCGATCTTCACCTGCTTCATCGCGACCGAAGAACGAAGCGTTTCGTCAGGGTGAGCCTGCGACGCATCCGCTACGACGGGAAAACAGCCCTNTTGGGGGCCGTGAGGGATCAGACCGAACTTCAGAAGGCGTCGGAAGCNCTGGCGAGATCTGAAAGGCGATATCGTGAATTGTACGATAACCTGCGCGACGGATTCGCTGTGGTCAACTTGAAAGGGCAGGTCTTATTGTGGAACAGGGCTTTCCAGGAGATGTTGGGATACTCGGAAAAAGAGCTTCGAAAGCTCTCTTATCACGACATCACCCCGGAGAAATGGCACAGACTGGAAGCGAAGATCATCAAAGAGCAAGTTGAAACGAAAGGGCACTCCGACTTTTACGAAAAAGAGTACATAAGGAAGGATGGGTCGGTCTTTCCGGTGACGATGCGGACTCATCTCATGCGGAATGAGAAGGGTAAGCCGGCAGGAATGTGGGCCTTTGTCCGGGACATCGAAGACCGCAAGAAAGTCGTTGAAGCCTTGAGGCAGAGTGAAGAGAAATACAGAACGCTTTTCGAGGACAGCAGGGACGCGATCGCCATCACGGACCGGGATGGAACCTTTCGGGATGTGAACAGAGCCATGCTGGATCTTTTCGCTTACAGGAAAGAACAAATGATGATGATGAAATTCCAGGATCTCTATGTGGATCCTGCTGATGTGGCGAAGTTCCAGCATGAAATAGAAAAGAACGGCTCTGTTCGGGACCATGAAGCAAAGCTGCTGAAGAAGGGCGGCAAGGTCATGCAATGCCTGCTCATTGCCACCCAGAAGTGCGCTGAAGACGGAAAGATTACAGGGTACCAGGGCATTGTCCGCGACATTACGGCACAGAAGGCAATGGAGGAGGCCTTAAGAGAGAGCGAAAAGAGGTACAAGGAACTCAGCATTACGGACGACCTCACCGGACTGTTCAATCAGAGGCACTTCTACAATCAGCTCAGGGCAGAGATCGACCGAATCCAACGCTACAAGCATCCGCTGGCCCTTCTGCTGCTGGATGTGGACAATTTCAAGATATATAACGACACCTACGGTCACCTCGCCGGGGATAAGGTGTTGGCCAAGTTGGGTGAAGTGATCCGGAAGTCGATCCGAAAAACAGATTCAGGGTACCGCTATGGAGGAGAGGAGTTCACGGTGATCCTGACAGAGACCCGCGGTCAGGATGCGGGGGTGGCGGCAGAGAGGTTGCGAAAAAGATTTGCCGACGAGATCTTTTTCCCAGTGCCGCTCGAGCCGGTGGGGGTCACGGTGAGCATCGGGATAGCGAATTACCGTGACGGAGAAGAAATCGCATCCTTCGTGAAGCGGGCCGACCAGAACATGTACGAAGCCAAAGCCAAAGGCAAAAACTGCGTGTTCTTTTCTGATTAGGGGTCACGTTATGTTCAGGTTTGACCGGAATAAGTTACGCTTTGATGACCGAAAGGAAGGGGTCTGAGGCGTGCTGTATGGAGCCATGAATTCGCCGCTGCGTCCCATCCTCGAAGAGGTGAAGGCCATAGCCGAATTGAAATTTGGCTACCTGGAGTTGGCCATGGACCCTCCTTACGGTGATGCCAATAGCACCAGGAAACAGAAACGCGAGCTTCAGGAAAGCCTAAAACAATATGAACTGGGCCTTGTATGCCATCTTCCAACCTTCCTTTCTACAGCGGACCTCACGGACAGGCTGAGACAGGCTTCGATTGACGAAGTTCTGGCTTCTCTCGAGGTCGCGGCAGACATGCAACCTCTCAAGGTCGTTCTTCACCCCAGCTACATGATGGGATTGGGCGCTTTTGTACCCGAGTTGACCAAGGCGCATGCCTTGGAGAGCCTTGAGATCATTGTAGAGAAAGCCCACGATTTGGGGCTGTGTCTCTGTCTCGAAAATATGTTCCCTAGAACACAGTGGCTCGTGAATCCCGAGGAGTTTGTGGATATCTTGGCGAAGTTCCCGACGGTCAATCTTTTGCTCGACATTGGGCACGCCCACATCGAGGATGCAGGGGGGAATAAGTGCCTCCGTTTCATCGANAAGTTTCGAGGCCGCATCGGTCACTTGCACGTGAGCGACCATTTCGGAAAGGANGATCAGCATCTTCCAATCGGAGCCGGGATCATCGATTTCTCTAANATTGTGAAAGCGATCAAAGGGATCGGCTATGATGACACNATCACCCTCGANGTGTTTTCAAGAGACAGGGATTACCTGAAGATGAGCAAAAAGAAGATGGAGGAAATGTGGGGAATGGAGTGATGGAGTATTGGAGTATTGGAGTAATGGGAAGTAGAATACAGTAGATAGTAGAAGGAATAGGAAAAAGGGAATGACGGAATAGTGAAATAATGGAACTATGGAACAATGGTCTAAACGCAATACTCCACCACTCCAATACTCCATTACTCCATTCTTTGGATTGCCACATTCACCGTGACTGGATTGAGAACGCGCTTCAGCTCCTGTGGTGACATTTCTGCAAGCAGCCCTCTTTTACCTGCATTGATGTAAATCTTAGAAAGTTCAAGAATCGAAGCTTCAACATACACCTTCAGGGCTTTTCGCGTTCCGAAGGGAGAGATCCCGCCCACCACGTATCCTGTGTGCCTGTGGGCCGTTTCAGGATCGCAAGGCTCAACGCTTTTTACCCCTAGAACCCTGGCGAGATTCTTCGTGGAAACCTCGTTGTCTCCGTGCATCAGGATCAGTAGAGGGTTCTTGCGGTCATCCTCCATGACGAGGGTCTTAATCACCTGATGCTCATTAACTCCCAGTTCGCGTGATGCTACAGGCGTGCCTCCCTTTTCCTCATATTTGTAAGTGCGGAGGGTGAATTCGGCGCCATTCTCTTTGAGCATGCGAACAGCTTGCGTAATGGGAAGTTTTTCTTTGGCCATCTGCAAAATCCTTTTNATTCACCACAGAGGCACAGAGAGCACAGAGAAGAGTTTTCGTTTTTCGGGAGATACCGAAAAACGAAAATGTTCTGCTCCAAGAGAATCCTGTAAACAAACCATGACTTGTTGCGAGCCTGCCAGGGGTTATTTTCGTCTATCGGTAACTCCCGATAGACGAAAAAATAAATACCCCTCTGTGCCCTCCGTGCCTCTGTGGTGAAAAACGCTTCACATCGCTGCAGCTATCTCTCGGGCCAGGTCGAGCATCTCCTGCATGGTGGGTCTCACTTCGTTTTCAGGAGATGGGTCCGGGAAGATGCGCACAAAA